>OJSN01000832.1_pt1 | contig 27144 bp, 20 predicted proteins | sample 1599421 | NCBI WGS metagenome assembly OJSN01 (sample SAMN04168659, study PRJEB22393) | human gut metagenome | biome: human gut microbiome; feature: stool | host: Homo sapiens | collected 2014-05-12
GCATACACGCCCGGCATCCGTGCCGGGGCTATATTACTGGGGCTACCGCCCCTAGACCAAGCAAGGATGCTTGCAGTCAGCCACACAAAGCCACTGCACGATGCAGTGGCACAAATGGCTGACGACCTGTACGGGGGCTCTGCCCCTGCGACCCCATTTTTTAATAAACAAGAATTTTTTCAACAGCCTGATGTCCTTAAAACGAGATACGCTTTTTACTATCGTTAATATAATAACATATTTGCTGTACCATTTCCAGTACAGGAACGATTTTATTCGGCAGTTACGGCACATTTTCAACAAATTCTTTACATCCCGGCAAAAATGTAGTATAATATAAAGGCAAATACAAATCGACAGCCCCGTCCGACACGGAATTTATAACGGAGGCAGTATCATCACACGGGACAGCATATGCCGTCCCTGCATTTTTGAAAGGAAACATCTTATGTCTGAATTAATGTTAGGTAATCAGGCGGTCGCAAGAGGTCTTTACGAGGCAGGAGTCAGCGTTATATCAAGCTACCCCGGCACACCCAGCACCGAGATAACCGAATTTTCGTCAAAATATCCCGAAGACGAAATGTACTGTGAATGGGCGCCCAACGAGAAGGTAGCCTGCGAGGTCGCAATAGGCGCAAGCATTGCAGGTGCAAGGAGCTTCTGCGCTATGAAGCACGTTGGTCTTAACGTAGCGGCTGACCCGCTTTTCACAGCAAGCTACACAGGCGTAAACGGCGGTATGGTGCTTGCCGTAGCCGATGACCCCGGTATGCACAGCTCACAGAACGAGCAGGACTCACGCCACTATGCCATCGGCGCTAAGGTTCCTATGCTTGAACCGTCTGACTCGCAGGAGTGCAAGGACTACGCAAAGCTCGCTTATGAGATTTCGGAAAAGTTCGATACTCCCGTGATTTTAAGACTTACAACAAGAGTAAGCCACTCTCAGTCGGCTGTAACAACAGCAGACAGAATCCCCCACGCTATCCCCGAATACAAGAAGAATATCGCAAAGAACGTAATGGTTCCCGCAAATGCTATAAAGAAGCACGTTGTAGTTGAACAGCGTACACTTGACCTTATCGAATATGCCGAAACATCGGGCATAAACACTGTCGAGATGAACAGTGACGAGATAGGCGTTATCACATCGGGTATCTGCTACCAGTACGCAAAGGAAGCACTGGGCGACAAAGCAAGCTACTTAAAGCTCGGTATGGTAAACCCTCTGCCCGTAAAGCTGATAAAGGACTTTGCCGCTAAGGTAAAGACGCTCTATGTTATCGAAGAGCTTGACGATGTTATCGAAACACACTGCCGCAAGAACGGCATTGACGTAAAGGGCAAGGAGCTGTTCACCCTTCAGGGCGAATACTTCCAGAGCAAGGTAAGACAGGTCGTTCTCGGTGAAAATGACGAATGGCAGACTCTTGATGCCGAGATACCCGTTCGTCCTCCCGTACTCTGTGCAGGATGTCCCCACAGAGGCGTATTCTACATACTCAAAAAGCTCGGCGTTATGGTAAGCGGCGATATAGGCTGTTACACGCTCGGTGCCGCCGCTCCTCTCAGTGCGATCGACACGACAGTATGTATGGGCGCAAGCATAAGCGGCCTGCACGGCTTCAACAAGGGCAGAAAGGGCGAATACGAGGGCAAGGCGGTAGCCGTTATCGGTGACAGCACATTTATGCACAGCGGTATCACGAGCCTTGTTGACATTGCATACAACCGCAGTAATTCTACCGTTATCGTCCTTGATAACAGCATCACAGGTATGACAGGTCACCAGAACAACCCTGCAAACGGCAAGAACATATACGGCGATCCTGCGTCTGCCGTTAACCTTGAAGCACTCGCTCACGCTATCGGCATAAACAGCGTTACAGTTGTAGACCCCGGCGACCTTGCCGAAACCGAAAGAGTTATAAAGGAGGAGCTTGCAAAGGCTGAGCCTTCGCTCATAATCGCACGCAAGCCCTGCGCATTGCTCAAGACCGTAAAGCACAAGCCTCCGTTCCATATAGATGCCGACAAGTGCAAGAACTGCAAGTCCTGTATGAGAATAGGCTGTCCCGCACTGGTTTCAGGTGACAAGTGCATCACTATCGACAATACCCTGTGCGTAGGCTGCGGACTGTGCGAACAGCTCTGTAAGTTTGACGCTATCAAGGAATAAGCTCTGAAAGGAATATAGCTATGGAAACAAAATCAATAATGATAGTCGGCGTTGGCGGACAGGGTACACTTCTTGCAAGCCGTATACTCGGCAGTGTTCTCGGCACAGCAGGCTATGAGGTTAAGGTAAGCGAAGTACACGGAATGTCACAGCGTGGCGGTTCTGTCGTAACATACATAAGATACGGCGAAAAGGTATACAGCCCCGTTATAGAAAAGGGTCAGGCTGATATGATAGTAAGCTTTGAACAGCTTGAAGCCGCACGTTATGTATCATACCTCAAAAAAGGCGGTACAATAATCACAAACACACAGAAGATAAGCCCTATGCCCGTTATCACGGGTGCGGCTGAATATCCCGACGGCATTATCGACAAGATAAAGGCTATGGGTATAAACATTATCGCAGTTGACGCTCTCTCAGCCGCAGAAAAAGCCGGCAGTGCAAGAGCCGTTAACGTTGTGCTTATGGGCGTTCTTTCAAAGGTACTTCCCGGCATTGAGCTTGACGCTTGGAAAAAGGCAGTTGAAAAGTGCGTACCTGCAAAGGTTATAGAGATAAACGAAAAGGCTTTCGATCTCGGCAGAGATCTGTAAGCGTTCAAAAAGGAGCTTTTCTTGAAGATTATTTCCGACTCAACGCCGCTCATTGACGGCTACCGTATGCCTGCGGAGTTTTCCTCGCACAGCGGCTGTATAATAATATTCCCCGAGCGGCCGGATTCGTGGCAGTACGGCGGAGTAAAGGCAAAAAAAGCATTCTGCGAGGTTGCCTGCGCCATTGCAAAAAGCGAAAAGGTCACCGTTCTTGCCTCATTTGAACAGTATGAAAACGCACGCAGAATGCTCCCCCCTCATATCCGTGTTGTCGAGATGTCCTCTGACGATGCGTGGGCGAGAGATGTTTCACCCGAGTTTGTCGTGAACGATAAGGGCGATATGCGTGGTGTGGACTGGTATTTCAATGCGTGGGGCGGTCTTGTTGACGGGCTTTATTTCCCGTGGGACAAGGATAACAAGATAGCACGCAAGGTCTGCGATATGCTCGATGTCGATGTTTATGACTTCAGCGACTTCGTTCTTGAGGGCGGAAGTATAAGTGCTGACGGCGAGGGTACGATTCTTACCACTGAAGCGTGTCTGCTCAGTGCAGGAAGAAATCCTCAGCTATCCAAAGCGGAAATCGAAGAAAATCTCTGCGAGGGTCTCGGTGCAAAAAAAGTAATATGGCTTCCGGGCGGAATACTGGGCGATGAAACAAACGAACACGTTGACAACATCTGCGTGTTCGCCGCTCCCCACACCGTGCTTTTATCATGGTGCGAGGACGAAACGAGCGAACAGTACAAGATGTGCCGAGCCTGCCTTGACGTGCTTGAAAACAGCACAGACGCACTCGGCAGAAAGATAGACGTTGTAAAGCTTGCTATGCCAAATCCGATATATATGACCGAGGAAGAAGTCGAAGGTCTTGACCTGTTTGACGGCGAGCCTACAAGAGATACCGTAAGCCCGCTCAGCGCAAGCTATGTAAATCTTTATATAGGCAATAAGACAGTGGTAATGCCTGCTTTCGGCGGCGAGAATACAGAGTATGACCTCAGAGCAAAGAGTGAAGTACAGAAGGTATTCCCCGACCGTGAGATAATACAGATATACGCCCGTGATATACTTATCGGCGGCGGCAATATCCATTGCATAACCCACCAGATACCATCATTTGTCAGAAAGGAAACTCCCTATGATAAGTAATGTCAAGGTTGCGGCAGTACAGATGAGCTGCAGTGACGACCGTGAAGAAAATATAGCAAAGGCAGAGCGTATGGTAAGACAGGCGGCATCGGACGGAGCGAATGTGATACTTCTCCCCGAGCTGTTCGAGCTTCCGTACTTTTGCCAGGAGAAGAATTACGATTACTATTATCTTGCCGACAAAACCGAAGAAAATCCTGCCGTAAAGCGTTTTATGCAGGTCGCAAAGGAAACCGGTACGGTTATCCCCGTCAGCTTCTATGAAAAGCACGGAAACGCATTTTTCAATACGATAGCTATGATAGACTGTGACGGCTCGCTTATGGGAATATACCGTAAGAGCCACATTCCCGATGACCATTTCTATCAGGAGAAGTTCTACTTCACACCGGGCGACACAGGCTTTAAGGTATGGAATACAAAGTTCGGCTGTATCGGTGTCGGCATATGCTGGGATCAGTGGTTTCCGGAGGCGGCACGCTGTATGGCTCTTATGGGCGCAGATATGCTCCTTTACCCCACCGCTATCGGCAGTGAGCCTATACTGGAGTGCGACTCGATGCCCCACTGGAGAAGGGCTATGCAGGGTCATTCGGCGGCAAACCTTGTTCCCGTTATCGCCGCAAACAGGATAGGTACAGAGTACGTTCACCCCACTCCCGAAAATCAGAATCAGGACTCATCGCTGACCTTCTACGGCTCGTCATTCATAACCGATGCTACGGGAGCGATAGTTGCCGAGGCTGACAGAACGGACGAGGCGGTTATAACAGCGGTAATAGACCACGAGCAGAACCGTGACCTGCGTCAGAGCTGGGGCGTGTTCCGTGACCGCCGCCCCGAGTTGTACGGAAAGATTATGGAACATTGACAGAAGATCTTTTCTTGACAACCCCCGACCGTTATGCTAAAATAACAATACAAACAATACAATAATTCTGCCACCGGGTAGAGATGCGAAAGCACCGTCAGTACATCGTTAGGTCTTTGAAGATGTACCTGCGGTGCTTTTTCGGTAAATTTACGGAGGATATAATGCTCAGAAAACTAAACAACTACTTCACAACCTTTGAAAAAATACTATGGATAGGCTCGTTAGTGCTGATAACAGGCTCTGCCGTTATGTTCGGCAAGGACGGGATACTGTCCGTCATAGCGTCGCTTATCGGCGCTACCTCGCTTTTGCTCAATGCCAAGGGCAACCCCATAGGACAGGCTCTCGGCGTGATTTTCAGCATACTCTATGCGATAATCTCCTTCTCCTTTGCCTATTACGGCGAGATGATAACCTATCTCGGACTAACAGGACCTATGGCGCTTGCCGCTTTTATAAGCTGGATAAGAAATCCGTTTGCAAAGGGCAAGGCTGAGGTAAAGGTAAATCATATCCACAGGGGCGAGGTTCTCTTTATGTTCATACTCACCGCCGTTGTCACCGTAGTTTTCTACTTCGTACTCGACTTTTTCAACACGGCAAATCTGATTCCGAGTACCGTTTCCGTCACAACGAGCTTCCTCGCCGTATATCTCACATTCCGCCGCAACCGTTTCTTCGCTGTCGCCTATGCCGCAAATGATATAGTGCTTATAATCCTGTGGTCGCTCGCCGCCTTGACCGATATAAGCTATATCTCGGTCGTAGTCTGCTTTGTGATTTTCTTTGTAAATGACATATACGGCTTTGTAAGCTGGAGCGCAATGCGGAAAAGGCAGGCGGCTGAAATTCAGCCGTGAATATAAGGCATAAAAAATGACGTCACCGACAAGGTAGCGTCATTTCAGCTTGTAGAAAAGTATGTTTTTTCAAAAAAGTGCTTGTCCTCAATCCCTATCCCCAAGCCCCTTTCCCCGGGAAAGGGGCTATATTACTGGGGCTACCGCCCCTAGACCCTGTCGGGGGCTACGCCCCTGCGACCCCATTTTTATATAATCAAGAGGTTTATCGACAGTCTGAGACCGCCCTGCGTTTTTATACACAGGGCGGTCTTGCTATTCAGAAATTTTCCGTAATGCTCTTTGCAAGCTGTTTTATTTCGGGAACGTCTGCCGCTTCCCAAAGTCTTATACTGCAATGAAGAATACCGTTCTTCTTATAGAGCATTCCGAGTCGGTGGCAACGCTCGGTGTTGTCCACAACCCGAACTATCGGAGTAACATCGGGTGTATCGTCAAGAATATCCGCCTTGCTGTGCGTTACCGCCTCATACCACTGCGGCGTGGTAAACTTTTCACACGGGAAAGCGCTCAGCAGCTTATCGTTCTTGTCTATAAGAAGTCCCATCGTACCGGGTGCTACAGGCTTGTTCATACTCTCCGAAATGACACGGAACATATGATAGTTCCAGAAATCCGCACAGTATGCGTTTTCTATAGCATTACTGCCGTCGGTTATCACCATAGCCTTTTTGCCGCTTGCTATAAGCACTTTTGCCTTTTCAACGCTGTCTGTAAAAATCAGCTCGTCATCGGCTGTCTTTATTCCGTTTTCGGTAATTTCAACATCTGTCTGCGGATAAAGCCAGAATACATAGCTGTTGTGCAGTTCGCCCATAGCAAGTGTAAGGACTGCTTTCTGCGGTTTTGTGATACCGCTGAAGTCGGGAACGAATGTGCCGACAGAGGTAAGGCGTGCATCCGATGAGGTAAACTCAACACTGCCGTTTATATCAAGCTCATCGCTTATGAGCGAATACTGCACCGCTCCGCTCTTTATCTTACCTTTACCGTATGACGAAAGAAGAATCTCTACTGACGGTTTTTCTTCCGCACCGAAAACATACTTTTCCGTCTTTGCAAGCAGTACATTACTGTCGCAGAAGCCTCTCCAGCCCTCAGGTGTTATAAAGCCCTTCGATTGCATAAAGGCATTAAGCACGCCGACAAGCGAAACTCCCTGTCCGTTGAAATCCTGCAGATCGAGAAGCTGGAATCCGCTGAGTTCGGAAGAACGCAGAGCTGTTTCAATCTCGTCCTTATAGCACTGAGTACAATGTGCGCCGACCGCCTCGAAGAAATCTCTCCACTGCGTGTAAAGTCCCTTTTCTTCAAGCCTTTCTCTGAAAATATCGAGATAGCGAGGAACGAGAGGACCTGTGTACATTTTCATCTCGTCAAAGTCGGGGAAATAATCATACTGTCCGACCTCGTGAGATATTACCGGCTTGTGCGGAATATAACTGCCGTCTGCGGCGCTCAGCTTTACCGTCTTTACCCCTGTGCCGTACTGAATCTGTATCGTATCTCCGCCCTCGTTCTCCGAGCCGTTTTCGCCTCTGATTATCGCATCATAATCGTAAGCGGCATTCGGCTTGTCCGTCTGGATATGACCGAGAGGTGCGTCACACATAGCATAAGAGCCTCTGAAAAGTCTGTCACGGGAAAGTCTTACTCCTGCGAAAAAATCCTCCTGCGGAATTTCGGCAGGCCAGAACTGGAAGTTGTTTGAGCCGCTTGTAAAGAAGATTGAATGATTTTCACGGCGGAGAATGTCGATTATCTCTCCGAGCCTTTCACGGTTGCCCCAAAGCTCGTTTCCGAGCGACATCATAACAAATGAAGGGTGGTGGGAAAAATCTTTTATAATACGGATACCCTCGTTTATAAGGTAGTCCTGTTCTTCCTCGTTATAACCGTCCTCGCCCTTAGCGGCAATCGTTCCCCAGAAAGGAAGCTCCGGCTCCATATAGATACCAAGCTCGTCTGCGGCGGTAAATGCGGCATCGGGAGGACAGCAGGTGTGGAAACGGTAATGGTTTATGCCATAGCTTTTGGCGATTTTAAGACGTTCTTTCCAATCGTTAACATCACAGGGAGCATAAGCGGTAAGAGGAAAAATCATTCCGTCGTGCTTTCCTCTGAGAAATGCCTCACTGCCGTTTACGAGCAGTTTCCTGTCATTACCAGAGAATGTGACAAAGCCGAACGAGGTATTGAATATATCTTCACCGCAACGTAATTCAAGACTGTAGATATTGCGTTCAAATTCATCCCACAGCTGAGCGTTTTCAAGTCTGAACTCTGCTTCAAATGTATCTCCGTCAGATATGATATTAGCTTTAAGCACACGGATTCCGCCGGGAGCGGTAACAGTTGCAGTAACAACGGCGTTGTCCGCACCGTTGACCAAGCCTCTTACCGATAAACTGCCGTCAGCAGACGCAATCACTCTTACATCGGAAATGTAGCTCTTGGGATATATTTCGATATTCATCTTTCCGACAATGCCCAGCCAGTTTGTCTGGGTATCAGGACTTGTCATGTGACCTCCGCCCGTCTTATAACCGACATTTGCCACACGGATAACAATTTCGTGTGTGCCTGCGGTCATATATGAAGAAATATCATAGCGGTGCGAGCTGCAAAGGCTGTCGCAGGTACCTACTTCCGCACCGTCAATATACAGCGTGCTTACTCTTGTGCGTTCAAGTGTGAGTATCGACACCAAGCCCGTCATATCGCTTTCAAGGGTACACGAACGTCTGAACCACGCATATCCAGTGAATGTGTATTTATCGGTAAGGTATCCTTCGTCCCTGTTCTTGTTCTCAGCCACCTTTGCGGCATCTGACAGCGTATCGGGAAGAATTATGCTGTCGTTGTAATTATCCGGAAGCGAGGTACGGTTATTTTCGCTTATGAAAAGCTCCCACTTTCCGCTGATGTCTATCGTATTTATCATAGATGTTTCCCTTTCGTGCGAACATTTACATTCTTTGACTATGATACTATAAAGAAGCAACACTGTCAATAGACGACGGGGAAGAAAATATTAAAAATAATCCGCAGAATTTAAATTCAGTTAACAAACGTCGAATATAATACAGATACAGGGTGAGGAAAAGCCCTATAAATGTTGCTATCTTCGTTTTCATATATTTCCCCAAAGCATTGATGCCCGGCTGTAAAAGGCCGGGCATCAATGTTTTTTATTGATTATTTTCGGCGGAATAATCCTTCCACATTTCAGTTACGTTTCCTTTGCCGTTATGCTTCGCATAAATATCTCCCATAAGCATAGCGTATGTATAATCGCCGCACTGCCACACCTCACGGTAGCGTTCACGCACCTCCATAACAATACCTTTTCCGAGAGCCTCCGCAATATAGATATTATTCTCGTCAAAGCCTGCAATTATCGCAATGTGACCGTCACAGCCGATAAGATCGCCCACCTGCAATATTCCGCTTCGCATTACCTCCTCGTCAAGCCATACACGCTCGCCGAAATCGGAATATTCATCGTCATAGCCGGGAGTATCCCCTGCGCCGACATCGCCCAGCGGTACACCGCCGTTATACAGGCACCACGAAACAAATCCCGAACAGGTCATGCCGTTTGCATATTTCGCACCGGGAATAAGTCCGAATGCGTCCTCCCAGTTTGTGAGCGGTTCGCCCCACGTTGCAGGACCGAATAATATGCCTTTCTTATCAAGAATGTCAAACTTGCTGTGGGTAAGATAAAGTCCCTTGTGATAGAATCTGCCCTCGCCGTCACAATACGGTCTTTCGGGCTGTGGATCAAGCCTGCCGTTTTCATAGAAATACGGTATCTTGTAATTGAATTCAAGCGGAATAAACCTTGCCGCCGCAACTACGCCTGCTCTTGTTCCGTAGCCTGCGGTATTTACACGGCTCTCAAGCACAGCGTCAATCATACTTCCCTCCGCCTCACTGTATTGACCGGGCTGAAGAAGCGGCTTTGTTGCAGTAATCTTCGGCGCTCTGAGTAAATCCGTGACCGTTATTTCTATACTGTCTGAAATGCTGTCCGATACGCTTGCTGTTATTGTCGCCGTACCCGCTTTCAGTGCGGTGATCACACCGTCCTTGACGCTGACCGTTTTCGGTGCGGAGCTGTTCCACTTTACCGACTTTTCGCTGTCTGTGGGATTACCGATAGTTTCAAAAGCGGTTGTAAGCGTGCCTGTCATTCCAACATTCATATATGTATCGGTTTTGTCTATTGTGATTTTGGTTACCGCATCAACGTTTATCGTAAACTCATCACTCTGCACGGCTTTTCCGCTGTCGTTGGTCACGGTTATAATGTAGCTTCCTTTTGGCAGAGCTAATACCGCTTTTCCGCCTTCAAGCCTTTTCCTGTCACTATCGCCGTTATATGAATAATACAACCCGTCCGTTGTACCGTCATCGTTTCTGCATTCTATTGCTACATTGCGTGTGAAGTCTGCATTCAGCTCTTCCGCTACCGATACGGATATGATTCTCGGTACAGGCTTTATTTTTGTGACTGTCAAAGACGTCTGTACTTCGGTAGAAGGTCTGTTAGGTCTGTTTTGATTCCTTTGTGTCATAGCATAACCGCAGAAAAGCATTATCCCCGTACAAAAGGCTATCACGACCGAAAGAAAAACGATGCAGAAATCCCGCAGCCGTCCTTGTTTTCGCTTTTTACGCCCGTTTACAGCCGTTAAGGCGTTTTTTTCACAGACAGAAACAGAAATATTTTTTTGAGCGTTGTTATTGACCGTTTTAGCTGATGTTGATGCTGATGAAGATAAAGATGTCATGGCGTTTACCTTTTTATTATTGATTTTATGATTTTTCGGATTTTTAATATAAATAACTGTTTACTCAAGTATAACATTCTAATTTTGAAAAATCAACTAATAAATGGTTACAATTTGGTTACAATTTTTGCATATATTGTTGAAAAAACAGTATTGCGTATTTTTCCGAAAATTTTTTTCAAAACCTCTTGACTTGGAGTTAACTCCATGTGATACAATACGGTTGTAACAGGAAAGCAACGTGCTGTCCGTCTTATAGCGGCAGACGCATACTAAAAAGGAGAATAACAATGTATCTTGAAAAAATCAACTCACCGTCGGATATAAAGAAGCTGAGCGTTGACGAAATGAAAAAGCTGACGCAGGAAATGCGTGACGCACTTATATTCAAGCTCAGCCGTCACGGAGGCCACTGCGGTCCCAATCTCGGTTTTGCGGAGGCAACGGTCGCTCTGCACTATGTATTCGATTCGCCTGTAGACAAAATAGTATTCGATGTATCTCACCAGACATACTGCCACAAGATGCTCACAGGCAGAAAAGACGGTTTCCTTTATGAAGAGCATTTTGACGATATTTCGGGCTACTCTAATCCCGCCGAAAGCGAACACGACTTTTTCGTCATCGGTCACACCTCAACTTCTGTAAGCCTTGCACTCGGTCTTGCAAAGGCAAGGGATTTAAAGCACGAAAGCGGAAACGTTATTGCGGTAATAGGCGACGGTTCGCTCAGCGGCGGCGAGGCTCTTGAGGCCATCGACTACGCAGGCGAATTTGACGGAAATCTTATCATTATTATAAACGATAACGATATGTCTATTGCTGAAAACCACGGCGGTATGTACAAAAATCTCAAGGCTCTGCGTGATGGCAACGGAAAAGCCGATACGAACCTGTTCACAGCTATGGGTCTTGATTATGTGTTCGTAAAGGACGGCAACGATATTGAAAGTCTTATCGCCGCTTTCAGTAAAGTAAAGGACAGCAAGCGTCCTGTCGCAGTGCATATAGTTACCGAAAAGGGAAAGGGTCTGTCTTTTGCGGAAGAAAACAAGGAGGACTGGCACTGGCATATGCCGTTTGACGTTGAAACGGGCAAGGCAAAGTACAATTATGACGGCGAGGATTACGGCGACCTTACAGCTAAGATGCTTCTTGAAAAAATGAAGAAGGACGAAAGCGTATGCGTTCTGACCTCCGGTACTCCCACAGTAGGCGGCTTCTGGAAAGGCAGAAGAGATGAGGCAGGCAGACAGTTTATAGATGTAGGAATTGCGGAAGAAAATGCGGCGGCTATGGCCTCGGGAATTGCAGCAGGCGGCGGTAAGCCTTTGTACACAGTATACAGCACATTTATACAGCGTACCTATGACCAGATCTCGCAGGATATATGCATAAACAACAGCCCCGTTGCGATAAGCGTATTTGCAGGCTCTGTCTACGGTATGAGCGATGTTACCCATCTCGGACTCTATGACATTCCTATGCTCTCCAACATTCCGAATCTTGTTTATCTTGCTCCCGCAACAAAGGAAGAATATCTTTCTATGCTTGACTGGGCAATCGAACAAAACAAGTATCCCGTTGCGGTGCGTGTACCGGGCGGTGCGGTGATTTCGGACGGCAAGGAAGTAAAAAGCGACTGGTCGGATATAAACAAGTACGAGATTACAAAAAGCGGCTCAAGAATAGCAGTGATAGCACTCGGCACCTTCTATCAGCTCGGTGAGAAAGCGGCAAAGCTAATCGAAGAAAAGACAGGCACCGCTCCCACTCTTATAAGTCCCCACTATATCACTGGCATTGACAAGGATATGCTTGAAGACCTCAAGAAAAACCACGATGTTGTGATAACTCTTGAGGACGGAATTCTTGAGGGCGGTTTCGGTGAAAAGATAGCACGTTTCTATGGCAGCAGCGATGTTAAAACATTGTGCTTCGGTCTTGAAAAGAAGTTCTACGACAGATACGATGTAAACGAGCTTATGCATAAGGCACATCTGACTCCCGAACAGATAGCAGAAGATACGATTGCTCTTTTGAAATAATATTTATATATAACCACAGCCCGTAACGGTCTTACCGCTGCGGGCTGTAATTGTTATGAATACTTCTTATAAAGCAATTCCGTCAGCTTTATAATATCCGAACGTGTATTGAACACCGACGGCGCAAGCCGTACCGTCCCCGTTTCAAGCGTACCCTGCTTTTTGTGGGCAAGGAAGTTGCAGTGAAGTCCCCCACGCAGATAAAACCCATTTTTTGATAACATATCGGCTGTGACCGAGCTGTTTTCATCTCCCGCCGTAAAAGATACCACAGGGAGAGATTTTACCTTTTCCGGACGATAGACCCTGATTTTCCCGATATTTTCAACACGCTTTATAAATAAATCGCACAGCGACATTTCGTGAGCGTAAATCCTGTCGATTCCTTTTGAATTTACAAATTCCACTCCCCTGCCGAGTGCGATAGCACCGGGAGTATTTATCGTTCCGCTTTCAAAGCTGTCGGGCAGAAAGTCGGGCTGGTCGATTTCTCCGCTTGCACTGCCCGTTCCGCCCTCTATAAGTGTGCTGAGCGGATATTTTCCGTCAGTCACAAGCACTCCCGTACCCATAGGTCCGTAAAGTCCCTTATGACCGGGTGCGCATATAATATTGATACCGTCCGCCAGATTAAGCGGTATAACGCCTGCCGCCTGAGCGCAATCGGCTATAAGACATATATTGTGCTTCCTGCAAAGCTCCGCAATTCTGGCAAGCGGAGTCACTCTGCCGTTTACGTTACACCCTGCGGTCATAATGACCACGGCAGTATCACGGCGGATTTGCTTTTCCACAGCCGACAGCAGTTCATCGTCACTGCCGCCGCTGTCGGCTATGCTGTAATTTATCTGTTTTTGTTTATACAGAGCGTGAAGCGGCCTTATTACCGAATTATGTTCAAGGTCGGACGTTATCACATGGCAATGCCCCTTTGCGTTGCAAACGCCCTTGAGCGCAAAATTTATTGCATGGGTACAGTTGAGCGTGAAAACCGTGTTTTCGGTTTCACCGCCGAAAAATTCCGCACATTTCTCCCTTGCGTAAAACACCTGCCGTGAGGTTTCAAGCGAAAGCCTGTGCCCCGACCTTCCGGGATTTGCCCCGTAGTCGTACAGTGCCTTTTCCGCCGAATGAAGCACCGAAACGGGCTTTGGATAGGTGGTGGCGGCATTGTCAAGATATATCATCCGGCATCACCGCCGTTTCTTATCTCCATACAGTTAAGACCGCCCAGCGACAGCAGACGGCAGGTCTTGTCGGGATCGTGTTCCGTGTAAATTCCGAACCTGCAGCCCTTTGAAGTGGTGATTTTTCCCGTAGTAGATGATATTTTATAGCCACTGAGGATTTTTCTTGCTTTTTCGGCGGCTGTAGCCGAGCGTAAAACAATAAAATACATAATCAGTACCTCGTTTCCGTATATTCACTGCTTCAATATATGCCGCAGAAAGCGAAAGAGTGATGATAAGCAAAGCGGCAAAAAAGCGGAAAAGCAAAATTATTTTTCTCTTTTTCGGCTTTATAAAACAAAATACGACCGTTTCGGCATACTTATTATTCTTGACAATATCGTTTTTATGTTGTAAAATATATGTTGAATGCGGCAGTAACCGCTTTCCGCTTTTTTCACGGTGACAGCGTGACAAGTTTTCCATGCAGGCTCGGCAAATGATTTTAAGCGGAATGAATAACGGATTTATTTTAAGTAAATTATAAAAACAAAAGAATAATGGAAAAGCGGCTTTAAGAAATTATATATTTTCCTTTTACTTCAGCATAAAATTTCGATAGCACGAATACGGTACTTACAAGGTAAACGTTCAGTTACGGTAAGAGCAGCACGTTTATTGTACTCAGGACGACATATTGACAATGCCGCTTACGGCAGGAATGGCTGTATCACCGATACAGGCTTAGCTTCGCTTTGGCTTTTGCAGGGAGAGGTGTGTCTTTTTGCAGGAGCGTACAAGCGGTTTTGGCTTTTTGCCGTAAAAGCTGTGGACGAAATTATATACCGCCGCTTTTCCGTACAGAACCGCCGACAATGGCTGTATGTCATACATAAAGATAAAAAGACAACACCTGTCGGCTATTCGGAAGGATGGTATACTGAATGGGAATTATTGACTCAAAAAACTTACTGACGGCGACTGAAAACATAAAGCCGAAGGCTACAAAGCCTTACTCGAAAAGAAGAAAGAATCCTTTTGCAAAGCAGTTCAAGCTGACCGACAGGAACGCCCCTAAGGACGCTCCCGCAAGCGAATCGCTTACAGGGATATTAAATGCAAAGCCTGCAAATAAAACAGTTCTGACAGACAACAGACAGCAGAGCAAAAAGCCTGTGCTGACTGACAGAAGAGCATCCGAAAGCAAAAAGCCGGTGCTTACCGACAACAGAAATCAGAACAAAAAGCCGGTGCTGACCGACAATAAAAGCAGTGAAAAGAAAAGCATCTCAGCAGACAGCAGAAATGATAAAAAGCCTGTTCTTACAGACAACAAGCCGCATCATAACAATAACAAGCAGGAAACGAGAAAGCAGGAGTACCCTTCTTTCTTTGCGGAGGACGAAAAGAAAAGCGGCAGAAAGACACCCGTAAGGATTATGTCGCTCGGCGGCGTAAACGAGATAGGCAAGAACATCTACGTCTACGAGTGCTGTAACGATATATTCATCATAGATTGCGGACTTGCCTTCCCCGATGACGATATGCTCGGTGTCGATCTTGTTATCCCCGACTTCACCTATCTTGAAAAGAACAGGGAGAAGATAAGGGGCATTGTGCTGACGCACGGTCACGAGGATCATATAGGCGCACTCCCTTACTTCCTTAAGAAGATAAACGTACCCGTATACGGCACAAGGCTGACGCTCGGACTTGTCGAGGGAAAGCTCCGTGAACACGGCATACTGTCGCAGTGTTCGCTGAACGTGGTTGTACCCCGTCAGAATGTCAGAATGGGCTGTATGAGCGTTGAATTTATCAGAGTGAACCACTCTATCCCCGATGCCTGTGCAATGGCAGTGCATACGCCTGCAGGCGTGATAGTGCATACAGGCGACTTCAAGGTTGACTATACACCTATCGAGGGCGGTATAATTGACCTCGCACGATTCGGTGAGCTTGGAAACAAGGGTGTTCTCGCACTGCTTTCGGAAAGTACAAACGCAGAGCGTCCGGGCTATACGGCTACAGAAAGAAAGGTCGGAGAGAGCTTCAAGAGCCTTTTTGCAGGAGCAGAGGGCAAGAGAATAATTGTCGCTACATTCTCCTCAAACATTCACAGAATACAGCAGATTATAAACAATGCGGAAAGCTGGGGCAGAAAGGTCGCCGTTTCGGGCAGAAGTATGCTCAATGTGCTTACTACCGCAATTGAACTCAATTATATAAAAGTACCTCAGGGTATGCTTGTAGATATAGAAGATGTCAACAAATATCCTCCTGAAAAAATGGTAATTATCACAACGGGAAGCCAGGGCGAACCGCTTTCCGCACTTTCGAGAATGTCATCGGGAGATCACAGACAGGTATCTATAACACCGAGCGATCTTATCATTATTTCGGCTACTCCGATACCCGGCAACGAGAAGTTTGTCGGAAAGCTCGTAAACGAGCTTATGAAGCAGGGTGCAGAGGTAGTATACGAGGCTATGTACGAGGTGCACGTTTCGGGTCACGCCTGCCAGGACGAGCTTAAAATGATGCTTGCGCTGACAAAGCCGAAATTCTTTATACCGATACACGGCGAATACAAGCATATGAAAAAGCACGAGGGTCTTGCAATAAAGATGGGCATACCCGAGAAAAATATATTTCTTCTGAATATCGGTCAGGTGGTTGAAACCGACAGTGTTGAAATGAAGGTAGTAGGTCAGGTGCCTGCAGGAAAGGTGCTTGTCGACGGTCTCGGAGTAGGAGATGTCGGCTCGGTCGTACTGCGTGACAGAAAGCATCTGTCCGAGGACGGTCTTATCGTTGTTGTAACCACTATAAACCGTGAAACAGGTATGGTAGCGGCAGGCCCCGATATAGTATCAAGAGGATTTGTATATGTAAGGGAATCCGAGGAGCTTATGGACGACGCTAAACAGCTTGTCAAGAAAACGCTCCAGACCTGCGCAGACAGGAACATCAGAGAATGGGGCAATATAAAGTCTAACGTAAGGGATGAGCTTGGCAACTTCATATTCCAGAGAACCAAGAGAAGTCCTATGATACTGCCTATCATAATGGAAGTGTAAAATAACGGAATACAAAGGAGGCGCAAAAGGTGAAGAATTTTTATCGTGACGGCGGACTTGTAATATCGGTTTCCGCACTGGTTGTCGCACTGGTAATAATCCAGGGATATATTTACACGAAGGACATCAATGTATTCTGGGTGTCTGCGCCTTTTGTCGTGCTTATAGGCGGTTTTGCGATAGGAAAACTGATACAGGTCACAAGAAAAACATTCCAGTATTATGCACGAATAGACGATGAGCTTGAATCGAAGATGCATATGTCCGTGCATAGCTTTCCTATGTCCGCCGTTATAATCGACAGCGCCGGAAGAATAGTCTGGACAAACGGAAAATTCACAGAAGAATTTCCCGATTGTTGCGAATACGGTATGGAGCTGTCGAATATAACCGATATTCCGCCTGCCGATTTCTTCACCGATGACGGAATAACCGTCAGATACAAGGACAGCGTATATAAGGTTTTTGCAAGAATACCCGATGAGGACGAAGCAAAAGAACTGACGCTGTTATTCTTCAAGAACATAACCGACATAACCGCTCTTGAAACAGAGAAAAAGCTGTCACAGCCCGTTGTCATACTGTTTATGGTAGACGGCTACGAGGAGCTTATAAGCGGTTGCCTTGAAAGTGAAAAGGCTCACGTTTCGGTACAGATAGACAAGCTACTTGAAGATTTTGCGGGACAGACGACAGGCGTACTCAGAAAGAATGCGTCCGACAGATTTATAGCCGTAATAGAAGAAAGACACCTGCAGGAAATCCTGCGTAACAAGGTCGAAATTCTCGATAAAGCAAGAGAAATTTTCGTAAATGACCGCCTTAACGTAACAATGTCGATAGGTATCGGCAGAACAGGTAAAACGCTGAAAGAAAGCGAACAGTTCGCTCGTCAGGCGCTTGAAATGGCACTCGGACGAGGCGGCGATCAGGCGGCTGTAAAGACAGACAACGGCTTTGAATTTTACGGCGGTGTTTCAAAGGGCGTTGAGCGTCACACAAAGGTCAAGACACGAATCATCGCAAACTCACTGCTTGAGCTTGTTGACAATGCAGACAAGATATTCATAATGGGTCACAAGTACAGCGACCTTGACAGTGTAGGCTCATCTGTAGGCCTTACCTGCGCCATAAGAAATCTCGGCAAGAGCGCCTGGGCGGTATGCGACTACAGCACCTCGCTTGCAAAAGTCCTGATTGACAGATTCCCCCACGTTGACGGAGAAGAACCGCTGTTCACAGAGCCTGCGGACGCTATGGAGGAGTTGACGGACAATTCACTGCTGATTATCTGCGATACGCATAATCCGCTTATAATAGAAAGCAAGGAGCTTTACGAAAAGGCAAAGAAGGTAGTTGTCATCGACCACCACAGGAAGATGGTAAACTACATAGACAATGCGGTAATATTCCACCACGAGCCGTATGCTTCATCCGCATCAGAAATGGTGACGGAGCTTATACAGTATTTCGGCGAGGCAGGAAAGCTCAGAGCGGTGCAGGCGGAGTGTCTGCTTGCAGGCATTATGCTTGATACAAAGAATTTCGTTATGAAAACGGGCGTAAGAACATTTGAAGCGGCGGCTGTACTGCGTAAGATGGGTGCGGATACTATAACCGTAAAGAAAATGTTCTCAAGCTCTATAGACAGCTACAAGAGAAAAACACAGATAGTCGCAGAGGCAGAAATTTACCGCAAGTGTGCGATAGCACCGTGTGACTTCTATGCGGACGATCTGAGGATAGTCGCTCCTCAGGCGGCAGACGAACTGCTGACTATCAAGAATGTTGACGCATCGTTTGTATTGTTCAAAACGATGAGCAACGAAATATCAATAAGCGCAAGAAGCATGGGCAACTTAAACGTCCAGCTTATAATGGAGGCTCTTGGCGGCGGCGGTCATCAGACTATGGCAGGTGCTCAGCTAAAGGACGTTACGGTAAACGAAGCGCTTGATACTCTCAAGAAGTCGATTGATGACTACTATTTAAGTCTTATAAAGGTAAACTCAAACGATAATAAGACTGCACAGCGCAGTTAAAGAAAGGACGATATAAAATGAAGGTAATTTTCACACAGGATGTGGCAGGCTCAGGCAAGAAGGGCGAGGTAAAGGAAGTTAAGGACGCTTATGCGAGAAACTGCCTTATAAAGAAGGGTCTTGCGGTTGAAGCTACAAACGAGAACCTTAACCACCTTGAAGGACAGAAGGCGTCCGCACAGCACAAGCTCGATGTTGAAGCGGCCAACGCAAAGAAGATAAAGGATACTATCGACGGCAAGGTGCTTACATTCAAGGCAAAAGCAGGTCAGGGCGGAAAGCTGTTCGGCTCTGTTACCGGCAAGGATATAAGCGCACTTATAAAGCGTGATTTCGGCTTTGATGTTGATAAGAGAAAAATCGTTACAAAAAGCGATATAAAATCATTCGGTACATTCACTGCAGAGGCAAGGCTGTTTACAGGCATCGTTGCACAGTTCAGTGTAAAGGTTGAGGAAGAATAATGGCTGAGATGGAGCTTGCGGGGGTAAATCTTCCGTACAGCCTTGATGCAGAGCAGTCCGTACTGGGTGCCATACTGCTTGACGGAAACGCAAATATGCCGAAAGCGTCGGCAAAACTGCACCCGGAGCATTTCTATGTAAAAGTCCACACAGATATATACACTGTTATGATGCAGATGTTTGCGGCAAGCGACAATATTGATGTTGTTACCGTGCTTGAAAACTGCATGAAGAACAATGTTTTCGAGTCGCAGGAGGAAGGCAGAAACTATCTTGTAAAGCTGATGGAAACCGTCCCCAGCATCTCAAGCGTTGACAGATATATAGAAATAGTCGAGGATAAGTACACAAGACGGCTTCTTATAAGCATAGCAGGCGATATTCTTGAAAATGCAAACGAAGGACAGACGGCCACTGCCGCTCTGCTTGAGCTTGCCGAAAAAAGAATATACGATATAAGAAACGAGAACCAGGTAAAAGGTCTTACAAGGCTGAACGCTGTCATTGTCGGCATTCTCAACGAGCTTTCCGAGCTTTGTGCAAACCCCGACAAGCAGGGCATACAAGGTCTGAAATCGGGCTTCCCCTCGCTTGACAAGTACATACACGGATTGAATAAGTCGGATCTTTTGATAGTTGCGGCACGTCCCGGTATGGGTAAAACGTCATTCGCTATGAATATGGCGACAAATGTCGCAAAATATCATCCTGAAAAATCAATATGCGTATTCAACCTCGAAATGTCGAAGGAACAGCTTGTAAAGCGTATGCTGTCCTCTGAGGGAAGAATTTCAAGCGAGCTTATGTCAACGGGCAGATTTGACCCTGCACAGTGGAGAAATCTTGCCGATGCCGCATTCGTACTGTCAAATATGAATATCTACATAGACGACAGCTCAGCGATAACGGTCAATGAAATGAAGGCAAAGCTACGCCGTGTCGATAATCTCGGGCTGATAGTAATAGACTATCTTCAGCTTATTTCTTCGGGCAGAAGGGATCTTAACCGTGTAAACGAAATTTCGGAAATGACACGAAACCTCAAGATAATGGCAAAGGAGCTTAATGTTCCGATAATCGTACTGTCACAGCTTGCACGTTCCGCCGAAAAAAAGGATGATAAACGTCCTATGCTGTCAGACCTTCGTGATTCGGGTTCTATCGAGCAGGACGCAGATATAGTTCTGTTCCTGTACCGTGACAGCTATTATAACAAAGAGGCAGAGGATCAGAGAGCCTGTAAGTGTATCGTTGCGAAGAACCGTCACGGTGAAACCAACGATATAAACATGATATGGGACGGTCAGTACACGAGATTTACAGATGTGGAGTATGTCCATGCCGAGCAGTAATTTAAAAAATTCCGTTAAAAATACTATAGAACGGTATTCGATGATAAATAAGGGCGATACTGTAATTGCGGCGGTAAGCGGCGGCGCAGACAGCGTCGCCTTGCTGTATGTCTTATATTCGCTGAAAGACGAGCTCGGCTTTTCGCTTGCCGCCTGCCATGTAAATCATAATCTGCGTGGTGAGGAAAGCGACAGCGATGAGCGGTTTGTCCGCAGGATGTGCAGATTCCTTGACATTCCGCTGTACACTGCAAGCATAAAGGTAAATGATTTACGGCAAAAGCACGACAGCCTTGAGGAATGTGCAAGGCGGTTAAGATATGAATTCTTCGAGAGCATAAGCAAGGACAGGCTGATAGCGACCGCCCACACAGCGTCGGATAACTGCGAAACCATTCTCATAAATATGGTCAGAGGCACTGCACTCTCGGGTATATGCGGAATTCCGGCAAAGCGTGACAATATAATCCGTCCGCTGTTATACAATACCCGTGAGGATATAGAGCTTTATTGCAGTGAAAACTGTCTTGATTATGTCACAGACAGCACCAATCTGTCTGATGATTATACAAGAAACAAGATAAGACATAAGGTCGTGCCTTTGCTGAAGGAGATAAACCCCTCGCTTTTCGGTGCGATAAGCAGGCTGTCGCAGTCTGTGTCGGACGATGACAGGTATCTTGACAAAATCGCATCGGAGCTTATGGAAAAGGCTCGCACCGCCGATGTTAAATATGATGTCGGTATACTGCGCACCGCCGATGATTGTATACTTCGCCGTATCGTTACGATGATTTTCAAGGATAACGATATACCGCCGAATATGAAAGCGGTTGAAAGCTGCGTAGGAATTATAAGAGCCGGACAGGGAAAGATAAACCCGTGCCAGTTCAGATTTGTTCAGATAAGAAAGAAAAAGCTGTTTGTTGTGACAGACCGTGAGAAATTCAGACGAAATTAATGTGATAAACAGCTTAAAAATGATTATCGCCGTTGCTTTTTCGGCATAATCGTGCTATAATGGCTGTATTGCCGTTTTGTTTTCATCGCTTAACATTTATTTAACATAAGCGATGTATTATTTAATACAACGTGATTACGGAGAGAATTAGTAGTGAAAAACATACATGATGACATTGAAAGAGTACTTTTTACGAGCGAGGAGCTTGTAAAAAGAGCTGAGGAAATAGGCAGACAGATAACACAGGACTATAAGGGCGAAGAAGTAACCGTGATAGGCATACTGAAAGGCTCGTTTATGTTCCTGTCGGATGTGCTGAAGAATGTCGATCTTTATACAAAGCTGGATTTCGTAACGGTTCAGTCTTACGGAAACGGCACCACATCCGGAGAGCTCAGACTGACTAAGGATATTTCGGCAGATATAAAGGGCAAACACGTTATTCTTGTCGAGGATATTCTCGACAGCGGAAAAACGCTGAAATTCGTAAAGGATCTTTTCCTTGAAAGAGAGCCTGCGTCGATAAAGGTATGCACTCTGCTCAACAAGAAAGTCAGAAAATCAGAAGTAATCAAGGCTGATTATATCGGCTTTGACGTTGACAATGTGTTCGTAGTAGGATACGGACTTGACTATGCCCAGCTTTACAGGAATCTTCCTTACATAGGTGAGCTTAAGGTCGAGGCACGTTGAGAGCAACGTCGAGGCTGTAAAAATATAACCGTAGAGGCGGTCGGATGCTATGCAGATACGACCGACAGAAAGGGAAACTGATGAATCAGAACAACAAATTCAAAGGCATTTTCATTTACCTTGCAGTTATCGTTCTGCTTGTTATCGGTATGGTAACAATGCTTCAGATGAGTGCAACTCCCGGCGAGCATACAACATACTCAAAGGTGATAAGCGAATTTGACAACTACAACGTATCGGGCTACACGCTTGATCTCGGTTCGGGCGAATTACAATACACCCTGAAAAGCGACAACACAAAGAAGTATAAGTATTCCGTACCGAACGTAAGCCTGTTCTTACAGGATACGCAGGGCTACAGAAAGGCATACAACGAAAAGAATCCCGATAGTCAGCTTGTCGAGGACTTCTACCCCGTTTCAGACAACTCGTTCCTGCTGAGCTTCCTGCCTTATCTGCTGATGGTTGCGCTGATGATAGGATTTACATTCGTCATAATGCGTCAGGCGAGCGGCGGCGGAAAGATGTCGCAGTTCTCAAAGGCAAATGCAAGGACCCAGCCTTCAAACGGTCCTAAAATAACCTTTGCCGATGTTGCCGGTGCCGAAGAAGAAAAGGAAGAAATGAGCGAAATCGTTGATTTCATGAAGAATCCCAGAAAGTATCAGGAGCTTGGTGCAAAGATACCGTGCGGTGTTCTGCTTTTAGGCCCTCCCGGTACAGGTAAGACCTTACTTGCAAAGGCCGTTGCAGGCGAAGCAAACGTTCCCTTCTTCTCAATAAGCGGTTCGGACTTCGTTGAAATGTTTGTCGGTGTCGGTGCAAGCCGTGTAAGAGATCTGTTCGATCAGGCGAAAAAGCACACCCCGTCAATAATTTTCATAGATGAAATAGATGCCGTAGGCCGTCAGAGAGGTACAGGTCTTGGCGGCGGTCACGATGAGCGTGAGCAGACACTGAACCAGTTACTCGTTGAGATGGACGGTTTCACGGATAATCAGGGCGTAATAGTTATTGCGGCTACCAACAGACGTGATATTCTCGACCCCGCACTGCTCCGTCCCGGACGTTTTGACAGACAGATTACTGTCGGCTACCCCGACATCAAGGGCAGAGAGGCTATCCTGCGTGTTCATACAAAAAATAAAAAGCTCGCTCCCGATATTAGCCTTGCTACAATAGCAAAGGGTACGGCAGGATTTACAGGCGCAGACCTTGCAAACCTTGTAAACGAGGCGGCTCTGCTTGCGGCAAGAAACAACAGAAAGGCTATCACTCAGCCTGATATAGAGGAAGCTACCATCAAGGTGGTTGCAGGTCCCGAAAAGAAGTCGAAGGTTGTAAGCGAGGACGAAAAGCGCCTTACGGCATTCCACGAGGCAGGTCACGCTGTCTGCACATTCCACTGCAAGACGCAGGATCCCGTACACCAGGTTTCAATCATACCGAGAGGTATGGCAGGCGGCTACACAATGTCGCTCCCCGAGCATGACAGGAGCTTCAGAACCAAGACGCAGATGGAAGAAGAAGTCATTGTTCTTCTCGGCGGCCGTGTTGCCGAAAAGATTGTGCTTGACGAAATCTCGACAGGCGCAAGCAACGATATTGAACGTGCTACCGACCTTGCAAGAAGTATGATAACAAGATACGGCTTCTCCGAAAAGCTCGGTCCTATCGTATACGGACACGATAACTCGGAAGTGTTCCTCGGCAGAGATTATTCACAGGGCAGAAACTACTCCGAAAACGTTGCGGCAGAAATTGACGGCGAGATCCGTGAGCTTATTGACACAAGCTACGAAAATGCTAAGCAGATACTGCTCAGCCACAGAGATCAGCTTGACAAGGTCGCTCATTACCTTATGGAACATGAGAAGATTGACGGCGAGGATTTCTACAAGCTTATGAACGGCGAACCGCTTGATGATAATACAGCCGCTCCCGTCAGCGAAAACAGTGATACCGTTCCTGCCGATTGCGAAGATACCGCAGAGGCCACCGGCGATAACAACAACGAAACAAACGAATAAATGCATCTTTACATTCGCTCCCTTTTTCAAGGGAGCGATTTTTTTGCAGATACAAAAAAATCCGTACCGGTTAGCTGCCGGTACGGATTTTATGAAAAACAGATTATTATTAAAGCCTCACTGTGAAATATAGTGCCAACACCGCTTAAAACATTTTCCGTACGGACAAGGCACTAATAATTTCGTGAGTGTATCAGTGCAACTGCTCTAACATTGACTCTTCAAAAAAACGCCACTAACCTGAGATATATGTACTAATATGCGGACGTGTAGCGTTAAGCGTCCCTGCATTGACAAGATATACAATGTTCAGGTGGTTATTCGAGTTTAGCCAACACCCCAGCGGGGTAAGGGTATGGGTAAGGAAAGAGGGAGCCAAGAGGGAGAAAACCTAAGGGACAGGGTATAGGGCTGAGCACTTACCTTTGGCAAGTGCTCAATCGTTTCGCTTTGCTTCACTGCGGCAGTCCAGCGGAGCTTTAGCGGAGCGCACGAGCCTTGCGTAAGCGAGGCTCAGACTCTCCCTGATCCCTTTGGTTGTCTCCCGCGTGAATAGTAGCAACGTTATTAAATGGAATAGCGAACCCGAGAAGTGCTATCTGACAAAAAGAACTATCGGTAGCTTACCACGATAGATAAATATTAAAAAGATATAATAAAAGCACATCAAACTAAAGACTTTTTCTAAAAGCTGACAGCCACGATACTCGATCGTGGCTGTCATACTTATTTAATTTCTGTTATTCAGCCGCATTCACCGACTCAAACTCATCAATAATTTCCTGCGAGGGCTTCTTATCAAGAAGCGATACAACTACTATAGCAGCAAGTGCAACTATGAAAGCAGGAAGAAGCTCATAGATGTTGAATAATCCACCGAGCGGTCTTACAAGGAACTTCCATATGAATACCATTGCGCCGCCTGCGAATATACCTGCAAATGCACCCCACTTTGTCGTTCTCTTCCAGAACAGAGCCGTCAGCACAACAGGACCGAAGGCCGCACCGAAGCCTGCCCACGCAAACGATACTATCTGGAATACCGAGCTGTTGGGATCCCACGCAATAATGATTCCGACAATCGCTATTACAACGACCGTGATTCTTGCGATAAGCATTGCCGTCTTTTCGCTTGTCTTTATCTTGAATACCTGGTTGAACAGATTTTCAGATACCGCAGATGATGCCGCAAGAAGCTGTGAATCCGCTGTAGACATAGTGGACGCAAGAATACCCGCAATGATAAGACCGCCTACCATAGCCGCAAGAGGACCTGCCTTTGCAAGAAGATTAGCTATTACAACTATTACCGTTTCGGGATCCGCCAGAGGATCTATTACATTGTTCTTCGTCATAGCAAGACCGACAACGCCGATGAATATTGCAACAGCAAGCGAAATAACCACCCATACCGTAGCAACACGTCTTGAAACCTTGAGCTTCTTGCTGTCGTTTATAGCCATAAATCTCAGCAGAACGTGAGGCATACCGAAATAGCCGAGACCCCACGCAAGTGTGGAGAAGATAGTCAGCGGACCATAATCGCCCGTCTGCTGTTTAAGAACATCAAACGTGTGTGTCAGTGAGAAATATCCGGGCATTGATGTTGCGTGGTTCATTACCTCGATAACACCGCCGACCGATGAAATGCCGAATACCACTACTATAATAAGCGCTACCGACATTATAATGCTCTGTATAAAGTCTGTTGTACTTGCCGCTAAGAATCCGCCGATAGTGGTATATGCGATGATTACTACCGCACTTATTATCATAGCGATATGATAATCAGCACCGAAAAGACTGTTGAACAGCTTGCCGCAGGCGGAAAATCCCGAGCCTGTATAAGGAATAAAGAATACTATGATTATCAGCGCCGAGATAAGAGTAAGTATCTTCTTGCTGTCCCTGAATCTGTTTGAGAAGAAATCCGGTATAGTTATCGAATTGCATACATGAGAATACTTTCTGATTCTTTTTGATACGATAAGCCAGTTGAGATATGTGCCTATCGCAAGACCTATACCTGTCCAGGCAGCGTCCGCAATACCCGTAGCATACGCAACGCCCGGAAGACCCATAAGCAGCCAGCCGCTCATGTCCGATGCCTCCGCACTCATTGCGGTAACAAACGGACCCAGCTTTCTTCCTCCTAAATAGAAGTCGCCTACATTATCCGTTTTCTTTGCACATATTACACCGACAACTACCATCATAATAAGATAAACGGCTATTGTTATCAGCATAATTATCTGTTGTAATTCCATTTTTACTTTTCCCTTCGTATTTTTAGCGGTAAATCCGCACATTAATTTATATTTTATCACATCTGCAATAATTTTGCAAGTTATTTACGAATAAAATTCATACAATGCCTTTATTTTCACGATACAAGATTTCCTTTGGCTTACCTCACACGCAATTTAAAGCGGCATATCGTATTTAAGTCCGTTTTTTAGTACAGCTTATCTGCTATTATATGTGTGTAAGAGAAACAAACCGACAATTTTTGTGCAACAGAAAGGAAAAACAATATGCTTTTTATAATTTACCTGATACTCACACCGATTTTATGCCTTCTCGGGATGCTGATGCTTGAACATCTTGAACGGAAAATAAAAACAGCTCTCGCCAAAAGAGCGAAAGCCGTTTCAGTTTGCCGAAAAACCAATTATTATTAAAGCTGTACATTAAAATGTATCACCAACACCGCCGCTAACACTTTCCTTACCGACAAAGTATTAATAATTTCGTGAGTGCATCATTACAACTGCACTGACATTAACCTTTCAAAAAAACGCCGCTAACCTAAGATATATGTACTAATATGCGGACGTGT
>OJSN01000857.1_pt1 | contig 26477 bp, 30 predicted proteins | sample 1599421 | NCBI WGS metagenome assembly OJSN01 (sample SAMN04168659, study PRJEB22393) | human gut metagenome | biome: human gut microbiome; feature: stool | host: Homo sapiens | collected 2014-05-12
CATCTGGAGTGGGCAACCGCACAGGAGATTATCGATGGGAACGAACCATTTTGTGAGACGCAGCCATGGAGTTTCCGGGATCGGGAATTTGTTAAAATGCTTGTGGAAAAAAAGATTCTCACCACATAGTTTTTACAAACAATTTACATAGGGAAGAAGTCTGTATTTACACACCCCTGTTATCCTGTAGAAAAGTGGAGAATAAGATAGATATAACAGAAAGCAGGGAAGGTAAGTTATGGATGAATTAGAAAAACTCCGGAAGCACTGGCAAGATGATGATTTTCAAAGAAAACATGCACTGGCAAGAGAGATTGTGGTAAACCGGCTGCGGGAACTGAACCGGGAATATGAAGAAAAAACAGGACAGGGATTTGTACGTTTTATCGAAACACGGATGAAGACGCCGGAGAGCATTGCAGAGAAGCTGCAGCGCAAGGATTATGACGTGGATTTTGATACCGCAGTTACTGCACTGAACGATATTTCCGGGGTTCGCTGTATCTGCTACAGTGTCAAGGAAATCTACTGGATTGCACGGCAGATCGGAAAAACAGACACATATACCGTAGTAAAGGCAAAAGATTACATTCGAAAACCAAAGAAAAATGGGTATGAGAGTTACCATATCGTTCTGGATATCCCGATGTCTTACAAAGGAAAGACAACTGTGGTTCGTGTGGAATTGCAGCTGCGGACGATGATCATGGATGCGTGGGCAGGAATGGATAACCGGGTTTCTTACAAAAAAGGAGTTCCGCCGGAAATGGAACGCCGCATTGAAAAATATGCCAGGATCGGAAGAAGACTTGATAAACTGATCCAGAAAACGCTTGATGATTCAAAAACCGTATAAAGGTATGGAATCTCCTGAAAATATGTGCTAAAATGCTTTTATATCATGAGCACAGGGATTAACCTGTACAATACCGACAGCATGGGGTTAGGAGATATACACAGATGATCGACAAAAAGAAGTTAAAAGATGTCATGAAGAAGCAGGATCTCAAGCAGGAGAAACCAACAGATCCAAGCATGACACTTGATGTAAAAAATGAAGATGTGGAAGCACAGATAGATCTATATCTGAAAGAAAAAACCGGTGAGAATTTAAATGCCCTGATCGAGCTGATGCGAACCAGACGTGTGCTTGTTCCGGCAAATTTAAATGATGAAAAGAAGCCGGTTCCGTGTCTGATCAACAGTCCGAAAAACGGAATGTTTCTTCCAATTTATACAAGTAAAAAGGAGATTCCGGAATCTCCAAGGAGTGAAGCAGTTATAAACATGCCGTTCCTTGCAACGAATAACATGGTTTTTCAGCAGGATGAAAAGGTATCCGGAATAGTGATCAATCCATTCACACAGAATCTGATTTTTAAACGTGCACTGGTGGAAAAAATCGAGGAAGTGGAAAAGAAGCGTAAAGAGGGAGCGCAGCCAAAGAAGATGCAGCTTACACAGGAACAGTATTTGTTGTTTGAACGTAAGCAGTTTGAATTTGGTTTTATGCCAAAGCGCTTTTTTGCGCAGGGCAAACAGATGATGGATGACCTCTGCGAGAAGAAAGAAGAATATATGGATCAGTTTTTTGAGGAATGTTATCAGCAGAAACGTATGTATCCGTATCTGCCGGAAGATTTCTCCGTTATGGTTATGGATTTGTCCGACAGTTTACTGATTGTCCGTGTGGATCTGCCGGTACGCGATATGGGAGTTCCATCCTGTTTCCGTGTATATTTTGCATGGAATGACGAAACGCAGGAGGGCAGATATTTTACGATTGAACGGACCCAGGATCCGGGAAAACATCTGCTTGGAGAATTCAAAAAAGACTGGAAGCATGTTGACTATGGAGAGGCTCCGGCAGAGGGAGCCGAGTTGCAGCGTGTGCTGGATATTATCCGGCAGCCGGGCGAAAATTAAAAGAAAAAGTGTGTCAGGGAAATAAACCTGGCACACTTTTCTTTTTATGGTCTGGCAAGAATATCCGCAAAAGTAGCGCGGACAACCCGTGCCAGATCCTGAGGGTCAAGCCGGATGCTGGTTCCGATACGGCCGCCGCTTACATAAATTTCAGAATATTGCCTGGCAGAGGCATCGATAACGGTTGGAAATGCTTTTTTCATGCCAAGAGGACTGCAGCCTCCACGGACATAACCAGTGATTGCAGTTAAATCTTTGACATGGATCATTTCTACGGATTTCTCGGAAACTGCACGCGCGGCAGCTTTCAGATCAACCTCTTCGGCAATCGGAATGACAAATACGTAGTATTTTTTGCTTTTGCCCTGCATGACAAGTGTCTTGTAAGTCTGGGCAACCGGGGTGCCAGTGGCTTCGGCAGAATGAATTCCATCTATAAATTCGTCACATTCATAAGTCAGCAGTTCATAGGGAAACTTATTTCGTTCCAGAATACGCACGGCATTGGTTTTTACTTCTTTTCCCATGATATTCACCTCCGCGCACAGTATATCATTTTTAGAGGAAAAGTTGAACAATAAAAAAGGAAATGTTATAATGTTGCAAAAGATATTTCAAAAGGAGGCGTCATTTCATGAGAGAATTTTTGAAGCGGGCAAAGGCGGATTATCTGCTTTCTTCTGTTTTGTGTATTGCGCTTGGAATTATTTTTGTTGTGTGGAAAGGCGGAGTTATTGATGTGATCGGAACACTTCTTTCGATTGCAATGATCATCGTTGGAATTATTTATCTGGGAAGCTTTATTTTGAGCCTTGCAACATTTGGAGCATCAACGATTGTCGGAATTCTGGTACTTGCAGTTGGAATCTGGTTTCTCATCCAGCCGTCGCTGATTGTCAGTCTGGTTCCGGTTATATTGGGTGTAGGACTTGTATTTCATGGAATTCGTGCGGTGACGGAGGCTGTGAATGCCAAAAAATACGGATATGAAAAGTGGGGCATGGATCTTGTATTTGCTATCATCTGTCTGGTCTGCGGTCTGGTCTGTGTTTTCTGTCCGCTTGGAGTATTGAAACAGTTTATTATGCTGGTAGGAATCGTGCTGATTATCAACGGAGCGCTGAATCTGTGGATTGCTGTCACAGCAACGCGTGCAGCGAGGGATTACAGACGGCGCACAGAGACTGTTGATACAGAGTTTGTGGAAAATGAAGGTGACCGTGATGAGACAGATGGAATTTAAAATGGAACGTCCGGGACTGACCAAAGCAGGGGATCATCTGAAGGTGACAGAGGGAAAACTTCCCACTTCCTATTATTATACCATTGAGCATGCAATAGCCATGTCAGGAAATTATGCGGTAGGCGAACGTTTAAAAAGCCGGGAAGGCGATGTGATTGATGTGAAGGAGACAGAAAAAGGGTACTTTGTGACCATGGAATTTGACGAATAAGGATAACAGACGAAATGGCAATACAGGGCAAAACCGATATTGACCAGCTGCTTGCAAAAAGTTTGAAAGAGATTGCTGTCAGGCGGCCGGTAGAAAAAATTACAATTAAAGAGATAACTGATAAAGCAGGGGTCATCCGGCCAACGTTTTACAATCATTTTCAGGATAAATTTGAGCTTATTGAATGGATCATCCGGACAGAACTGTTAGAGCCGGTAGAACCTCTGATCCGGAATGATATGATTATAGAAGCAATGGTTCTGCTGTTTACCAACATTGAAAAGGACAAGGCATTTTATTCACAGCTGGTAAAAATGGAGGGACCGGTCAAATTTCACGATATCGCAAAAAAATGTGTGCGGGAAGTATTGCTTGAACTGATTCAAAACGAAAGCAGCGGAGGGGTTTCAAAACACAAATGGCTGACGCCGGAGGTGATATCTTCCTATTATGCACAGTCCATGTGTTTTGCAACAGAGGAATGGATCAGCATGGGAATGACCATCTCGCCGCGCGAAATGGCCGAAGCATATCAGTATATGCTGACCCGGTCTCTGATCGACATCATCAAAGAATTATAAAAAGAATATGCGATGACATTTTGAATGATTTGTATACGAATTCATACAAATCACTCAAAATGTATAATCATGCAGTACATGACGAAAAGATTGAATATTTTCATATTCGGTCTTTTTTTTTATGATAGGCTGAGAGAAAAATAGAGGATGGTGAAAAAAATGATTAAATTTGGAAAAGGAGTCGTTAAATGTCGGTTTCTGATTTTGATCCTGGCTTTTTTACTGCTGATTCCATCCGCGATCGGCTATATGAAAACCAGAATTAATTATGACATTTTGTCCTATCTGCCGGGACAGATTGAAACGATGAAAGGGCAGGATATCCTTCTGGATGAATTTGGAACAGGCGCGTTCTCTTTTGTAGTTGTTGAGGGAATGCAGGATAAGGATCTGCAGAAAATAGCAGATAAGATTGAGGATGTACCTCATGTAAAAAATGTTATCTGGTATGGTTCCGTTATGGATTTTAGTATTCCAAGGGAAGCACTTCCGGATGATATCTACAACTTTTTCAATAACAAAGACGCAGACAGCCAGCTGATGGCAGTCCTGTTTGATGAGTCCATGTCGTCGGACGGCACCATGGATGCGATCCAGACGATCAATGATCTGGTTGGAAAGCAGTGTTTTGTCAGTGGTATGGCATCGGTGAACAATGATATCCGAAAACTGGCAGAGAATGAGAGTGTCATTTATGTTCTGATCGCCGTTGTGCTTTCTCTGATCGTATTATCACTTACGATGGATTCCGTAGTTGTTCCGTTCCTGTTTTTGATCAGTATCGGCATGGCAATTATTTACAATCTGGGTTCCAACGTATTTTTCGGGGAGATTTCTTATATTACCAAGGCACTGGCGGCGGTACTGCAGCTCGGTGTTACAATGGATTATTCCATTTTCCTGTGGCACAGTTATCAGGAGCAGAAGGAGCGGTTTGACGGAGATAAAAACCGTGCCATGGCACATGCGATTTCCAATACAATTACTTCCGTGGTCAGCAGCTCCATTACAACAGTTGCCGGATTTATCGCACTGTGTTTTATGAGCTTTACCCTTGGAAAAGACCTTGGTATCGTTATGGCAAAGGGGGTTGTCTTTGGCGTTATCGGATGTGTAACGATTCTTCCGTCCCTGATTCTTGTCTGCGATAAGGCAATCGAAAAGACCAGACATAAAGTAATTCTTCCGGATCTTAGTAGAATTGCAGGGTTTATCACAAAACATCATGTGGTATTTGTCATTGCGTTTCTGGTTGTGCTGATTCCGGCAATCTACGGATATACACATACCAATGTATATTATGATCTGACTGGTACGCTGCCGGAGACTTTCAGCAGTAAAGTCGGAAATGATAAGCTGTCCGAACAGTATCATATGGGTGCAACCCACATGGTTCTGGCAAAAAGCAGTCTGTCTGAAAAAGACAGTATGAATATGATCGATGAGATCAAAAAAGTAGACGGTGTAAAACTTGCGGTTTCGATGGATTCCCTGACCGGACCGATGGTTCCGCAGGATGTCATTCCGGACGATGTGAAGGATATCTTCAAGAGTGGAGATTACCAGATGATGGTCATTGTTTCAGAATATGCATCTGCAACGGATGAAGTAAATAAACAGTGTGATGAGATCAATGCGATTATTAAAAAATACGATAATACCGCAATGCTGATCGGTGAGGCGCCATGTACCAAGGATCTGATTGAGATTACCGATGTGGATTTCAAAAATGTAAGTATTATTTCTATTGCAGCTATTTTTATTATTATTTTACTGACATTTAAGTCCATTTCACTTCCAATCATTCTGGTATGTGTTATTGAATTTGCAATTTTCATCAATATGGGTATTCCGGCATATACAGGAACGGTGTTGCCGTTTATTGCATCCATTGTAATTGGAACCATACAGCTGGGAGCTACGGTCGATTATGCAATTCTTATGACGAACAAGTATAAGAAGAACCGTTTCCGCGGTATGGATAAGAAAGAAGCAATTACCGATGCATTGAGCAAGTCCATTCAGTCGATCATTGTCAGTGCGCTCAGTTTCTTTGCAGCAACGTTTGGTGTAGGATTATATTCCAACATCGATATGATCGGTTCATTATGTATGCTGATGGCACGTGGTGCGATCATCAGTATGATTGTCGTAATCTTTATTCTGCCAAGCATGTTCATGGTATTTGACCGTGTGATCTGTGCATCAAGTGCAGGATTTCGCAACAAAATCAAATAGGAGGATGGAATTATGAAATTATCAGAGTTAAAAACCAGACTGAAAAATAAATATGTAGTCCGTATTGTGGCAGGTGTGCTGACCATTGCACTTCTTGGAAGCAGCATGACAGCAGTTGCCGTGCAGGCAGATCAGAAGAAAGATGCTGCAGTTCAGACAGAGCAGAAAGAGGATTCTTCCGATAAGAAGGATGATATTGAGGATCTGCTTCAGGTATCTGTCAGTGATAAAGAAATCGGAAAAGATGAAAATGTTTACTTTATTTCCGATGCAACGGGAAGTGTGTATGATACCATTGTCACCGATCATCTGATCAATAAAAACCAGTCCGCTACACTGGAGGATCAGTCCAATCTGACAGATATCAAAAATGTGAAGGGAAGCGAGGAGTTCTCACAGAACGGAGAGAAGCTGACCTGGCAGGCAGATGGAGCCGATATTTACTATCAGGGAAAAACAGACAGTGAAGCTCCGGTTTCTCTGAAAGTTACTTATTATCTGGATGGAAATGAGATTGCACCGAAGGATCTGGCTGGAAAATCCGGAAAAGTTACCATACATTATGATTACACAAATAATTCTTCTTATGAAGAAACCGTAAACGGAAACAAGCAGACGGTAAAGGTTCCGTTTGCAGCAGTAACGGCACTGGTATTGGATGACAGTTTCAGCAATGTGGAAGTAAAGAACGGAAAAGTTTCCCAGAACGGGAACAGCAATGTGGTTATCGGCTATGCATTGCCGGGAATCAAAGAAAGTCTGAATGTGAAAGATTCTGATTTCATCGATGATCTGGAACTTCCGAAAGATTTCGAAGTGACTGCCGATGTAAAAGATTTCAAGCTGGATACGGCAATGACGATCGTGGCAAATGCCGGAAGCATGATTTCCATGAAGAGCGGGGATTCTTCTTCTCTGGATGATATGATTGATGACATGCTGGATGCAAGCAGCAAGTTAAAAGACGGATCAAAAGAATTATCCGATGGACTAGACACGTTACAGAAAAATCTTGCGGATTATGCAAGCGGCATGAATGAGCTGAATTCAAAGAGCGGAGATCTGGGCAAAGGTGTGGAGACATTAAACACCAGCGCAGAATCCATCAGCAAGGGAATCCAGACACTTGATAAAGCGTTAAATACAAAGATGAGTGATACAGAGAAACAGGCAGCGTCAAAGACCGCTTCCGAGACGGTGGCAAAAGAGTTTGCAAACGGAAAAACGCAGGAAGTCGCAAACCAGATCTATGCCGCACTCCGTTACAGCACAGGAAAAGATGGCAGCACAACGGATGGCGCATTATTTACTTCTCTTTATGATGGCGCTTATAGTGCAAATGCAGCAGAAACCGTGTATAATGAAGTGGTAAGACAGGTATTGCTGAAAGCTGCAGGACAGGCGGCAGACAGCAAACTTACTGCAGATCAGGCGGCTGCCGGCATTAAAGCAGCGTGGGCAAAGGGCGCACAGGCAAACGATCAGACGTCAACGGTTATGTATGCCGTATCGGATGGTATGACAAGTGCACAGCTTGCGGAACTGCTGTATGCAAAGAGTGGGGCAAAGGACACACTCTTTCACAAGACACAGAGCACAATCAAGGCACAGCTTGCAGCAGGAAGAAACAATGAGCAGGTGACAGACGGTGTGGAGAGCAGCTTAAAGACACTGGCTACACAGCTGGCAGGAGCATGTCAGAATGTGGCCGTACAGGCAGCAAGTGCAGCCGCTGTTACAGGAGCAGAGAGTGCAAAGGCTACAATTGCACAGCAGATTGAAGCAGTACAGGAAAACGGTTACAGTCTGGTTACCGGTTCCGCAGCACTCAGTAAGGGAACACAGTCTCTGGCAGACGCAGTTCCAACACTGACGAAGGGAATCAAGGCACTCAACGATGCCACGGTAAAGATTGTGTCCGGTGTAGATAAACTGGATGACGGGTCCCATACGCTGGCAGATGGCATGGTAGAATTCGACGAGAAGGGTATTTCCAAGATTGCGAACAGCTATAACGGAGATATCAAACCGCTGACCGACAAACTGCAGGCAATGCTTGATGCGGGTGAGGATTACCAGACATTTACAAAGGTTGCAGACGGTGTAAACGGAAGCGTAAAATTTATTTATAAACAGGATGCGATCAAGGCAGACAGTGAAAATAACAAATAATTTTGATGGTCGGAGGAAAAAGGATGAACTGGATGGAAAACCTGCTGATAGTAGCAGGGGTATCTCTGGATATTTTCGCAGCAATGGAATGTCAGGGATCACTGGTTGCAAAAATAAATAAAAAAAATCTGACAGTGATCTGTGGAATCGTTGCGCTGGCACAGCTGATTACGTTATATCTGGGGCATTTTTTGTCCTCCCTGTTCTGCCATTACCGGTCGGTGCCGGACGAAAAGCTGCTGGGACAGATTATATCCATGGTGATTTTTGTGATTCTTGGCATCCGGCTGATGGTAAAAGCAATCCGCAACGAACATGTGGAAGAACATCTGGAACATCATCTTGGAATCCGGAGATTTGTCCGCATGGCATGTATCAGTGGAATTTACACGCTGCTTACGGGAATTGCATTTGGATTTCTGGAAACGAATGTGCTTATGATTCTGATCATGATTGTTGTATGTACCGTTGCATTTGTGATCGGCGGCATCTATACCGGATATCGTGTCGGATATGAAGCAAAAACCAAAGTATATATCGTTGGCGCACTGTTGCTGTGGGTGGCAGGACTGGATGTATTATTTGGAAGAATTTTATAAAGAGCGTTATTGTGGAAGAAAACCGGCCATATTCTGGCTGGTTTTCTTTTCTTATATGTGTATAATAAACATGTATGAAAGCGTAAGGCAGGTGCATAAAATGGATTATACGGTTCTTGATCTGGAGATGACGGGACTGGCTCCGAAAAGGGACAAAGTAATAGAAATCGGGGCGGTTCGTGTACGGAACGGAGAGATTGCAGATACATATGGAACGCTCGTGCGTCCGGGAATGTCAATTCCGGAAACGGTAGTACAGCTGACCGGGATTACAGACGAAATGGCGGCTTTGGGGAAAGAAGAGAATGTGGCAATGCAGGAACTTCTGCAATTTATCGGGGATGATATTCTTGTGGGACATAATCTGATTTTTGATTACAGTTTTCTGAAGCAGTGGGCCGTCAATCAGAAAATTCCACTGGAATTGTCGGCCTGTGATACCCTGCGGATTGCGCGGGCACTCCTTCCGGGGGCACAATCGAAAAAACTGGAAAGCCTGTGCGAATATTTTCAGATTGAACGGAAACATGCACACCGGGCACTGGATGATGCAGTAGAAACCTATAAGGTATTTGAAAATTTAAAATCCATAGAAGGTGCTTCCACGGAACTGTTTGTCCCGAAACCTCTGGTGTATAAGGCAAAGAGACAGACGCCGGCAACGGAGCATCAGAAAGAACGGCTCAGGGAACTGATGGAACAATATGGAAGGAAAGACAGTATCAGCTGGGAGACTCTTACACGCAGTGAAGCCTCCCGGCTGCAGGATAAGATCAGGGCTGGAAACTTTTAAGTTTTTCCAGAATGATTTTTTGCGGAAACGGCGCAAGCTGCGCAGCTGCTTCCTGCAGCTGCAAGATTCCGGAGAGATTGCCCCCGGTCTGATAGATGGCTGCCAGCTGTGTGTAGATGCTGCTGTTGTCGACATGACAGGAAACTGCAAATTCCAGCAGCTGGCGTGCCTGATCGGTATATCCGGCATCACTCAGTTCCTGGGCATAGATGGCAGCATTTCGTTCAAATGTGGAAAAACGGTCATCACATGCGCTGAGTTCATCCAGGTTTGCAACACCATATTCAAGTTTCAGGTCGGTGTTACTCATGGAAGAAAGATTCAGCATTTTCTGACCGCATAGTGTTTCCAGTGATTTTTTGGCATCGGTCGTAAGGTTTTGTGGTATTTTATCTTCTGTTATGATAAGATAATTAAGATTGCTGATATCTTTTTTGCGTGTGAAATTCGCACTGTGCTCCCGGTCCCAGAACTGTTTTTCGAGATTTTCCTGGGCGCGTTTATTTTTATGCATCAAAAAGTTAATATACAGCAGAAAAACGATAAAAATAGCAAGAAATACAAACATAATGGAAATCCTTTCTGATATTGTTGTGTATTCATTATAACTGATTTTGCGAAAGAGGTGAATAGTATGTATAATTTTAATGGTTCAAAACGAAAAAGACAGCTGATTGCACTCATATCGTTGGTTGTTATCGCTGCAATGGTTGTTACAACACTGGTTTCAGCGCTGATTTATGGGTAGCGGCACTTGAAAAAGTGATTGTTTATGTTAAAATACAAGATAACGCTAAAATTATTTTAAAGGAAGAATATGAAGAAGATAACAAAGTTAGGAATGGCTGCAGCAGTACTTTTTTGTGTGGTGGGACTCGGTTCTCATACACAGGCAGCGATGGCAGCAGAGGAGACTACCATTGAAAATGGAATTTCCATCGGAAATGTAAACGTCGGAGGAATGACAGAAAATCAGGCGATATCTGCGGTAGAAGAATACGTGGATGGGCTGATGGATACAACTTTTACGCTGAAAGGAGAAACCGGTTCCATTCAGATGACTGCGGAAGATATGGGAGTGACCGCGGATGCGGATACTGCCGTGCAGGAAGCTTTGGCGGTGGGACACGCCGGAAGTCTGATCAACCGGTATAAAACCCTGCAGGATCTCAAAAAGAAAAAACTGGTTCTCGATATGCATCTGAGTGTAAACAAACAGGCGACGGCCGAAAAGATATATGAGAGCGCAGATGATCTTGCCGTCGGGGCTGTTGATAATGGATTAAAGCGTGTCAATGGAAAATTTGAATTTGTAAAGGGAAAAGAAGGCGTCGAGGTGGATGTCGTAAATTCCGTGTATGCAATCAATGATTTTCTTGCACAGGGCTGGGACGGCTCCAATAATGAGATTGATCTGGTAACAAAGACGGTAGAACCGCGCGGGGATGAGAAAGAACTCGCAGAAATTACGGATCTGATCGGTTCTTATACGACAAACTTTGCAAGTTCGAGTGCAGGACGTGCAAAAAATGTCATAACCGGAGTGAGCAAAGTAGATGGTACAATCCTTTATCCGGGAGAGGAGTTTGATCTGGCAAAAACGGTCAGCCCGTTTACACAGGAGAACGGATATGAACTGGCCGGTGCCTATCAGAACGGAACGGTAGTGGAATCGTTTGGCGGTGGAATCTGTCAGGTTGCAACGACTTTATATAATGCAGTTATCCGGGCAGAACTGGAAATTACGATGCGTTTTAATCATTCCATGCTGGTTCATTATGTGGAACCGTCCATGGATGCGGCAATTGCCGGAAATTATAAAGATCTGAAGTTTAAAAATAATCTGGATGCGCCGGTATATATCGAAGGATATTGCAGTGGCGGTATCATTTATTTTAATGTATATGGAAAAGAAACGAGACCATCCAACCGGGAGATTTCGTTTGAAAGTGAAACCGTTTCAAAGACAGATCCAAAGGTGCAGTTTACAATGGATGCTTCCCTTACCGCCGGTTCGGTTTCTGTTACCCAGTCCGGACAGTCCGGATGCATTGCGCAGTTGTGGAAGATTGTGAAGGTGGACGGAAAACAGCAGAGCAGGGATCTGTTCAACAAGAGTAATTATCAGGCAACTCCAAAGCTTATTACCATTGGAACCAAAGATGCGACAAGCGAGACGCTTTCTGCTTTAAAGGCAGCAATTACAATCGGGGATGAAGCAAAAGTAAGAAGTGCGGCAGCCGGTTTAAAGACAAACGCGCAAAAGAAAGAAGAAGAGCAGAAAGAAGAAGAAAAGAAGGACGATACCGATAAAAAGGAGGACGCAGACAAGAGCGATACGAACAAGAAAGAGGATTCCTCCAAAAAGGATGAAAATAATAAAAAGGAAGATACAAAGAAGGAAGATTCCAAAAAACAGGATACCAAGAAAGAAACAACATCTTCAACAAATACATCCACGAAAAAAACACAATCGTCCAAAGAAAGTGAATAGAAAATAACAGTATGAAAGCAGGAAAATTATCCGAGTCCGTATTAAAACGCTCGGTTCTCCGACAACTTCATAATTCCGCAGCCCGGACACCGGGAGTAGGAATAGATTTCGGTACAGTGGATGCTTCTGATGGAAAGCAGATCGTTACTGCGGAAGCCTGCCGTGCATTTGACACGTTTCCGGAAGCCGGCGTTTATGCGGCATTGAATAATCTTGCATGCAGTGGGGCAAAACCATTGGGAATTACGATGACGCTTCTGCTCCCGACATCTGCAAGCGAAAATGATCTGCGTGCATGGATTTCGGCAGTATCCCGTGTAAGTGAGAAAGAGCAGATTCCGGTTCTCGGAGGACACACGGAAGTTCTTCGGACAGTGACCTCTCCGCAACTGATTGTTCAGGCAGTGGGAGAAGCTGACAGGGAATTATTTGTCACAGCAGCAGGGGCGCAGCCGGATATGGATGTGATTGTGACCAAATGGGTCGGGCTGGAAGGAACAGCGATTCTTGCAACGGAACACCGGGAAGAGTTATCGGCCAGATACGCACAGCCGTTTCTTGACAAAGCGGCAAAATATATCGATTATCTCTCGATCCGTTCGGAGGCCGCAGTCGCCGCAAAGTCTGGCGTTGCTGCAATGCACGACCTCTCAGAGGGAGGCGTTTTCGGAGCTCTCTGGGAATTGGGGCAGTGTTCCGGCGTCGGACTGGAAATTGATCTGAAGAAAATACCAATTCGTCAGGAAACCATAGAAATCTGTGAATTTTTTGATTTAAATCCTTACAAGCTTCTGTCGGGAGGCAGTCTTCTTCTGGCAGCGGCAGATGGCAATGCACTGGTGCATGCGATCCGTCAGGCTGGCGGGGAAGCTGTTATTATCGGAAGGACAATCGACAGCAATGACCGTGTACTTATCAATGGGGAGGAACGCAGATTCTTAGAAACAACACAGACAGACGAATTATGGAATATGGTAAAATGTAATTAGGAGAACAATAAAATATGAGAGAGAAGATTTTAACTTTTATAGAAAAAAACAGCCGCATCGATACACAGGAGCTGGCCGTAATTCTCGGTGTAGATGAGACAGCAGTCATGAATGAGCTGGAAGCTATGGAGCAGGAGGGAATTATCTGCGGATATCATACGCTGATTAACTGGGACAAAGCCGGTGTGGAAAAAGTAACTGCACTGATTGAAGTGCGTGTGACACCGCAGCGCGGCATGGGATTTGATAAGGTTGCAGAGCGCATTTACAATTATCCGGAAGTAAATTCCGTGTATCTTATCTCCGGCGGATTTGACCTGATGGTTACATTGGAGGGGAAGACACTTCGTGAGATTTCCCAGTTTGTATCCGATAAGCTTTCTGCCTTGGATCAGGTACTCAGCACAAAGACAAACTTTATTTTGAAGAAATATAAAGACCACGGAACTGTTATGGCTCCGAAAGCAAAAGATGAAAGGATTATGATGGCATAATGAGAAATCCATTATCAAAAACAATTACAACCATTGAGCCATCGGGTATCCGGAAATTTTTTGACATTGTCAGTGAGATGGATGATGCAATCTCTCTCGGCGTCGGAGAGCCGGATTTTGATACACCGTGGCATATTCGTGATGAGGGAATTTATTCCCTTGAAAAAGGAAGAACTTTTTATACTTCAAATGCAGGTTTAAAGGAATTAAAAATTGAGATTTCCAAATATCTTGACCGGAGATTCGGGCTTTCCTATGACTATAACAAGGAGATGCTTGTGACAGTCGGAGGCAGTGAGGCAATTGATATTGCCATGCGTGCCATGTTAGATCCGCAAGATGAGGTACTTATTCCGCAGCCAAGTTATGTATCCTATGTGCCTTGTTGTGTACTGGCAAATGGAACACCGGTTCCGATCGAACTGAAGGCAGAGAACGAATTCCGCCTGACGGCAGAAGAACTTGAGGCTGCAATCACGCCGAAGACAAAGCTTCTTGTTATGCCTTTCCCAAATAACCCGACCGGGGCGGTTATGGAAAAGAAGGATCTGGAAGCAGTTGCAGAAGTGGTAAAGAAACATGATCTGTTTGTCCTGAGTGACGAGATCTATGCGGAACTGACCTATCTGGACAATCATGTATCCATTGCCTCCATTCCGGGAATGAGGGAGCGAACAATCGTGATCAACGGATTTTCCAAATCGCATGCAATGACCGGATGGAGACTCGGTTATGCATGTGGATCGGAAGTAATCATCAAACAGATGTTAAAGATCCATCAGTTTGCGATCATGTGTGCGCCGACCACCAGCCAGTATGCGGCGGTAGAGGCACTGCGCAACGGGGATGAAGATGTTGCCATGATGCGGGAAGAGTACAACGGCAGACGCCGTTATGTACTGGAGCGGTTCAAAGAGATGGGACTTTCCTGTTTTGAACCATTTGGAGCATTTTATGCGTTCCCTTGTATTAAGGATCTGGGTATGACCAGTGATGAGTTTGCAACAAAACTTCTGCAGACGAAGAAAGTTGCGGTTGTTCCGGGTACGGCGTTCGGTGCTTGCGGAGAGGGATTCCTTCGTATATCCTATGCATATTCCCTGGATGATCTGCGGATTGCACTGGATCGCGTGGCTGAGTTTGTAACGGAGATTCGGGAGATTAAGAATTAAAAATGGCAGAGTTAAATATTGTATTACATGAGCCGGAAATTCCAGCAAATACGGGAAATATCGGCAGGACCTGTGTCGCAACCGGTACAAAGCTGCATCTGATTGAGCCGCTTGGTTTTTCTTTATCGGAGAAACATTTAAAGCGTGCCGGCATGGACTACTGGAAAGATCTTGATGTCACCGTATATGAAAACTGGGAGGATTTCTGTAAAAGAAATCCGGGTGCAAAAATTTATTATGCGACAACAAAAGGACGTCATGTGTATTCGGATGTCCATTATGAACCGGACTGTTTCATTATGTTCGGAAAAGAGAGTGCGGGAATTCCGGAAGAAATCTTAAAGGCGAATCCGGATACCTGTGTGCGTATTCCGATGATCGGGGAAACCCGTTCTTTGAACTTATCGAATTCTGTTGCCATTGTGCTTTATGAGGCACTGCGCCAGAACGATTTTGACCATATGAAGCTGGAAGGACAGCTTCACAGACTGAGCTGGGACGATTAAAATGGGAATTATCAAAGCAAAAAATGTTGTACACGAATTTTTCCGCAGAGATGAGGAAGGCAATGTTGAGTCTATTACGACGGCACTCGATCATGTAAATCTGGATGTAAAAGCGGGACAGTTCATTGCCATTCTCGGACACAACGGATCGGGCAAGTCGACACTTGCCAAACATATCAATGCGTTGCTGACACCGACAGAAGGCGTGATCTGGGTGGATGGAATGGATGTACTCGATGAGGACAATACCATTCCGATCCGGAAAACTGCCGGGATGGTATTTCAGAATCCGGACAATCAGATCATTGCCAGTGTGGTGGAAGAAGATGTGGGATTTGGTCCCGAAAATATCGGGGTGCCGACAGAGGAAATCTGGACGCGTGTCAATCAGAGTTTAGAAGCTGTGGATATGGTAAAATACCGCAAACATTCTCCAAATAAACTTTCCGGTGGACAGAAACAGCGTGTTGCAATTGCCGGTGTTGTGGCAATGGAACCGAAATGCATTGTCTTTGATGAGCCGACAGCGATGCTTGATCCGAACGGACGCAAAGAGGTTATTGCTACCGCACATGATCTGAATAAGAAAAAGGGCGTTACCATCATTCTTATTACACATTATATGGAAGAAGTGGTTGACGCAGATTATGTGTACGTCATGGAGAAAGGAAAGATCGTGATGGACGGTACACCGCGCGATATTTTTTCGCGTGTGGACGAGCTGAAAGAACATCGTCTGGATGTACCGCAGGCAACGCTTGTGGCAGATGAACTGCGCAGCGCGGGCGTACCGATTCCACAGGGAATCCTTACGAGGAAAGAACTGGTGGATGCGATTATGTCCGTGGCAAATGCATAGGCAGGAGATAAAAGATGGCAGAAATCATTTTAGACAAGATCAATTACACATACAGCGACGGTACTGCTTATGAGATTCAGGCATTAAAGGATGTCAATCTGCAGATTCATCAGGGCGAATTTATCGGAATTATCGGTCATACGGGATCGGGAAAATCGACTCTGACTCAGCTGCTGAACGGACTGCTGCGGGCATCATCGGGAAGCATCTATGTGGATGGGCAGGACATCTATGATGAAGGGTATGATATGAAAGCCCTGCGGAGCAAAGTGGGGCTGGTTTTCCAGTATCCGGATCATCAGCTGTTTGAGACCACCTGTTTTGAGGATGTCTGTTTTGGACCGAAGAATCAGGGACTGGATCGCAGGGATATAGAACTGCGGGCGTTTGAAGCGCTGCGCAACGTCGGGTTTCCGGAAGAGTTATTTTATCAGCCGCCGTTTGATCTGTCCGGCGGACAGAAGCGCCGTGTGGCAATCGCCGGAGTACTTGCAATGAAACCGGATGTGCTGATTCTGGACGAGCCGACAGCAGGACTTGATCCGGCAGGGCGCGATGAAATCCTTGGACTGGTTTCTAAGATGCACAAGGAACTTGGAATCACGATTCTTCTGGTATCGCACAGTATGGAAGATGTGGCGGAATATGTGGATCGCATCATTGTGATGAATCACGGTGCCGTGATGTTTGATGCTTTGCCGAAGCAGGTGTTTGCGCATTATAAGGAGCTTGAGGCGGTAGGACTTGCTGCGCCGCAGGTGACGTATCTGGTACATGAACTTGCGGAACGGGGACTTCCTGTGGATACACAGGCAACCACGGCAAAAGAAGCAGCACAGACAATTCTGTCGGCACTTCGGGAGAAAAACGTCATTTAGTGTTTGCAGAGCACAGGAGAAATTTATGTTAAGAGATATTACTCTGGGCCAGTATTATCCGGCAGATTCTGTCGTACACAAACTGGACCCGCGTGTAAAATTATTTGCGACAATGATATATATTATTGCGCTGTTTACGTTCCAGGGCATTTTGGGATTTGCGATCATAACCGGTATGCTTATTTTTATGATCAAAATTTCAAAAGTACCGTTTTCGTATATCGTAAAAGGGTTAAAAGCCATTGTGGTGCTGCTTTTGATTACGGCAGTGTTTAATCTGGTCTTTACACCGACCGGTACGGAGTACTGGCACTGGGGACCGTTTCATCTGACCAGTACAGGTATTATGAATGCGGTGCTTATGACGATCCGGCTGATCTATCTGATCATTGGAACGTCTCTCATGACACTGACCACGACGCCAAACCAGCTGACCGATGGACTTGAAAAAGCATTGTCTCCGCTGAACCGGATTCACATACCGGTGCATGCGATTGCGATGATGATGTCCATTGCCCTGCGGTTTATTCCGATTCTCATCGGGGAAACGGACAAGATCATGAAGGCACAGATGGCGCGTGGTGCCGATTTTGAGGACGGCAATCTGATCCAGAAAGCAAAAAGCATGGTGCCGCTTCTGATTCCGTTATTTGTATCGGCGTTCCGTCGCGCGGACGATCTTGCCATGGCCATGGAAGCCCGCTGCTACAGTGGCGGAGAGGGACGAACAAAGATGAAACCGCTGCGCTATCAGGGAACAGACCGCAAAGCCTATGTGATATTGATTGCATTTCTTGTGCTTGTGATTGTTGCACGAGTGCTGTTGCGCTGGCCACAGTAGCAGGACGGTGACCGCCGGCAGCAGCATATAAATCATCTGAAAACAGGAAATTTGACAGAACAGGATTAAGAAATATGAGAGTAAAAATGGTCGTCGCATATGACGGAACCAACTATAGCGGCTGGCAGATTCAGCCCAACGGTGTGACCATTGAACAGAAATTAAATGAAGCATTGCAGGCGCTTCTTGGGGAAGACATCCGCGTGACCGGCGCAAGCCGCACGGACGCGGGGGTACATTCTCTGGGAAACGTCTGTATTTTTGATACGGATACCCGTATGCCGGCGGAGAAGATCAGCTACGCATTAAACCAGAGGCTGCCGGAAGATATCGTGGTGCAGGATTCCTGCGAAGTGTCGGATACCTTTCATCCACGTTTTTCCAGAAGCCGAAAGACCTATGAGTACCGGATACTAAACCGGCGGTTCCGCATGCCGACCAGGCGGCTGGATACATATTTTTATCATTATCCGCTGGATGTGGAGAAAATGCAGGAGGCCGCGGATTATCTGGTTGGCGAGCATGATTTTAAAAGTTTCTGTGCGGTCAATGCACAGTCGAAAACCAGCGTACGGACGATCTATGCATGTACGGTCACGAAAGAAGCGGATATTATCACGATCCGGGTGACGGGAAATGGGTTCTTGTATAATATGGTGCGGATCATTGCAGGAACACTGATAAAGGTGGGAGCGGGAGAGTTTGCCCCACAGGAGATGCAGACGATTTTAGATGCCTGTGACCGGAGTGTGGCAGGACCGACGGCTCCTGCACACGGACTGACAATGATCGGGCTGGAGTACGAATAAACCACGGAATAGGATCATTTTTGTGTTGATTTGTTGAATATGTCAAAAAATAGATTTTGATTGTGGATATAGATGGCATTTTTTACAGAACCTGTGGATAAAGGTGGAAAAATGGGGATTTACACGAGAAATCTGCTTGACAACAAAAGACCCGGGTAATATAATATATAAGTCTGTGATAGTACGTAAATGTGAGCCAAAAGCCCCGGCGAGCATTTAAACTATATAGAAAAGCAGAGCAGGAAAGAGCAGCGTCCGGACATACGAGGCTTGAAACTGTTCGCATTTTATTGATTTGAATATCTATCAAGGAGGAGAACCCATGAAAACATTTATGGCTAGTCCTGCTACCATCGACAGAAAGTGGTATGTAGTAGACGCTGAAGGCAAGACATTAGGACGTTTAGCATCAGAAGTTGCTAAAGTATTAAGAGGAAAGAATAAAGCAATCTTTACACCACACATTGACACAGGTGATTATGTAATCGTTGTCAATGCTGACAAGGTTAAGGTTACTGGTAAGAAATTAGACCAGAAGATTTACTATCATCACTCAGATTATATCGGTGGTATGAAAGAGACAACATTAAGAGAGATGATGAACAAGCACCCAGAGCGCGTTATCGAGTACGCTGTAAAGGGAATGCTTCCAAAGGGACCTCTTGGACGTCAGATGTATACAAAGTTATTCGTATACGCTGGACCAGATCACAAACATGCAGCTCAGAAGCCTGAGACATTAGAGTTTTAATAGGAGGTAAAGTAAATTGGCTACTACAAAGTATTACGGAACAGGAAGAAGAAAATCATCTGTTGCTAGAGTATATTTAGTACCTGGAACAGGAAAGATTACAATCAATAAAAGAGATATCGATGAGTACCTTGGTCTTGAGACATTAAAGGTAGTTGTTCGCCAGCCATTAGTTGCAACTGAGACAGTTGACAAGTTCGACGTTTTAGTTAACGTTCGTGGTGGTGGATACACAGGACAGGCCGGAGCAATCCGTCACGGAATCGCTCGTGCACTCCTTCAGGTAGATTCAGAGTACAGACCAGTTCTTAAGTCTGCTGGATTCTTAACACGTGATCCACGTATGAAAGAGCGTAAGAAATACGGTCTCAAAGCAGCTCGTAGAGCTCCTCAGTTCTCAAAGAGATAATTTTTCGGAAAAGAGAATATCAAGAGTATATTACACCTCAGAACTTCGGTTCTGGGGTGTTTTTTTGTGTGAACTATGATAAAATAAATATTATAATAAAAAGAAAACAAGTATAAGAGATAATATATTTTAATATTAATCAAAACAGAGGGAGTGATTATATGACAACTGTAAGCACCAAAAGTGGTAGAATTATAAAAGTTGTATCCAGAGAAGAAGAGAAAAGTACATTGACAGAATCGGATAATGAAATGGACGAAAGAGCAGTTGAAGCTGTTAAGGCAGCAATAAATAAAGCAAAAATTTGTAAAAAACCAATAGCGGGTTATGATGAAAAAAAGAAACAAGCTTACATTGAATATGCAAATGGGGAAAGAAAGTATGCAGAGTAGAAAACCGATGATTCTGGTATTAGCAGGACCAAATGGTTCAGGGAAAAGTACTATAACAGCTTTTTTTGATAAAGTTGGTAAATATACTAATGCCGATGATGTTGTTGCGACTACGGGAATGAATAATATGGAAGCTGCTGTTTTGGTTGATCGGATGAGATATGAATCAATTGCCAAGAAAGAAGATTTTACATTTGAAACTGTTTTGTCATCTGAATATAAGTTAAATATTTTGAGAAAAGCAAAAGAAGAGGGTTATTTCATAAAATGTGTATTTGTGTTAACAGTTGATCCACAAATTAATATTGCCAGAATTGAATCTCGTGTGGCGGCAGGTGGACATAATGTTGCTAGTGATAAAGTTATCGAGAGATATTACAAATCAATTAATAATATAAAAGAACTGCTTAATATATGTGATATTGTGCATGTTTACGATAATACTAAAACACCGGAAAGAATTATTCGTAAGCATAAAGAGGAACTATCAATATATCCAAATGAATATTGGAGTGAACAGGATATATTAGGATTGATGGAATAATGTTGTTGGCAAAAACATTAGGGCAATGAGTAGTTCTGGGAATGTATGGGAAGCCACCGGCATATAACACATATGCAACAATGCCCACTATAGATTTCCTATTTATGGGCTTTTCTTGTTCTCAAAACGTTAACAAAGAGATAATAATCAGAACACTCGGAACCCTTGTAAACACTGGTTTACAGGGGTTTCTTTTTACCCAATTTCAAGCATTTGGTGCTTATTAAGAATAGATAAGAAGCAGGACGATAGGGATGAAACCCAATGTCCTGCTTCTTATTTCACTCTGTGCGAACGGTAATATATTTTTGATTTCTAGTGTTTGGCTTGTTTGGAATTGTCATTTTAAGTGTACCGGAATCTAGTAAAGGCCGTAGATATTTCTTGGTGAAATTTTTGTTGTTTTTATATCCACAATAATCTGCAATTTCAGCTTTTGAATGAGGAGTTGAACAAAAAACAAGAATCTCATCAAAAGTGGTAACTTGGGTCTTAACTTGGTTTATATCCATGATGGAGTAATCATGATGGTAATTTACATTTTTTAATATAACTCTGAAATCGGTTGCCGTTGAGGAAAATTCAGGCTTATATGCCTCTGTATATCCAGGCAGCTTTTCGGTTTCACTGACGATTTTGCGTAGGCCGCTTCCACGGCGTTCCATGTACTTCATGCGGTGGAACAGGTCAGCAATCACAGGGTTTCGTCGCATCGAACGAATACTGTAAATATCGTATTCCTGAATTGAGCCGCCGCCAAACATACCGCCCGGAGATGTGATTTCCACCCGATCATCAAACATATCAATATGGATTTCGCTGCCAAGCACAATATAATCACGATGGATAAGCGCATTGACAAGAGCCTCTGTCACAGCTCGTTCAGCATAATCCGGCTTGTCTACACGATACTGTGCCTCTTTGACAAAACGGACTTTGGAATTATTGCGAATAAATTCACTGCCGCTTTTCAGTAGATAAATCAGATTCCCTTCGTATTCTTTATCGTCCAGCGCATCATCAAAGATAGAGCCTTTTTCCAAGCCATTCCACCGGGTACAGAACATACGGGAGTTATAAACTGTGTGCTGATCGGTCATGAGCTTTCCGGCATTGGTCAAGACCCCATTTTTGTCAGCCAAACCGAAGGAGACATAATCGGATGGCTCAAAGCGGAGACCAGTCCGTTCCAGATAGGTTGCTTCCAGAAGTGTAAAGCTGTAATCCTTTTTTACCGCATCTGTTGTTAGGGTATCAAAGGACTGATTGGTTCCCTTTAAGATCAGTTCATTCACAATGTAATCCGGGGCAATTACGCTTTCATTTCCAACACGGATATATGCTTCCATCACTCCGTCTGCCTTGTAATAATATGGGGTGCTGCGGCCGGGAGAAACCTCCAGAGCTAATAGATTTTTACCATCTTCCTGTAATGGTTTTAAGATAAACTGAGGTAATGGTGTGATACGTTCTTTGATTAAGCGGCTGATCGCTTCAGCATCCTTTTGAACATCGGACAAGCCGATAGGCTCCCGGTCATCGGAGACTCCGAAAAACAGAGTGCCGCCGATTCCATTGGAAAAGGCACTGACACTTTTTAACCAGCTTTTTGGCTTTTTTATTTCGAGAGCAACTTTGAAATCACATTCTGTTGCTTCAGCAATGAGCTGTTCTATCATAGAAATCCCTCCTTTGAGGTTGTAGAAAGTTCTTTTTTATTATACCCAGCGGAGAAAGTTATTGCAACGATAGAAGCAAAGAGTTCAGCGAAAACAAAAATATTTATGAGAGGAGGGCCTTCTATTATGGCAACTACAAGAATCATGCCGCTTCATGTCGGCAAAGGCCGCACAGAGAGTCGGGCGATCAGTGACATCATCGACTATGTGGCCAATCCAAAGAAAACAGATAACGGCAGGCTCATTACCGGCTATGCGTGTGACAGCCGGACTGCGGATGCAGAGTTTCTTCTGGCAAAGAGGCAATACATTGCCGCTACCGGACGAGTGCGTGGTACAGATGATGTGATTGCCTATCATGTGCGCCAGTCCTTCCGCCCTGGTGAGATTACCCCGGAAGAAGCAAACCGGCTGGGCGTAGAATTTGCAAAGCGTTTTACTAAAGGCAATCATGCCTTGAGCTGGCTATTGTCTTCTATTTCTTTACTCTGCTTTACAGCATATGGATTTACCTGGACAACGCTGATTCCGTTAGAAACCATCCATGCAGCCAATGCAAACCAGTAGTGGCCTGTCGGTTCAAGACCCAGCACTATCTGTTTCTTATCGTTTTTTGCCGCAAGTGCCAGCACCCATGCCTTGGCATTCGCAAAGCCTTCTGAAGTATTGCTAAACTCGAATGCCCCGCTGCTTAGCTCTCTTCCTCTGACATCGATTGCCCTAATATAATGAGTCTCACTGCCTATATCGCATCCTGCTATAAGCATGTCATCCGTAATGAAGGAGAGTTTATCGTTCTTAGCAAACTTACCATTTGTTTCCAAGTCTCGCCAAGTATAGGATCTCAGTTCTTTTTTAATCACCTCTATTTTTATGCCCAATTCTTCTTTTGACAGAAGCTTTATTGCCTGATTTTCTACATTTACTTGCTTTTTTATTCTTGTTGCTTTAACATTCATCTTGAATACCTCTTGTGTTTTTAGATTTTACCAACTGGCAGGTCAGTAATAATCTAAATTTACTTGAGGTATTCTTTTTGGTCAATTCCTTTTACTTTTTAAAGTATACAGGAAGCTCCTTCATCAGTACATATGGCACAGTTATGAAAAGAGGTGTCCTATATTATAGGACCAGAATCAAAGACGCGAATGGTAAGCTCGTAGCTATCTACGCAAAAACACCTGAAGAACTATACAACAAAGAAACGCTTGCGTTGGAACAGATTGAGAATGCCACTTTTCATCGGAAAACGCCCACAGTTGCAGAGTATTGTGAAAAGTGGCTGCTGATGCAGTCGGTTCATGTACGAGCTACTACTTTGACGGATTACACCTCAAAGGTTAGGCGGCATATTATAGCGGAATTGGGAGATAAACGGATGGGTGAGGTTAGCCTGGATGATATTCAGCTTGCCCTTGTCCCGGTTTCCAAAAAATCTGCATCGGTTTATAAATCTGTGGTAATCCTTTACAAATCTATCTTTCGCGCAGCGATGGAAAGCAGGATTATTGACCACAACCCAACGATTTATCTGACAACAAAAGGTGGCGGTGTTCCACAAGAGGATCGTCAGGCTTTGACAGATGAACAGGTGGAGCGCCTTTTGGATGCTATCCGAGATTTGCCGCCTTATGTCTTTGTCATGATCGGTTTGTATGCGGGTCTGCGCCGGGAAGAAATTCTTGCTCTGCAATGGGATTCAGTATATCTGGATACGGATACTCCATATCTGACGGTAAGGCGGGCATGGCACACCGAACATAACAGACCGGTGATTTCGGATGAATTGAAAACCAAGGCTGCGGAGAGAAATATCCCCCTTCCTGTTTGCTTGGCTGAGTGTTTGAAAGCAGCAAAGGAAACTTCGACTTCGGAGTATGTGGTTTCAAACCGGGATGGCGAACCGCTGTCTTACACGCAGTTTAAGCGGCTGTGGCAGTATATTGTTACGAGAACGGTCAAGGAGCGGAGCTATTATCGGTATGAAGATGGAAAAAGAGTAAAGCATACTGTCACACCTGTCTTGGGAGAAAAGGCTGCTCATAACGGAAAAGTGGTTTACAGCCTGGACTTTGAAGTAACACCCCATCAGCTGCGGCATACTTACATTACCAATCTCATTCATGCATCGGTAGATCCCAAAACGGTTCAATACCTGGCAGGCCATGAAAGCAGCAAGATTACTATGGACATTTATGCAAAGGTTAAGTACAACAGACCGGATGAGCTGGTCAGATCAATGAGCTGCGCGTTTGCAAGCTGGGACGCAGCACAGTAATAATAAAATAGGAAGTAAAGCAGGAGCGAGGCAAGGATGTCTCGCTCTTTGTTTTGCATCAGCCGTATCTTTGATTAAATCGAGGCTTTCTGATAAAAAGAGAATGTAGATACGGAGACTACACATTATCAAGAAAGGACGATCAAAGATGGCAAAAAAGAAAACACAGATCCCGAAGTACGGGACCATTACATTGAAAGGAATCCAGTATTACAGAACCAGGATTACGGATGCAGATGGCAAAGAGTTGAGTTTGTATGCCGCTACTTGTGAAGAATTGTATGAGAAGCAGTTAGAGGCCCGGAAGCAGGTGGAAGAAATTATCTTTCACCGGCAGCACCCGACAGTAGCCGAGTATGGAGAGAAGTGGCTGCTGATGCAGTCGGCAAAGGTGTCTGCGTCTACACTCAGAGGTTATACGAGGGATATGACAAACTATATCATAAAACCTCTGGGAGAGATGTATATGGAAGAAGTGACCGCTGACGATATTCGGCTGGCTCTTGTTCCATTGTCAAAGAAATCGGAAGGCTTATACAATAAGGTCAATATGCTGCTCAAGTGCATTTTTTATACGGCAGAGCGAAACCAAATCCTTGAACACAACCCCTGTGCAGGAATATCCGGTAAAGGCGGAAAACCGACAAAAAAGAAGGAGGCATTGACAGATCAGCAGGTAGCCGTGCTTCTGGATACAGTCAAGGGGCTTCCTCCATATTTGTTTATTATGCTCGGTTTGTATTCCGGTCTGCGCCGGGAAGAAATTCTTGCACTGCAATGGGATTGTGTATTTTTGGACGAGGATACACCTTATCTATCGGTGAGGCGGGCATGGCGTACAGAGCATAACAGACCCGTGGTTTCTACGGTGCTAAAGACTCCGGCGGCAAAAAGGGATATTCCGATACCGAAGTGTTTGGTGGATTGTCTGAGAGAAGCGAAAGAAAATTCCATATCAGATTATGTGATCGCTGACAGCAAAGGAGAGCCGCTGGCTGCTTCGCAGTTTCAAAGAGTGTGGCAGTATGTAGTTGTCCGCTCCACTAAGCCCCGAAACTATTATAAGTATGTAAATGGGGAGAGTATCAAATATACGGTTACTCCAACGCTGGGTATGACCCAGAAGAATCAACCCAAAATCAAATATACGCTGGACTTTGATGTGACACCACATCAGTTGCGGCACACTTACATCACCAATCTTCTCTATGCTGGCGTTGATCCAAAGACAGTGCAATACCTTGCCGGACACGAAAACAGCAAAACAACTATGGACATCTATGCAAAAGTGAAGTACAATAAACCAGAAGAGCTGTTTGGGGTAGTAAATGGTGCGTTTTATCAGCCTGTCGCTGAATGAAAAAAGGCCGTTTTTTATGGTCCGCACACCGGATAACTGAGAAGCAGAAAGCCGGAAAAGCCCGGAATATCAAGGGAAAACAGCTCAAAAACTCGCGCAGTACGGCCTCAAGGCCGCCCGTCGTGCGCCTCAGTTCTCCAAGCGCTGATTTTATATCAGAAACGTTCAAAAACCCCGGAAAATTTCGATTTTCCGGGGTTTTTTCTTTTGAAAACCTCTGATAGCCTTTGCCTGATTTTGGACTGATTTGGCTCAATTT
>OJSN01000966.1_pt1 | contig 24257 bp, 20 predicted proteins | sample 1599421 | NCBI WGS metagenome assembly OJSN01 (sample SAMN04168659, study PRJEB22393) | human gut metagenome | biome: human gut microbiome; feature: stool | host: Homo sapiens | collected 2014-05-12
TCTGTAAGCAATCCGGTCGCATCGTTCAGTCACCTGCTCGAAGATCTTCTGCAACCGGTCTACGATGCGGACGAAGAACGGCGCCTTCAGGAACGACTGCGCAAAAAGAGAAAACAACACCGACTTTAATCGACAATACCTATTATTTATGGACACGAACACGATTATCGAACTTTTCGAAGAACTGAGAAAACAACTCACCTCCCTCAGCCGCAGAATAGACGACCGCAACATATCCGCCCCAGCTCCAGTAACAACGGATGATAAAATCGCCCGACTGCTCGAAACGGCCCAATTCACCCGCACGAATGTCGAACGGGTACGCATGGAACTTGCAGACCGCATTACAACTATCGGAAAAGAGACTGAAAACCATACCGAGAAAATTATTGCGGCCGTCGCTCATCCTGCGCAACCCGCAGCCCAACGGCATATCCACGTCATCGACTTCAACACCTCGTGGGCACTACTCTATATGGCGATCTCTTTCATCGTGATTCTCTGCGGCGGCATCCATATTACTAAATTATACGACCGTATTGCCAACCTGCGTGATACGGAATTGAAATACCGTTACGTTCAAATGATGGGCGACATCGACGAGCAAAAATTGCGCAACCTGAACGCCCTCTTCTACGATTCCGAACGCCGCGCAGACCGTCGCTCGCTCCGGCAACAAGTTGAGCGTTACGAAACAGCCGTCCGGGAAGCAATCGAGAATCAACAACGTAGCGTTATCCGAAAGCAGGAAGCAGAAGATATCCGGCAAAAAGCAAAGCAGTTCCAAAAGGAATTAGACATTACAAAATAATCATACGCGCCTGTTATCTAATCAGAGTTAACAGGCGCGTATTACTTATCTTGCAAAATCATTATGCAACTCTTCTATACGACTCTTCCAACTTACCCATAGCTATCCCATTCAATTATTTTCGTTCCACTTCTTACACTGCTCCATAATCGTATTCAAAGCATCTTCCTGCCCTGCAGGCGGATAATCATACTTTTTCAACAACCGTTTGACAATACGCCGCATTCCGGCACGAGCACTCTCCTTCATATTCCAGTCGATCGTTTTGTTACGCCGGAGTGCATCCGTCAGCTCACGTGTAATAGCGATCAACTGATCGTTGGAATAGAAATCTTTTACAGCCTCAGGCTTGGTCAACGCATCATAAAAGGCAAGTTCTTCGCTGTTCAGATTAAGCGACTCGCCGGCCTTTTCGCCGAAAACGATCTCACGGGCTATTTTCAGTAATTCTTCGATAACCTCTTCGTTCGTCAGCATCCCTTTCAAATAGCGGCTCATGGCATCGGCCAGAATTTCCGAAAACTTCTCGGCTCGTACCGTATTCGTTCGCTGATATAGTTGTACCTGCTCTGCAATCAACCTACGCAATAATTCTACGGCGAAATTCCGTTCCTTCATCCGGGCAACCTCTTCAAGGAATTTCGGATCGAACAAAGAGAACTCCTCCTTGATATCGGAGAAAAGATTAATTACCCCTTCGCTCTTGATACTCTGCTTGAGCAATTCATTAATACGCCCGTTAATCTCACGGAACGAAATCTTGCCCTTGGCTTCCACGCGCGTCAGTAATGTGCGAACCGCCTCAAAATAGGCAGCTTCGATACGCTGCTCGTAATTCAGCAAACTCTGACAAAGCGACAATGCCTGCCGCAGCAGCAGCGCCTCTTTGATATAGAGTTTTTTCGTTTCCATCCGCTCAGGGGACTGCATGAAATCGACACCTCCGCTGATGGCTTTCGCCCGCTCCAAATCAGACTTACCGAAGAAAGCACCATAATCGAATCCATACATCAGATCACGGCAAACGTCCAGTTTCTTCTGAAACTCCGGATAGGCGGTTTTAGCCACATCCGTATCACCATAATTTTTGCGGTCACGGTATGTATAATCGTTCATCGCCGTCTTCAACGCCGAAGCGATACCCACATAATCCACAACCAAACCACCTTGTTTATCCCCAAACACACGATTCACACGAGCAATAGCCTGCATTAGATTGTGTCCGGACATCGGTTTATAGACATACATCGTCGAAAGCGAAGGTACGTCGAAACCCGTAAGCCACATATCAACTACGATGACGATTTTCAACGAGCTATCGTTGTCTTTGAACCGCTTCTCCAACTCTTTCTTGTGGGAATCATTTCCAATAATCGCCCGCCAGTCTTCCGGATCTTTATTACCGGAAGTCATCACAACAGCCAGCTTGTCACTCCACACCGGACGCATTTCGAGAATCCGACGGTAAATCTTGATCGCTATTGGCCGCGAATAGGCTACTATCATCGCCTTACCCGTCTGCTCGTATTGCCGGAATTCCTCATAGTGTTTTACGATGTCCTCGCACAATGATGCCACCGTCGCGTCAGCTCCAAGGATCGAGTCGAGCCGCCCCAATTCACGCTTGCTTTTCTCAATGACATACTCTTCCGCCTCCTCAGCCATCGCATCATACTCCGCATCAATACGCCGCAAGGACTGCTCGTCGAGTTTCAGATTGATTACACGGCTCTCGTAAAATACCGGCCGTGTCGCACCGTCATCCACCGACTGCGTCATATCGTACACGTCGATGTAATCGCCGAATACTTCGCGTGTCGACCGATCTTTTTGCGCAATAGGCGTTCCGGTAAACCCGATATAGGTAGCATTCGGCAACGCATTACGCACCAGACGCGCCGCGCCGATTACAACTTTGGCTTGCGTTACCCCGTCAGCATCCGTAACCATCCTGACCCTCTCCTCCAATCCGTATTGACTGCGATGCGCCTCGTCGGCCATAACAACTATATTTCGTCGCGTCGAAAGAGGTTCTTCGCTCTCTTCGAATTTCTGCATCGTCGAGAAAAAGATACCGTTCGCTTCGCGTCCCGCCAATAATTCCCGAAGATGAGCCCGACTTTCGGCTTGCACGGGTGTCTGACGCAAAAAATCCCTGCAACAAGCGAACTGCCGGTACAACTGGCCGTCCAAATCGTTACGGTCTGTCAGCACGACAATCGTCGGCGACGACATCGCCTGCTGCAACTGCTTGGCGAAAAAGACCATCGACAATGACTTTCCGCTGCCCTGCGTATGCCAAAACACGCCACCCCGACCATCTGTCTCAGCTGCTTTAACCGTCGAAAGCACAGCCTTGTGTACGGCATAAAACTGATGATAGGCACTTAATATCTTAATATCCTGTTTACCGTCTTTCGAATAACAAACAAAATTCCGCAACAATTCAACAAACCGCGTTTTTTCGAACATTCCCGCGAAAAGCACATCGAAATTCGCGCTATGGGTATCTTCATAACTCCCATCTACCGTTTTCCACTGCATAAAACGGTCTTCACCCGCTGTGATCGTCCCCGCCTTAGTCATCGCCTGATCGCTCATCACACAAAAAGCGTTATAGATAAAGAGTGACGGAATCTCCTGCATATAGTTACGCAATTGTGCATAAGCTTCCGACACGTCTGTATTCTCACGCGATGGCGATTTGAGTTCGACCACCACCAGCGGCAATCCATTGACAAATACGATCATATCCGCACGCCTTACCGAGTGCCCATCGACCGTCCATTGATTAGCGATCGTAAACCGATTATGTAACGGTGAATCGTAATCGACAAGCCGGACATTTGCGGAACATTGCTCGCGGCCATCGAAATAATTGACAGCAACACCATTTTGCAAGTAATCCGTGAACAATTCATTCTTCTGTACCAACGTTCCGCCCTCATAGGTCCGAATTTTCACCATAGCTTCGTCAATAGCGGCCTGTGGCAGTCCACGATTGATCTGCGGCAACATAGCCTCCAGTACCTCCACGTAAAGCGGTTCTGCATAGTCGCGTATCACATTGGGACTGTACACATAATCATAACCTAATTGCTCTCGAAACAACTCGAGAATGGCGTTTTCAAAATCATCTTCGGTGAAGTGCATATAATTGTTATTTTTTCACATACAAGTTAACAAGTTGTGATACCATATTACGCGCAGATTGCGTTGCGACATCAGAACTAATAGATTGTAAAGACAGGCTTCGTTTGATTTTACGCCTCAAATCACTAATGGTCGCTTCCTTATTGGCCCAATCTATATATTCGGTTTGCCGTGTAATAATTCGAAGAACATTCTGTTTTATAGCATCATCTGAAATATATTGTGATATGATATCATAAATAGCCTTATCAACTAACTCTTCTTTCACTACGGATTCAGCTATCTCAACACCTTCCTTCGATTCTTCAGCTTTTATTGCATCAAAATCTATCTTTTCAAAAGATGAAGCGCTTCTGACATTAGATTTACACATACTATATTTGATATATGCCATCTGATGCTCCAACTCCGGAAATAAAGCCCCTTGGTTTATATTGTAGAAATTCAATTCTTCTAAAAGGCTTTCCTTACTTCCGGCCGGTATGATTATCCTTTCGCTCGCAAACTGGCTATTTAAAGAACAACTGCTCTTTTCGATCCGACTGGCGCCGTAATCAGATTTATTGAGTTGAATATTAATGCTACCCGAAAGCAAAAAGGCTCCGCTCTGCCGAATCAAACGTTCATTGTTGAATGTCGATATAACAAAGTAGGCATTTTGCATCACCTTTGCCAGTTCCTCAAAATCCTCGGCTTGTTTTATTTGACTGCGTAATCCTAATTTCTCGACCAATTGATGCAATACAATATCTCCGTTGAAATCCATTTCCGCAATTCGAGCCAACAGATCAATATCATCTGAATTATGCTTATGTCCATAAGCCCGTCTATAATAAACAGCCCCATCGACATCATATTCATTATCAAATGGATGATCGGAATCGACATCAATAGTATCAGATTCTTTATAATTCTTGTCGTAGTTTTCTTTATCTTCACATTTTGCACACGCAAAATACAACGCGACTAAAGGGTTTAGCGTTACATCCAACATTCTGGTTGGCAGTCCATAATGTTGTAATTTTGTCAGTCGTTCAAATGCGCTTCGGCCACCAAATTCAAAAGGAGCACGAGCACAAGCTTCGGATATAATATCGGATTCAATCGTCAGGTTATTCTCTCTAAATAAACATGGGCGCACATCCCAATTTTTATTGGATTGGCCCCTGAAAAAGAATCGCTCATTGCTACCTTCATTGGCAGCTTGCAACTGAGAAATATATGCAACATATTTCGACAATGTATTGACGATTACATTGCCGTTTGAATCAATATTAAGATCTAATTCCATTAGAAATCCCAGTTTAATACAAATATAACAAAAATAGAAATTACAATAGTAACTTTGATAAATGATAATTTAGAGGAGCAGGCCAAAGCGTTGTTTAAGTCGTGGTTTGTGGATTTCGATCGAAACGAATGGGTTCACTGTGAATTAGGAGATATCACACTTATTACTGCTGGAGGTGATAGGCCTTCAAAATATACTAATAAAAAGACTATTGAGTGTCATGTTCCTATATATTCTAATGGAATAGATAATGAAGGATTATATGGTTATACAAATGTTGCAAAAATTCACGAGGAAAGTATAACTATTTCTGCAAGAGGAACTATAGGTTATGTCTGTTTGAGATTAGAACCATATGTTCCTATTGTCCGGCTAATTTCAATAATCCCTAATAAAAAAGAGTTGTCTGCAAAATATTTATACTTGTGGGCATTAACTCAGAATATTACAGGAACGGGGACGACTCAGCAACAATTGACTGTTCCGATTTTCAGAAAAACTCCAATATCAATACCCTCTGACACTAAATTGAAGCAATTTAACTCTATTGCTGATCCTTTATTTAGTCAAATTGAATCTAATAAAAAAGAAAACATAAAATTATCCACTCTCCGCGATACCCTTCTACCCAAACTCATGTCCGGTGAGATCTCCGTTGAGGAGGTTTCCTTCGATTAGCTTGCTAAATTATCATTTATCGGTTATCTTTGTGTGTATTTCAATGGACTGCGTAACTTTATCAATTTCAATAATACAAACGCAGCCATGAAAGAAAAACTAATTGACGAAATTAAAACCGCGATGCGTACCGTCATTACGGCAGATCAAATGAGCATCTTATGTAACGTGCTGAATCGCACATTGCAAAATATTGTCATCGCAGAAAAGCTTCCGGATAGCGAAGCGCGAGTCAAGGCTAATTCTCAACTGCAAACGCTATTTATATCAGCCAAACGCGTCGAGGGATGCTCTGAGAAAACATTAAAATATTATGCTTCGACTATTGAATATATGTTACGGCAGATCGACAAGAATATCGTCGATATAACAACGACCGATCTACGATGTTATCTTGCATCATACCAATCGAATAACCAATCGTCAAAAGTTACCATAGACAATATCCGCAGAATTTTCTCAAGCTTTTTCGCATGGCTCGAAGACGAAGATTATATTCTTAAAAGCCCGGTGAGACGCATCCATAAAGTTAAAACCGGCTCTTTAATTAAAGAGGTGCTATCCGATGAAAATCTTGAAATTTTGCGTGACAACTGCACCCATATACGAGATCTGGCAATCGTAGATATGCTATCGTCTACCGGCATCCGCGTCGGCGAACTGGTAAAAATTAATCGAGAAGATATAGACTTTCACGAACGCGAGTGCATCGTTTTCGGTAAAGGCAACAAAGAACGGGAAGTCTATTTCAACGCCCGCACAAAAATTCATCTGAAACAATACCTCGAAAGCCGGACAGATGACAATCCGGCACTCTTCGTATCCATCGCTAAGCCGCATAATCGGCTTAAAATTAGCGGAGTGGAGTTACGGCTCCGCCAGCTCGGCCGCAAAGTTTCGATTCACAAAGTTCATCCGCATAAATTCCGCCGAACACTTGCTACAATGGCCATTGATAAAGGGATGTCGGTCGAACAGGTACAAAAGCTATTGGGGCACGTCAAAATCGACACGACAATGCACTATGCAATGGTTAATCAAAGCAATGTCAAAATCTCACATCGGAAATATATAAATTAGGTATGACACGAGTAACCTGCAAAATAAAGGATGTAATATCAGAAGTCAAAAGTGGTGATTGGGGCAAAGGCTCCCCCACAGAGAACTATACAACAGAAGTATTATGTGTGAGAGGGGCTGACATTCCCGAACTTTGCAAAGGCAATGTCGGCAAAATGCCACAACGTTTTATCCATAATAAAAAAGCGACATCAAAGATTTTATCTGCTAATAATTTAATAATTGAAATATCCGGCGGGAGTCCAACGCAGTCAACGGGGCGCATTGCGCTAATATCCGATAAAATATTATCCCGATATAGTAAGCCTTTGATATGTTCTAACTTCTGTAAAGCCATCACAGCAACGGGCATCCAACCTGAATATCTTTTTAATTACTGGCTTTATCTGTACAATAAAGATGCTATGTTCCCCTATGAGAATGGCACAACCGGCATTAAGAATTTAGATTTCAACAGTTTTATTCAGGAACAAGATATATCAATTCCTGATATTAAAACTCAACAAAAAATAGTCTCTATTCTTTCTTCAATTGACGAAAAAATAGAGACCAATAAGCGTATAAATGATAATTTAGAGGAGCAGGCCAAAGCGCTGTTTAATCATTACTTTATTCAAAATACAGAGAATTTAGGAGAATGGCAAGACGGGGTTTTGACTGACATTGCCCAATACCTTAATGGATTGGCTATGCAAAAATATCCAGCGATGCCTAATGAGGCAGGATTGCCAGTTTTAAAGATTAAAGAACTTGGACAAGGACAATGTGACACCAACAGTGATCGTTGCTCATCTTTAATAAAACCTGAATATATAATTTCTGATGGAACCATTATATTTTCTTGGTCAGGAACCCTACTTGTAGATATTTGGTGTGGTGGAAAATGTGGGCTCAACCAACATTTATTTAAGGTATCTTCGGCAAAGTATCCTCAATGGTTTGTTTTTTATTGGACAAAGCATCATTTGAATAAATTTATTCGCATTGCGAAAGACAAAGCGGTTACTATGGGGCATATCAAACGATGTGATTTAGAAATATCAAAAGTAAAAATCCCAAGTAAGCAGGCTTTGGTTAATTTAGATAAGTTATTTTCTCCCATCTTTAATAGAATGGTTACTTGTCGAATTGAAAATAGGAAATTATCATCTCTCCGCGATACCCTTCTACCCAAACTCATGTCCGGTGAGATCTCCGTTGAGGAGGTTTCCTTCGATTAGCTTGCTAAATTATCATTTATCGGTTATCTTTGTGTGTATTTCAATGGACTGCGTAACTTTATCAATTTCAATAATACAAACGCAGCCATGAAAGAAAAACTAATTGACGAAATTAAAACCGCGATGCGTACCGTCATTACGGCAGATCAAATGAGCATCTTATGTAACGTGCTGAATCGCACATTGCAAAATATTGTCATCGCAGAAAAGCTTCCGGATAGCGAAGCGCGAGTCAAGGCTAATTCTCAACTGCAAACGCTATTTATATCAGCCAAACGCGTCGAGGGATGCTCTGAGAAAACATTAAAATATTATGCTTCGACTATTGAATATATGTTACGGCAGATCGACAAGAATATCGTCGATATAACAACGACCGATCTACGATGTTATCTTGCATCATACCAATCGAATAACCAATCGTCAAAAGTTACCATAGACAATATCCGCAGAATTTTCTCAAGCTTTTTCGCATGGCTCGAAGACGAAGATTATATTCTTAAAAGCCCGGTGAGACGCATCCATAAAGTTAAAACCGGCTCTTTAATTAAAGAGGTGCTATCCGATGAAAATCTTGAAATTTTGCGTGACAACTGCACCCATATACGAGATCTGGCAATCGTAGATATGCTATCGTCTACCGGCATCCGCGTCGGCGAACTGGTAAAAATTAATCGAGAAGATATAGACTTTCACGAACGCGAGTGCATCGTTTTCGGTAAAGGCAACAAAGAACGGGAAGTCTATTTCAACGCCCGCACAAAAATTCATCTGAAACAATACCTCGAAAGCCGGACAGATGACAATCCGGCACTCTTCGTATCCATCGCTAAGCCGCATAATCGGCTTAAAATTAGCGGAGTGGAGTTACGGCTCCGCCAGCTCGGCCGCAAAGTTTCGATTCACAAAGTTCATCCGCATAAATTCCGCCGAACACTTGCTACAATGGCCATCGATAAAGGGATGCCGATCGAACAGGTACAAAAGCTATTAGGGCACGTCAAAATCGACACAACAATGCACTATGCAATGGTCAATCAAAGCAATGTCAAAATCTCACATCGGAAATATATAAATTAGAAAAACAATATATGAATACGACCTGGAGGCAATGCACAATAGGAGATGTGTGCGATACAATTTCCAATACATACAACAGTAATGCTCAACAAGTTGTTCTTATTAATACATCTGATGTATTAGAAGGCAAAGTATTAAATCACATTTATATTCCTAATGAGAATCTGAAAGGTCAATTTAAAAAAACTTTTGAAGAAGGCGATATATTATATAGCGAAATTCGTCCACAAAACAAACGCTATGCATACATTGATTTCGCCCCAATCAATTATATTGCATCGACCAAATTAATGGTTATTCGAAATAAAAATATTGTCAAGTCCAAATACCTCTACTACTTTCTTCAATCTGATAAGATTATTTCAGAACTTCAAATGTTAGCGGAGACTCGTTCTGGTACATTCCCGCAAATAACATTTAATGAGTTGTCCAAGCTAAGCATTAAGATTCCACCGCTACCTGAACAAGACAGAATCATTTCTATTTTAGACTCAATCTGTAAAAAAATAGATATAAATCAACAGATAAATGATAATTTAGCAAGCTAATCGAGGGAAACCTCCTCAACGGAGAGCTCGCCGGACATGAGTTTGGGTAAAAGGGTGTCACGAAGAGATGATAATATCTGATTTTCATTAGAAACCTTGACAATTTCAGCAAAATAGGAATTAACAATTTTTGAATATTGCATAATGATATCTTCAGGAGGAACAATAACCTTAAATCTATCAATATCTGCTTTGCCTAAATGACTAACTGTTGTCCCAACTTTATAACTCTGTACAAATGCTAATTTAGGATAAACAAGAGAATAAATATAATATTTACTCACATAGTCATATTTGGGGACAAACTTACATAATCGTTGATTTAATACACCTTTTTCGCCTCGCCAGATATGCGGAATAAATTCAGCATCCATTCCTGCGATAATGTCCCCACACTCTACATATTCTGTATTAGGTAACACTTCTTTTGTATAATATTGAGGAGTGTATGTTTTCAAATCTCGAATCCGAATTAATGGTAATCCTTGTTTTTTATCGTTAAACAACGCAGATTTATATGGGGCTCCATAGATTACATCAATATAGGAGTATATTGTTCCTGTACTCCATCCCTTCGGAATTAGTCCTAACTCTGAATCAACGAATTTTCCGCCTTTGAATGGTTCAAAATCCACAAACCACGACTTAAACAGCGCTTTGGCCTGCTCCTCTAAATTATCATTTATCCGTCGATTGAGTCTGATCTTATTATCGAGAGAAGATAATATAGCTACAACTTTTTTCTGCACATCTATTGCGGGGATATTTACAGGCCATTGCATAATCTGTTTTTTGTCCCCTCGAGGCATTTTACACCCTTTTGCTCCCGACATTACGTAATCGAAAAACGCTTGCTGGCTCAACAGATAGTATAAATATTTGCTATCTGTATTTTCTTTTGCACGAATACACAAAACATCCGCAGAGCACCCACCGCACCTATCAGCACACCATATTTTTTGGAAATATGGCCGAATATTAGAGATCAAAATATCTCCGATTTTATATTCAGTTGTGGTTCCAGGCGGTATTATTGTAGATTCACTTATACCACCTTTATTGGGTAACATATTTTCCGTAGAGATATAATTCATACTACTCGTTGTGCGATTATTTACATAGTCACATACATGTTCTAATTCACATGCATTTTTTAAGTCATTAAGAATTAAGCCCATATTTGCTACAATTTATACCCAATACTACCTAACTGTTTTTTGATCTCTGCCTCCAGCTCGTGCGACTTTTCAAATAGTCCAGAAAGCTCGCCCGTCAAGCGTGTCATTTTCTCCTCAAACGGTTCGGTGTCCTCCTCTTGCGCAGCAATGCCCACATAGCGACCGGGCGTGAGAATAAAATCCTGCTTGGCAATTTCTGCGACAGAGGTAACCGCACAAAATCCTTTTTCATTCTCCAATTTTCCAGCAACATAGGCATTATAGGTGTCGGCAATGCGCTGAATATCGCCGCGCTTTATCGGATCGACCGTGTCACTATCGGTCAATTCGCGCAGTTTGCGCGTTACCATTGTACCTAAGTTGCGAGCATCGATAAAGAGCGTTTTGCCCTTTTGTTGCTTGTTTTTATTGAAAAACCAAATCGACACGGGAATTTGTGTAGTATAGAACAACTGCGGCGGCATAGCGATAACACAATCCACCAAATCAGCCTCTACCAATTTACGCCGAATCTCGCCCTCACCGCCACTCTGGCTCGACAGCGAGCCGTTGGCCAGCACAACGCCCGCACGTCCCGTCGGGGCAAGGTGGTGGATGATATGCTGAATCCACGCAAAGTTGGCATTGCCATTGGGCGGTGTACCGTATTTCCAACGCACATCATCCGCCAGCTTATCCGCCCCCCAATCGCTCAGATTGAACGGAGGATTGGCCATCACGAAATCGGCCTTCAGAGTCGGATGGCAATCATTGAAAAAGGTATCCGCATTATATCGCCCGAGATCGGCCTCGATACCGCGAATCGCCAAGTTCATCTGCGCCATTTTCCATGTCGTAGGATTGGAATCCTGACCATAAACCGATATATTATTGATATTTCCGGAGTGGCTCTCGATGAATTGTGCAGACTGTACAAACATACCACCCGAACCGCAGCAAGGATCGTAAACACGGCCTTTATAAGGTTGTAATACGTTCACCAATGTCTTAACGATACAAGCCGGAGTATAAAATTCACCTGCCAATTTTCCTTCGGCCTCAGCAAACTTCGAAAGACAATATTCGTAAGCACGACCCAAAATATCCTTCGAATCGCCGTGCTCATGCATCCGAATATTTGTAAACAAATCGACAACTTCACCCAAGCGGCGTTTGTCGAGCTCGGGACGCGCAAAGTTTTTCGGAAGAATATCTTTCAGACGCTTATTCTCCTTCTCAATTGCCCGCATCGCATTGTCGATGATCGTTCCAATTTCAGGAGAGTGTGCATGGATGGCAATAGCTTCCCAACGGGCTTCCGCAGGGACATAGAAAACCGGATCATAACTACCCTTCTCATTTTTATTACTCAAATACTCATCCTTGTCTTCCTCAAAGCCCTCTCCTTCGGCAACAAGCTGTTGATATTTAGCTTCGAATTTGTCCGAGATGTATTTCAGGAAAATAAGTCCCAATACAACGGATTTATATTCCGATGCATCAATATTTCCGCGCATCTTATCCGCCGCCTTCCATATTTCCTTTTCAAAGCCGATGTCGGCTGTATTCATCGCTGCCATTGTATAGAATATTTTAGGTAAAGGTACAAAATCTTCCCATTTTTTCGCTTTCCCGCAAAGGAATAAACCTTAAAAACAATATCCGCAAGGCTCACATAGCGATTTGCAGGACCTTGCGGATATTATTTCCTCAACTAAATTTTAGAAAAAATGATACAGCTTAGTTGTTCTTATTCAATAAAAACGCATTTTTCTTGTCAAATCCCCACTCATAAATGTATTCGGCACCTTCAATCCGGATAATGAACACAACACGCTCCCCTTTAATCCATGCTACATCACTACTGTCCCGTAAAAGCGGGCAAGTCGGTCTTTGAAATAGTTGAAACATAGTCTATTAGAAGTAATTTTTCATGTGCGACGATTTGAATTTGTAATTTTGCAGCCCATAAAGGGACTGCTCTATGAACAAAGACAAATATGTATTCGCTCAATTGGTTGCATTTCTCGACAACAACAAGTTCCGTCACCTGGTTGACAAGTATGATGGGAACAGGTATGTCAAGAACTTCACCTGCTGGAATCAGCTCATGGCACTCATGTTCGGACAACTCTGTAACCGTGAGAGCCTGCGTGATGTTGTCGTTGCATTGGAGACTCACCAATCCAAATGTTATCACCTTGGAATGGGGCGTAATCCAATAGCGAAAACGACATTTGCCACAGCGAATCAGAATCGTGACTACAGGATCTTTGAAGACTTTGCCTTCTTCATGATGGAACAGGCTCGCAAGAAACGAGCAACCGACATCTTCAAGCTGAAGGGGAATGTTTATGCATTTGATTCAACAACGATTCCGCACTGCTTGTCAGTATTCTGGTGGGCAAAGTTCCGCAAGAAGAAAGGAGGCGTTAAGGCGCATGTCCTTTATGATCTGGAGTCCCAGGTTTCTGCTTTCTTCCATATTACGACTGCATCGGTACACGATTCAAAGGCAATGAAGGAGATTCCCTATGAATCAGGTTCTTACTACGTATTTGACCGTGGTTACAATGCATTCAAGGAACTCTACAAGATTTGTCTTAATGAATCATACTTCGTGGTTCGGGCGAAGAAGAACTTACAGTACAAGTGTACGAAATGGAAACGTAGATTGCCTAAGAATGTGCTTTCTGATTCCGTTATTGAACTCACGGATGTGAACACACAGAAGAAGTTTCCTGAGAGGCTGCGACTTGTGAGATTTCACGATGACGAGCAAGACAGAGACTTCGCATTTTTGACGAATGCATTCCATCTTACCGCTCTCGAAATTGCTAATCTCTACAAGAACCGATGGCAGATTGAGTTGTTCTTCAAGTGGCTCAAGCAGCACCTCAAGATTAAGAAATTCTGGGGCACTACAGAGAACGCTGTCAGAATACAAATTTGCTCTGCAATCATAACTTATTGCCTTGTCGCCATCGTCCAACACGACATGCGACTAAAGCGGTCAACTTATGAGGTCCTGCAGATTTTGAGCATCTCACTAACGGATAAGACTCCACTGAGAGATCTCTTCGAAAAGACTAATTTCAACGATGTCAAAGAACTCGATTATCCCCTCTTGGAGGGACTATTTGATTAATATTAACTTCGTCCCAATTTTAACGGGACACTAATGATGCTACATGAACAAATCCGGATACGGATTCTCCGGGATATATCGTGTTTTTCTTCAAATATCCCAGCTTTTTGACTTGTTGTTCGTCCTGCAAGGCCTGACCGAAATCAGCGATCCGCTGCTGTGAGGCCATGTTGGCCTGATAGGCTGCAGAGGGATTATAAGTCGTAGTCGTATAAGACGAATAACCGCCGTAGCTGCTGTAACCGGTCGTCGTGGAGGTCGAATACCCTGCGCCGGCAGAAGCCATTCCTTCGCTGACGCCCATCAAAACAGCGGCCCAGGTCTGCGATCGGTTCACTTTCTTCAGATAGCTATCGCAAGACCAGACCTGCAGATCGGTGGCGACATCGTGTTCGTCTACGGAATAGGCCGTCATATCGGTCTCCGGATTGAATTCGACCGGCGTCAACGAATTGTTGGAGATAATCACATCGACCCGATGCCACTTGCCGTAATCCCGGACGATGGCATCCGTCAACGCGATCGTCAATCCGTTTTTGAAATAGACTTCCCAGGGCACACCGTCCCGATAATCGGCCGAGCGCTCCGCTATGGCTGGTGATTCCCATACCGGCATGTCGTCCGCAATGCGGAATTTAAGCGTGTTCCCGCTGCCGTCCGCCAGCAAATAATAATCATGAACCGGCAGCCCTGCACGATATTCCACCATTCGGCAGGAGCCGTCCTCGTTGTATGTCTTGTACGTTCCGGACAATTCGCCGCCGGCATACAACGCACGCGTTTTCAACGTTCCATTCTCGTCGTATTGCCGATATTCGCCTTCCAACAATCCTCCCGAATAATATGATTTTTCCGACATGCGACCATTCTTGAAATAGGAAACAACGTCTCCGTCAAACACTATCCGGCAATCATCGAGCGTATCGATTGTCTGAAAATGCCCTTCTCTCCGCAATTCTCCCGAAATATAAAAATCCTTGAACATTTTGAGCCCCGCCGAATCCGCAGGATAAAGCGCCAGCCGATAATAATCGGCAAAAACCGGATTCCGCACCGTCACCCCCGAACGGCTATAGTAGAGTGTATCTATCCGCTCTTGCGACAAGGCACCGTTGCCTACCACAAACAACAATACGAACAATAAAACTCGGTTCATAAAATAACTGGGTTTCATAGGTTTCATCGCTTTTCCGATATCCGACACGCCGTTATCGTGTCAATTGTTCTTATTAATCAAGTTCACCACAACCTTCGTCATTACATCTTTCTCTTCTGTGCGACTCTCAGCAATCATGAGCGTCAGAGCGACCAGCGTATTGTTATCCAAAAGGCGCGAACCATCAGCACGGTAAAGAATCCGATTGTTTTCCAAAAACCAAAGGAACAGAAACGCTGCGATGCGTTTGTTGCCGTCACTGAACGAGTGGTTCTTGACCGTCAAGTAAAGCAGATTGGCTGCCTTTTCCTCGACACTCGGATAGAGATCACACCCGCCGAAGGTCTGGTAAATTGCCCCCATTGTGCTTTTGAACGATTCGTCTTTTTCGTGAGCGAACAATTCGCTGCCTCCGAATTTCTCACGCAACACCTGCAATGCCGCCATCGCATTTTCATACGTCGCATGAAACGGTTCCTCCGCCGTGGTTGCCGCAACCTCCAACTGCTGATAGTCATAACGATCGAGCGTGTCGAGGCCATAAGTATAGTCCGTAATCACGCGCAGTAGCCCGACCGCCTCGGATTTCGTAACCTCCTTCGCAGCCAAGACATGGGAGAGCAGGCGAACAGTCTTTTTCAACTCCTCCAACTGCTCGGCTTTCGCTTGGGTATTGACGGCATAGCCTTTTATTAGGTACTCTTTCAAAATTTTGTTCGCCCAGATACGGAATTGTGTTCCGCGCTGTGACTTGACACGATATCCGACAGAGATAATCACGTCCAGATTATAAACTGTAATCTTACGCCTAACAGAACGATTGCCCTCTTGCCGAACTATCAAGTATTCCTTGACAGTTGCCTCTCGCTCGAGCTCGCCCTCTTTAAAGATATTATTTATATGAAGGCTCACATTCTGTTTGGTCGAATTGAACAACTCTACCATCTGCGCCTGCGTCAGCCACACGCTGTCGTTCTCCATGCGGACGTCCAGACGGGTCTCACCGTCGGCTGTCTGATAAATGATAATCTCGCCCCTGTCCATGAAAGCAAAGATACGAATAAACCCGAAAAGTCGATAACCTTTAGCTCTCAACCGATTCGCCCGTCCTTTTCAAATAAAAACATCAGCGGCCGTGATATCCCTTATCCGGCTCTCCGGAGTACCACCATCCCTTACCCCGATCCATATAAACGATTTTTTCTTGCCCCGTGACAGCATCTTTTTCCACACTGTATTCGTATCGAATATCATGTTCGAAAAGAGTCAGTCGATCGAACGACTCCGGTATCTCCGATAAAATCAGGTTATCAGTACAGATCAATTCGGTCAGATACGGGCAAGCTGAAATATCGATATTCTCCAGCAAGTTGCCCGAGCAATCCAATTGTCCGAGCATTTCACAACCGAAAAGGCTTATCGAGCGCAATGCGTTTCGCGCACATCCCGCGATACGCAACGATTTACAGCCTGTCAAGTCGAGGCGTTGCAGATTGTTGTAGGAGCATTCGAGTTGCGAAAGCCGATCGGTTCCGGACAGATCCAATTCGGTCAGCCGATTTCCATAACAATATAACTCACTGAGTAGCGGCGCAAAATCAGACAGGTCCAAAGTTTCGAGCCGATTGTCGTAACAATAGAGCCGGCCGAGTTTTTCGCAGCCGGAGAGATCGAGCCGGGTCAGTTCATTCGCCCCACAGTTCACAAGCGTCAGCGAGGAGCATTTTGACAAATCCAGTACGGACAGTCGGTTGCCATAACAGAAAAGCATCCGAAGGCCTTCCCGTCCTGCCATGTCCAACTTTTCCAACCGGTTTTCGGCGCAGTTCAAGTCCGTCAAGGCCATACATGACGAAATGTCCAATGTCCCCAACCCGTTATAAGGAACATTCAGTTCCGTCAGGTAAGGACAGGACGACAGACCGAGTTCCGTGAGACTATTGTAACCGCAGAGCAGCCGCCGGAGAGAATAACAGCCGGAAACGTCCAGACCGGAAATTCCGCAGTTCGTACAGTCCAGTTCCTCCAACAGCGGACAACCGGAAACATCAATCTCCGTCAGCGAATTTTTCGCGCAGCGAAGCGACACCAACGCCGTACACCCCGACAAGTCGATTTTTCCGTGCAGGTTGTTTTCGCCGAGAATCAGCGAGAGTTTCCCGTCTTCGTATTTGACAGAAGATCCCCATTCGGACAAAGGTTTGTCCGTGCACCAGTTTTCCTGGAAGCGCCAATTGTCACCGCCGGTATCCTGATAAAGTTTTTCGAGGAAACGGCGCACCTCTTCTTCACCGCACGGCTCCATATCCGAAGCATGCTGCACAAAAGACAATCTCTGTTCCGCCCGCCCCGAGCGGATGATTATTTCAGCGCTTCGTTTTTCTGTGGTAATATTCGGCAATACGGTTACCTTTACCGTCCCATTACCGTCGTCTCCCTCCGCCGGTTCGATCCGGTACCATTCCGCATGGACCGGATCGGCCGGCACAACACTCCATGCTTTCGTCGCAGAGAATCGCAGCTCCCACAAACCGCCCATTGCCGGAAATTCCTTAACGGACGGCGTACCGGGCGCAAGGGTTATGGCATCCGGTTCCGATGGCAACGGAGCATGTTCTCCTTCCGGACTGCATGCCGTCACCATGAAAACGAAAAGGAGGAGTATCGGGCACTTATTCATGGCAATTCAATGCTATTCGACCGCTACTCCTGCTCCTGTTGCGGGACGTAATGCTCCGCAACGAAAGCAAACAGCGCCGCAACCCCGCCTCCTTTGCCGAGCCAACGTCGCTGACGAATTTGCTCCAACATGGCAGGATCATCCTCAAAATAGCGTTCTACCAGCGCAATCATTTTCTTGTTCGAATTCTGAAAGAAAAGATACTGGCCGAGGAATACGGGGCTCTTTTCGTCCGATTTCCAAAAATAGGCACTCGGTTCGGTTACATTCAATTTGGGGTTTACAATCCCGACCAGCCCTTTATTAGACATTTTGTAAGTCTGATAACGGGTAAAGAAGGCGACATGCCTGCCCGAAGATTCCGGTACCAGCCATCGGGCTGCCGGAATCTTCTTTTTCCCTTTTTCCTTGATGAACGGGACGCAATAAAGTTCGTTTTTGGCTTCGGGATTCTTTTCCGGCCAAAGTTCAAGATAAGCGATTTCCACGGCCGCCAACGTCCTGGCTTGATTCTTTCCATCGGAAAGCACCCGGACAGACACTTCGGCATCGATCCATCCGGGAATCGTAATGCTGGTACATTCCAGCGTACGGCCGTCCAGAAAATGAACGGTTCCGGGACATTTCTTATCTGCGGCATTCGCGGAAACAGCTGCCAGTAAAAGCACCCAAACCGCCAGTAGTTTTTTCATGTTTTCAGCATATTTGAATATCGATCATCATTCATTGGGCCGGCTTGCCAGATACGCATCGTACATATCGAGTATCCATGCGTCGTTCTCTTCGGCCTCTTTTTTACGTATTTTGCCTTCGGCACCTTTAAACCATTTCTTATAAAATGCCTTCAGCCCGGGATGCAGTTTGTCCATCAACATCGTACCGACATACATATACGGATAGACGATTCGGCCGGGATCATTGTGGAAACGTATGCCGTATATGGTTGTCAGCACCCTGCGGTCTCTGTTACCTACTCGTTCCGTCGTCCACGTCTTCCACCAATAGGTCGTTGCATTCGCTCCGGCCTTGTTCACACAAACCAGTCTGTGATAAGTGCGGTAACGATTCGTGAGTCCTGGAGCAGCAATATCGAGGGCCTCCCAGCGAATGCCGTCCGGATTTTCCTCCGTCGTCTCTGTATATTCGACACTCTCTACGTCATCGGCCGTATATTTGACGGGCTCTTTGTCATCGGGCGTCTTGGTGATTTTGAACGAATAGTTCTCCTGTTTCAGCAGAGCGCCCTCCGCATGCCATCCCCGATGGAGATAGCCTTCTACTTTTTCCCCGGACTTGAGAGTTACGACTACGTGCCGGAATTCCTGATCTTCCGGATCTTTGGCGTCAGCCTGGGAAATGCTGCCGAACATGGCCAACACAGTTGCAGTACAAAGTAAAAACCGTTTCATAATGTTTAAATTTATAAGTTGAATCAATATTTCGTCGGATCGTAATCGCGCAGCAACTGTATGGTTTTGCTGCGGATGGCGCTCGACAACCGTATACGTTCGGCAAGTTCGGGATCATCGCCGACATAACGGGCGATGCGTTCCCGGAAGACGTCTTTTGTATTCCGATTTGCGGCACCAACGGTCAGGAACTCCTTCTCGCCTGTTTTTTCAGGTAGTAGGCCGTGCGCGACTGGCTGAAAGTTCCCTGCCTCTGCCAGACCTGAATACCTCCGTTCGAATCGATGCCATACCCTTTTTCCGAATAGATGCATACGCAAATGTGCGGTGTTTCGAGATAGACCCACATCCACCCCGGACTCTCCGCCGGAATGAACTTGCGGATATGTTCCGGAGACTGTGCATGCCAGCAGACTACGGAGTCGATTTCTCCGGATTGGAAAATTTCTTTGGCTTTCGTCTTCCGGAAAGCATCGCGGAGGATGGTCAATTTCCCGAATCTTTTCGGTAACTGCAGCCGGTCGTCCCCGACACATTCGATGACGGAGCCGTTTTTCAGATAAATGCGGCCCTCGACAAGCGATGCTCCCCGTACGGATGCTACTGCAGCAAGCAGGATCGGCAACAGCAGAAACTGTTTCATGACAATCAAATTACCGTTTTTCTTCCTCTTGCTCTTCTTCGACAATAATGTCCAGCGTACGCCGCACTATGGCCGCAGCCATCGGTTCCAAATCTCTGTCGATGTAAATCGTGCGCTCAAAAAAAAGATGCAGGGGCCAACCTGTATCCAAATGGATCTCTTCTGAAGAAAACTGCTCCATCCGTGAACGGATGCCGCTCATTCCCGAGGCGATGGAGTCTCTCATAGCCTGCGTCATCGCCTTTTCTCCGCCGAACGCCGTCACGAACTGTCCGAGTGTCGCGGACAACATTTTGCTGCCGTCCGCTTCCGTATAAGTATTGCATACGGCACTGTATGAATCTGTCTGTCTGCCGTCAATCCAGAACGAAGTCTTTCCCCGCACAGAATCCCGGCCACCCAACAGCGGAGCGAACGTCTCGTCGAATTCGTATACCTGCGTCGAATCGAGCCGTGCCCCATGGAAAAAGAACATGCGCCCCAAATCGTCGTTCACGGCATTGATCACGACCGATGGATCGGAAAGGGTACGGGCCATATATTTGCGGAAATTCTTTTTCGGGAAATTCTTCCGTTCCGCCGAAGGTATCGTCTCCCACATAACCCTCACGGCGGGTTCGACAGACGCCTCGGCCTGTGCGACCAGCGTTTCGAGGTTCGCGATACCAAGCAACGAACCGGTTTCATCCGTCTCGAACTCAACGACACAAGGCCCCGTGGCCGACACGATCGCATCGTGCACCAGCTGGTCCTCCTTATCGGTGGTCATGTAATCGCCGTATGTCAGACGGATCTTGTAACGGTCCTTGGTCTGAGAAAGGATTTCGAATACACGCCGTTCGCTTTGTCGGTATACGAGCGTCGTATCGCCTTGATCATCTATCTTGAACTTCTCCTCCCGAGCCTCATAGGCATACTTGTCTCCCGGAGTCCAATAGGCGCAGATCTGCACCGAGGAATCCGGCATGATCTGGGCTCGCAAAACCGACAACCCCTCTGTCAAACAGCAGAGTGCACATAAAAACCATTTCATCGTACAGAATAGTTAAAGATCTTTTAAACATTCACGAATCACCTGCTCGTCCACGCCCCGCTCCTTGAGTCTGCGAATCGCCTCGCTTACCCTTTGCGGCCGTTCCAACCGTTCGTAAAGCATATCCAGAATTTCATGCAATACTTTTTTCAGTCGGACCGGACCGTCCGGCGTATCGTAATCCATATCTCCGAATGTCGAAGTATGCCGATGGAGGACGAGATAATAAGTACCGGCGATCAGCAACGATGCGATTTGCCGGAACGGCGTTTTCTCCCCCCCCCTCGCGAATTGCCGTTCATAGGCTTCGTAAGCTTCCCGATAGTACGTTTCCCGATTTGCGGCGGCACGGCATGTCGTATCGTTTACATCGGTAATCTCCCAGACCAGCAGTCTCTGCATCTCCGGACTGTTGTAAAGAAAATCGGTCATTCGTGCGAACATCCTTTCCAAAGCGGAACGCTCTCCGCGTTTCAAGGCTTTGTTGCCGAACAAATCGTGCATCCAATAATCAATCGTGCGGATGTAACAGTCGAAAACCTGTTCCAAAGATCCGAACTGCCGCAGCACGACATTGGGATCCGTTTTGGCTTCGCGGGCTATATCCATCAATGTGATATGGGTAAAATCCTTTTCTTGGAGAATCCGGCCGACAGCCGACAGAATATCGGCCTGCACCTGTTTATTGGTTCGACGGCGGCGGAGCGTCCCCTTCGTTGACTGGTTTTCCTTCATTCCGGTCATGTTTCCCTGTTCCGACTTTACAAAAATAAACTTTTGCCTTCATTTTAACAAATTTAATTTGATAAAACCAAGAGAGTATCTTTTTTATTTCAGTAATTCTTTCTTCCCGCCGATTGCAAAACGAACAGCTCCGAATAAATCGACCTCAACAGGACGAATTATTTTCCAGTGGAAATTTGTTTTATCGGAAAATAAACACACCTTTGTCGCGATCGGAATCATACAGATCCGATTTTTAACGGAATTCGATGAATTAAAAAATAAGACCACATGAAACACATCATTATCGGAGGAGTCGCCGGAGGCGCGACAGCGGCGGCAAGAATTCGCCGGACAGACGAGAAAGCCGAAATCTTCCTGCTCGAAAAGGGTAAATACATTTCGTACGCCAACTGCGGGCTGCCATATTACATCGGCGGAACGATCGCCGAACGGGAGAAACTGTTCATGCAGACACCGGCTTCGTTTGCCAAACGTTTCAATATCGACGTGCGGGTCGAGAACGAAGTAATCGGGATCGACACGACGAAAAAGCGAGTCGAAGTACGCCGTGCAGACGGATCCACCTATACGGAAAACTACGACAAAATGCTGCTTTCACCCGGCGCTTCCCCCGTGCGTCCGCCTTTGAAAGGCATAGAAATCGAAGGCATATTCACGCTCCGCAACATCGAAGATACCGATCGGATCAAAGAGCATATATCTTCGCACCGAATCGGGAGTACAGTCATCGTCGGAGCCGGATTCATCGGATTGGAGATGGCCGAGAACCTGCACCGCACGGGAGCCGAAGTATCTGTCGTGGAAATGGGCAATCAGGTGATGGCTCCAGTCGATTTTTCAATCGCGGCCCATGTACACCAGCACCTGTCGCAAAAAGGTATCAAACTCTATCTCGAACGCAGCGTCGAACGATTCGAGCGCCAAGGCGAAAAGATCGAGGTTTTCTTCTCTACCGGAGAAAGCATTACAACCGATATAGTTCTTCTGTCTATCGGGGTTCATCCGGAAACAACATTGGCCAAGGCCGCCGGACTGAAGATCGGCGAAACGGGCGGCATCTGGGTAGACGATTACCTGCAAACTTCGGCAACGGATGTTTACGCAGTGGGCGATGCCATTGAATTTCCGCATCCACTGACAGGCAAACCGTGGCTGAACTATTTGGCCAACCCTGCCAACCGCCAGGGACGCATCGCCGCCGACAATATGGTCTTCGGCAATACGACAAAATACGAAGGAGCCATAGGCACTTCCATTGCCAAGGTATTCGACATGACAGTAGCTTCGACAGGACTCGCAGCGAAACGGCTCAAACAGTCCGGTATTCCGTATGCCAGTTCGACGACACATTCGGCATCGCACGCCGGATATTATCCCGATGCACTTCCGCTGACCATCAAGCTCACGTTCGACCCAGCAAGCGGCAAACTCTACGGAGGTCAATGCGTTGGCTACGAAGGAGTGGACAAGCGCATCGACCAGATTGCACTAATCATCAAAAACGGCGGCACGGTATATGACCTGATGAAAGTCGAACACACTTACGCACCACCTTTCTCCTCGGCCAAGGACCCGATCGCCATCGCGGGCTATACGGCGAACAATATTATCAGCGGAGCAATGCCCATAGTGACATGGCGGCAGATTGCAGGAGCCGATCTCAGCGACATCCTGCTGCTCGACGTGCGCATCCGCGAAGAGCATGCCTTCGGGGCCATTCCCGGGTCGGTCAACATTCCGCTCGAGGAACTCCGCAGCCGGCTCGGCGAATTACCACACAATAAAGCCATCTATGTCTATTGTGCCGTCGGCCTACGCGGATACTTGGCGGTAAAAATTCTGTCAGGACACGGATTCCGCAACGTGAAGAACCTGTCGGGTGGTTACAAGACCTATTCGACGGCGATCGAGCCGATCGTAACCCGGACTGCCGCAACCGCTATGGACAGACGAATGGATACGGATACCCGACTCGGCAGCAAACGCATGAAGACCTTAAGAATAGACGCATGCGGATTGCAATGCCCCGGTCCGGTTATGAAAATCAAGCAAGCGATCGACTCAATCACCGAAGGCGAAAGGATCGAAATAGTCGCTACCGATGCCGGATTCTCGCGAGATGCGCAAGCATGGTGCGACACCACAGGCAATCGGCTCATCAGCAACTCGGAAGAGAAGGGGAAATATACGGTCATCATCGAAAAAGGTTCATCCGGAGCATCCACGATGCCACTCGAGCACGACGCTAAGGGCAAGACGCTGATTATGTTCAGCGATGATTTGGACAAAGCGCTGGCGACCTTCGTACTGGCCAACGGCGCGGCAGCCACCGGACAGCCGGTGACGATATTCTTCACCTTCTGGGGATTGTCCCGTCCTGAAAAAGGTTTACAGTGATTGATAATTAAAGATAAACATTTTGG
>OJSN01001138.1_pt1 | contig 21353 bp, 10 predicted proteins | sample 1599421 | NCBI WGS metagenome assembly OJSN01 (sample SAMN04168659, study PRJEB22393) | human gut metagenome | biome: human gut microbiome; feature: stool | host: Homo sapiens | collected 2014-05-12
TGGGGCAAAAGTAATAATTTTCTGTTAGATGCAAACAAAAAGCGATACTTTTTTTCTATTCTTGCCTAAAAAATATAAAAAGGACACTTAGAAGATACCCGGAAGAGTTTCCGGCTTTGCTCCCAGATTCTTGAATTCGCCGTTCAAACCGGCTTCATCTTTCGGGTTCAGCTCCAATGATTTCTTCATGTCCTCGATAGAACCGTCCTTGTCGCCATTTAACAATTTGGCACGTCCGCGTTCCTTATAAGCTTCTGCGAAGTTCGGATTCAACTCAATGGCTTCGTCAAAGAGTCCGATAGCTTCCGTCAGTTTCTTCTGACTGATGTAAAGTAGTCCCAGATAGAGGTACGCCTGCTCGTTGAAAGGATTTATTTCCGTGATAAGTCGATAATCCTTTTCCGCTTCTTCGGACTCTCCGTTGTCCTCCTTCACCTTTCCACGCAGGAGTATCGCCGTTTCTTCTTCCGGATTCTGAGCCAATATGGCATCTACATCCTCCATTACCTCTTTGTATTGTTTCATTTTCAATAAGGCTTCTGCACGTAACAGGCGGGCTTCGATGAAATCATCCTTCAAGGTGATAGCTTTGGTGAGGTGGGCGATAGTCATCAGGTCGTCGTCCTGGCCTTTGCGGGCTTTTCCCAGCAGATAATGCGCTACGGCATTTCCTTCTTCGATGGCGATGGCTTTGTTGGCTGCCTCTTCCATAGCCTGATAATCTTCCTGAATGAAGCATACATTCGCCAATGTCAGGAAAGTATTGGTAACATGAGGTTCCATTACAGCCATTTTCTCCAAAAGTTTGCGGGCCTTTGCCGTTTCTCCCAATTGGACGTAGAGTTGGCTGAGATATCCCAATGTCTCGAAATCCTCCTCAATGGCAAGGGCTTCCGTGAAACATTTTACGGCATAATCCGGGCGTCCCATGCGTTGCGCACGCAAACCGTCATATTTGAAGATCTCGAATCTTTTCCGGTCGTTTTTCTGCTTTTCACTTTCCGGTGTCTCCGATTTCCCGGAGAAGAAAGATTTAAAAAAGTTCGGCATGATATGTTGTTTTTGAGTTACACTTGCAAATGTAATAACTTATTTTGATATATGTATCATTCCATCCTGCATCTTCCATTCGCCTTCCTCCAATAAATAGCGGATAACCTCTCCAACCTTTTCTTTCTCCGCTTCCATGTTATTGGCTATTTCTGCCGGAGTAAGCGGTTTTTGAATGAGCAGTCCGGTCATTCGCCTCTTTAATTCTTCAAAGGAGTCATTGGACAGACTGTCTGTGGCGCGGTGGCTGAGGCAGATATCGCATTGGCCGCAATTATGTTCGTTTTTCTCTCCGAAGTAGCGGAGCAGCATCCGGCTCCGACATACGTTTTCTGAAGTGACATAATCCTCCATCGCCTTGATGCGCGTTTCGTACCTTGCTTTCCGTTCTTCGTAGACAGAGGGAGGAATATGTACAAAACGCAGTTCCTGCCGTTCGCGCGTATATATAATATAAGGTGTCTTTTTGTGTGGAATATAATCCACGATGCGGCGTTTGGTCAATGTCACCAGGATGTTATAGATCTGTTCGCGTGTCAGCCCTGTGCGTATCGACAGTGAAGCCTCGCTGATATAGGCATAATCCGTGAATACCCCTGTGTAGGAACGAAGGATTGTCTGTATCAGCGCTTCGGTTTCTTTTCCCATCTCCCGTAGTTTGTACAGCTCGTCCCGGCGAATCGTAAAAAGGATGCGGGAAGCATTATCCTGTTCGTCCGTATATTCCAGATAACCGGCTTGCGTCAGTATCTTCAGTGCACTGTCTACCGGGACCGGAAAGTATTTGAATTTCCGGCAGAATTCTTCCAGATTAAATTCGCGGACACATTGGAAACCGTCGCCCATTGCCATCTGATAGTAATATTGCAAATGCTCGTAAACATCGAGAATATACTCTTTGTCGGGGAAAGTGTCTGCCACCCGTTTGTGCAGGGTAGTCTTATCAGATTTGGCATATAGAATGACAGCATATGCCTTTTCCCCGTCTCTGCCTGCCCGTCCGGCCTCTTGAAAATACGCTTCCGGAGAATCGGGGAGATCAAGATGAAGGACGATGCGGACATCCGGTTTGTCAATACCCATTCCGAAAGCATTGGTGGCTACCATTACGCGGACTTCCCCGTTTTGCCAGCGTTTCTGGCGGAGGTCTTTCACTGCATTATCCAGTCCGGCATGATAGAAATCAGCGGTAATATCTTCGTTCACCAGCAGTTCGGTGATTTCTTTTGTCCGTCGCCTGTTGCGGACATAAATGATGGCGCTACCCGGTATTTTCCGTAAGATATGCAATAACTCGTTCGTCTTGTTGTCTGTCTTGCGGACGATGTACGCCAGGTTCTTCCGTTCAAAACTCATGCGGAAGACATTGCCTTCATGGAAGTTCAGACGATTCTGAATATCCTTTACTACTTCCGGTGTAGCGGTTGCGGTCAGTGCCAGCACCGGAACTCCAGGCAGGAGTTCCCGTATTTCCGCAATTTTCAGATAGGCAGGCCGGAAGTCATATCCCCATTGGGAGATACAGTGACTTTCGTCTACTGTGATCATGGAGACTTTCATCGCCTTCAGTTTGGTGCGGAAAATCTCCGTATCCAGACGTTCCGGAGAAATATAGAGGAATTTGTAATCACCGAAGATACAATTCTCCAGTGCGGTGAGAATCTCCTGGCGCGTCATGCCTGAATATACGGCAAGCGCCATGATTCCCCGCTTGCGCAGGTTCTGCACTTGATCTTTCATCAAGGCAATGAGGGGGGTAATGACGATGCAAATACCTTCTTGAGCGAGAGCAGGCACTTGGAAGGTGATGGACTTTCCACCGCCTGTCGGCATAAGCCCCAATGTATCTTTGCCTTCGCCGATACTGGTAATGATCTCCTCCTGCAAGTCGCGGAAGGAGTCATACCCCCAGTATTGTTTCAATATCTCCTGATACTTATTCAATCGGCTTTATATCTTCAATTTGAAGTTGGACTTCGCCACGCTTATGCGTGTTTTCTTCGATGGTGTAGCAGATGTCGAACGAGCGTTTCGTCTTGATATAACGTACGTGCGAACTTTGCCCGAAAGCAATGCCGTTCATTACATTGTTCGATTTATTATCCACCAGTTCCAGTTTGATGTGCTCCTGATCACGCCCCACCACCTTGCTTGTTCCGTAGTCGTAGACATGGTGCGTACAGAAAATAGGTTTCATGTTGTCAGGACCGAAAGGATTGAATCTTTTCAGATCATTGAAGAACTTGGATGAAATGTCTCTGAAATCTATCTCCGCATCAATGTCGATTACGGCACTGGTCTGCTCCGGTAAAATATGCTGCGAGACGTATTCTTCAAATCGTCTGGTGAACTCTTCCACGTTTTCTACTTTCATGGATAGTCCGGCGGCATACGTATGTCCTCCAAAGTTCTCCAGCAGGTCGCGGCAATGTTCGATTGCTTTATATACATCGAAGCCGGAAACGGAACGTGCGGAACCTGTCGCCATGTCGTCCGTCCGGGTTAGCACTACAGCCGGGCGATAGTAGACTTCTGTCAGTCGGGAAGCCACAATACCGATCACTCCCTTGTGCCACTCTTCGTTGTAGATCACGATAGAGCGGCGGTCGGCAAGCCCGTCCAGATTGGCGACGATGTTGTTCGCCTCTTCCGTCATACTCTTGTCGAGGTCTTTACGAGTCTCGTTGTATTGATTAATTTGTCCGGCTTTCTCCAGCGCTACCGAGAAATCTTTTTCGGTGAGTAAGTCTACCGCTTCTTTTCCGTTTTGGATACGTCCCGATGCGTTGATGCGCGGTCCTATTTTGAATACGATATCGCTGACGGTAATCTCTTTTTCGGAGAGTCCGCATACATCGATGATCGCTTTCATTCCGGTACTCGGGTTGCTGTTCAGCTGCTTCAACCCATGAAAGGCGAGAATACGGTTTTCACCCATGATGGGCACGATATCCGATGCGATACTTACCGCCACGATGTCGAGCAGCGGAATCAGATGATGAAACTCGATGCCGTTGCTGATGGCGAACGCCTGCATAAATTTGAAACCGACCCCGCAACCGGAAAGGTGTGTGTACGGATACGTATTGTCCAAGCGCTTGGCATTCAGAATGGCTACGGCAGGTGGAAGCACCTCATCCGGCACATGATGGTCGCAGATGATAAAGTCGATTCCTTTCTCTTTGGCATAAGTGATTTCCTCCACAGCCTTTATGCCGCAATCGAGTACAATAATAAGGCCTACACCGGTTTCGGCGGCATAGTCCACTCCTTTTTTAGAAATGCCATACCCTTCATTGTAACGGTCGGGTATGTAATAGTCAAGGTTCGAATAGAACTGTTGAATAAACTTGTAGACCAATGCTACCGCAGTAGTGCCGTCTACGTCATAATCTCCATAAATTAGAATGCGTTCTTTCTTTCCCATCGCCTTGTTCAGACGTTCTACTGCAACGTCCATATCCTTCATCAGGAACGGGTCGTGCAGGTCGGGCAATTGCGGACGGAAGAATTTCTTAGCGTCTGCCGCTTTCGTAATTCCCCGTTGCACCAAAAGTTGTCCAAGTATCGGGCTAATCCCTAATTCTTGGGCCAATATCTGGCTTGTCTCTGCCTGTTCGGGTGTAATGGGTCGATAATTCCATTTGTGATTCATTTTATATATTGCTTTTTTCTTTTTCTGTTCTCAAGGGTCAGAAAGGCACTTCTTTCCAACAAGGGGTAAAAGTACGAAAAAAAGCGGAAGTGTAGGATAAGATATGACGAAAATATTTCATGATGGTGTGTTGAAACGCAAATTATTATGCCACCCTCATAGCAATAGAGTGGCACAATGTGTTCTGTAAGCAATCGGAAACCTAGAGCCCGTTGATAAACAGATTCGCTTTTTCCACTACGACGTTTGCCGGAGTCTTTAACAGTTGGAGCTCATCAAAACTTTCAAGTACTCTCTCCAGTTTGCGTAGTGTAGCAGTCTTGTTTTGGGTTTGCAGTTCCGTTTTCAGGATTCGGATTTTCTCGTATGCCTGTATGCCTGCCACCAGATTCTCGAAACGCAGACAAGTCCTTCCTCCCGGATAGAGAAGGTAAGTATCTCCGGCTCCCCATGTGTAGAAGCGGCTGTCCAGTAACGGTTCGATAGTCCAGCTGTTCAATGCCCAACGCAGGTATCCGTCCAGATTCTCTTTCGCTGCATACCAGGCTATCCAAGCGCCTTCTGCCGGGTTGCTGAATGTATATGTGTTGGGATGGGATTCTGCGCAACAGGTGTAGTAAGTTGTGATTTTTCCTTCTGCTTTCCGTTTCGCTTTCATCTCTTCACTGAATTTTTCTGCGATGGCAATGCAATAATCATTCAGTTCGTCGGAAAGTTCTTTATGGAGTGAGCCGGCAAGTGAAACCTTGAAATCCGGATCTGCTTCACGGATAATCTTCAGTGCTTTCAACATATCGGGCATGGGGCGTTCGTCCATAGCGATGTGCGTAATGTCAAACCAGCCTTTGGATTTTAAGTGAGTGGCAAAGTCTTTCAGCATACTTAACCATAGGTCGTGATAGGCCTGCTCTCCCGGCTTGGATTTTAATTCTTTCATGCTGTTGGTGGCTTGGTCGAAATAGAGGAAAGACAGTTTCCAGGGAATCATGGAATAGCATCCGATCTCCTTTTTTACTCCCATATCCATCATGAACTCCACCCATTTGTCGAAGATCGTGTAGTCGAACCACCAGCTGCCGTCTATTTTCCGAACCCAAGTGATCATCGTTTCGTATGGATCGTAAGTTTGTCCGCCCCAAGGGTGGTGCATGATGGGGACGGTAATCACTTTTCCGCCTGCCTCCGTGTATGGTTGCAGTTCTGTCTTTAAGATTCTGAAGTGTTCCTCCGACCATAAAGGAACCTGATGATAACGGGCCACTGCAAATGGGTTTTGCCAAAGGTCCAGATGGAAAGCCCATTGATCGGGTTGAGGCAATGTGCGTTGCTGAACCTGTACGGTCAGTTTTAACTTCCCGATCACTTCGTGATTATTCTTTATAAGTACATCGGATGAATAATTGCCGCTAATTGCATCTTCAGGAATCCAGACGCGTATCCAGTATCCTTGAGAGGTTTTCGCTTTTATCGGTAAAGCAGCGGCGAGATGGTCGATAGGGTCAGCTACCAGTGTGGAGTCGAATTGTGACAAGTCCGGTCGGGGACCGCAAGTTCCTTTTTGGTTCTTGTTCAGTTCATCTGTCATCACATATCTGACAAACCCTTTCAGAATACGGTCTGCCGAAATGCTTTGTTTACCGGAGGAATGGGTCAGGGGAGCTATTTCTACGGAAACATTATCCAAATCGATAGCGGAAGAAACTACCAATTGTGCGGCGACTCTTTCTCCTTTCCATCCTTTGATATCAATCTTTTTCTGATTGAGACGTGGATTTACCTCTTTCTTATATCGGGTGTAAGTGTTTCCCCATGCGCAACGAGTGCCGGAAAGGTCTTTCCAGGACTCCCCGTCCGTTGGGACCGGATTCTTGAGTTCCGTGTACTGTGTCAATGGGAAAGGAGCTTGCGAGGTTGACTGCCCGGAGTGGGTAACTCCCATCGGGTTTTGTCCGTTCAGGCTTCCCAGACTGCAAAGTCCGGAGGAGATGAGGACGATAGCTTTTACTTTAATGTTCATACGAGTTGTTTTTAATAGGTGATTAAAGGAAATATACTTTAGTTTGATTTAATTCAGAAGAATTGGGACCGATGCCGATGGTAAAGCTTCCGGATTCCAGTACCTTTTCCATTTTATTATTGTATATGCTAAAATCTGCGGAAGGAATAGTAAAACGAATCTCCTTCTCTTCGCCGGGCTGAAGATGGATGGAAACAAAGCGTTTTAATTCCTTTTCTCTTGGAATGACGGTAGCCACTTCGTCACGTATATAAAGCTGTACAATTTCTCTGCCCGCTACGGAACCTGTATTCTTGATTTTTATCCGTACAGTGACGGAATCTCCCTTTCGATATTCTGTCTTATCGGTAACGGGAGAGGAATATTTGTATTGCGTGTAACTCAGGCCGAATCCGAATGGAAATAAGGCTCCTTGCGGTATGTCGGCGTGGTGTACTGTGTAAAAAGTTCTTCTGGCATTATAAACAATAGGAATCTGCCCCGCATGTCTGGGGAAAGTCTGCGAAAGTTTCCCTGAGGGATTTTCGATACCTGTCAGTAAGGCTGCTACGGCTTTTCCTCCCATAGTGCCGGGATACCAGGCTTCCAGTAGGGCATCGCAGTTTTTGATGACTTCATCCAATACTAGCGGTCGGCCGTTGAATAACACCACGATGATTTTTTTTCCGGTTGTCTTCAATGCTTTCAGCAATCTCATCTGCTGATCTGGTAACTCGATTTTGGCGGTTGAAACAGCTTCTCCAGATAAGTTGGACGGTTCTCCGAGACAAGCTATAATGATTTCATTTTTTTGTGCCAAAGCACAAATATCCGACAAATAGTCCGGTGTAATACCGGAGAAGTCACAAGCCCGTACATCAATCGGGATATCGGTACGTAAGGCTTTGAAGCCTTCTTCTACCGTAATTACCTCTTTACTGTTTCCTTTCATATTCCAGGAACCCAGCAAATGGTAGCGTGCATTGGCGAATGGACCAACTAGTGCTATTCTTTTAGAGTCGGATAAGGGAAGTGTCCGATCTTCATTTTTTAAGAGTACCATACTTTGACAAGCCATTTGGTATGCGTCTTCCTGGCTTTCTTTAGAATAAAGTGTCTGCTTTTCCCGTTCGGTATTAAAGTAGGCGAATGGATTGTCAAACAGCCCCAACCGGAATTTCAGTTCTAAGGCACGGGCGGCAGCGCGGTTAATCAGTTGTTCCGGAACTTTCTGTGTTCTTACCAGCTCCGGCAGGAATTCGATAAACTGTTTGGCGCTCATATCCATGTCTATTCCGCTTTTGATGCCTCTTTCAGCAGCTTCTTGTCCGTTGTCGGCAGCTCCTTCCGTCACCGTATGTTGAAAAGTTGTCCAATCGGTCATTAGCAATCCTTTGAACTGCATTTGTTTACGCAACACCTCTTCATTCATGAAATAGTTCATCGTCAGCGGCTCTCCATCGTAGGAGGTATATGCGCACATGACACTTGCTACTCCTGCATTAATGGCTGCTTGAAAAGGAGGGAGATAAACTTCCTGAAGTTTGCGCAGAGATACGTCCGTTTCTTGATAGTCTCTTCCTGCCATGACTGCCCCATAACCGGCAAAATGCTTTACGCAGGCAGCAATCGTATGAGGACTTGTCAAGTCGTCCCCTTGAAACCCTCGGACTCTTGCGGCAGCCAGTTCTCCGCACAAGTAAGCATCTTCACCGGATGTTTCCATAATACGTCCCCAACGAGGATCGTATGATATGTCAACCATCGGCGCATAGGTCAGTTGGATACCTGCTGCGGCAGCTTCCCGCGCTGCCATAGCAGCACTTTGTTCTACTAGTTCCGGATTCCAACTACACGATTCGGCTAGTGGAATGGGGGTAATGGTGCGATATCCGTGAATGACATCTTCATGAAAGACTAAAGGAATACCTAACCTGCTATGTTTCAGAGCCTCCTCTTGTAGAGAACGGTTTAGTTCCGCTCCATTCGCTTTCAAAAAAGCACCGACTTTCCCTGCACGTATCAGAGACCGGCAGATGGAGTCGTCTTTCGTATAATAAGGTATTAAGTTCAGTTCTGCTATTTTTTCTTCAAGTGTCATGCGTGACAATAGATCTTTCACCCGTTGGGGGACGGGGATGGATTCCTTTTGATAAGGATAGGATTGTGCAAGGCATACCGAAAACACGTTTTCCACAAGGAATAGTGTTATAAAGATAAACTTGTTCATGTTTAAAGTCTGTTATGAGTTAAATTAATAAATATTACCGCAGACTTTTCTTATTTATACAGACAAACAGGGGGATGTGGAAACATCCCGATTTTAATTGGAGAAGAGAAACACGTTGCAATATTAGGAATAATATTCGAAGTACACAAGTAAAGCGGGCAAAGAATTTGAAAGGGAAAATTTGTTCGTTACTTTATTTATTTATAATATTGCGGACTTTATCATCCAATAAAGCCCTACTTATATGCTAGATACTGATGAAAAAACATTCGAGAAGCTCTTTAGGGAGCATTATTCTCTTCTATGTAATTATGCGAATAGTATTGTCTGTAATGAGCAGGCGGTAGAGGACATCGTACAGAATTTCTTTATTGCCGTCTGGGAGAAGAAACACTTATCTATAACGGAGGATACTTTTCTTCCGTATGCCTATCGTGCTATCAAGAATAGTTGTATCAACTACTATAAGTCAGAGATTGCCAAAGAGAATTTTTTCACTGTGCTGGCGGAGGAATGGCAATTACAACTGCAAGAAGAAGAGGAGTTCAGATATAAACAGGAGGTACGTGCCGCTCTTCAGAAGTTACCGGAAAAATGCAGGAAAGTATTTTTGCTGAAGTGTGTCACCGGCCTCCGCTATAAAGAAATCGCGGAAATTTCCGATATCTCGGTCAATACCGTGAAATACCATCTGGGAGAGGCTTTTCGTGTCATGAGGGAAGAACTGAAAGACCTGATGATACTATTAATATTAATTTTTAGCTGATTGTACCTACCCATTTTAGGGAAAGCAATTGTCATAGTAACAGAAAGATAAAAAGAAAATGATGAAACAGGAATTGATCTATCAAGCTATTCTTTCTACATTAGCTCATGAGGCTACCGATGAGGAACAAAAGATTGTTGACGGATGGCTGCGTGAGTCTGAGGAAAACAGAGAGGAATATGAGGGGATGCGTCGTATGTATGAGAAAGCGACGGCTCCTCGTAAACCCAAACAATTTGATGCAGACCGGGCTTGGAAACAGGTGGCCGACCATACCATATATAAAAAACAAAGTTGGTATCTGTCTACGTGGGTGCGCTATGCGGCCGTTGTAGCTGTTGTGGTGGCAAGCGGATTGTTCTTTATCACAGATTGGTTCCGTGCGGACAGTCCGGATGGGATAGACATGATGGCTTACAATGAGCCTACCCTACTTTTGGAAGGGGGGGATGAGATTGATTTGAGCGGGCAGTCCTTTACGATGAAGCGTGATCAGGCTTTGATAAAGAACGATGCGGACAACCTGCTCTCTTATGAGGCGGAAGGCGGGACGGATAAAGCGAAGATTGTTCATAACCGCCTGATTATCCCGAGAGGAAAAACGTACAGACTGGTGTTGGAGGATGGCACGAAAGTATGGCTGAATTCAGAAACGGAACTCTCGTATCCGAGCCGGTTTGCCGGAACCAAGAGGGAAGTAATGTTATTGGGTGAGGCATTCTTTGAGGTCACTCCAGACAAGGAAAGACCGTTCTATGTAAAGGCGAACGGAATGGATATACGTGTTCTGGGAACTTCTTTCAACGTAAGTGCCTATCAAGATAGCGAGAGTACGAGTACGACATTGGTGGAGGGATCGGTAGCAGTGAGCATGGCCAATGGTGCGGAACGGACAATAACGCCTTCCGAACGACTGGCGTATAATAAGAAAAGTCATCAGTTATTTGTGGAGAAAGTGGATACTGAACTTTATACTTCCTGGATCAACGGTGTATACATCTTTAAGAATATGCCTTTGGAGGAAATATTGGAGAAACTTTCCCGATGGTATGATTTCTCTGTTACCTATCAGGATGAAACATTGAAACACACCCGTTTTTCTCTTACCGCAGACCGAAAAACGGATATAGACAAACTCCTGGAAGTGATAAACTACACTTCGGATGTTAAATTGGAGAAACAAGGAAAGAGTATTAATGTAAAAAAACAAAGGAGGATACAATGAAGTAAGAAAGAACTGTGTCACGAAAAAACAAAATAGAGCCTATGCTGACCTTGATCAAGATGAAATGGATACTGATGTTGTTCCTGCTGCTGTATACGGCAGGCAGTTACCTGCATTGCGCTGTTCTTTATGGGGATGTACTTGCTCAAAAATACACTATTGTGCTTGATTTTAAGGATACTCCGGTAGAAGCCGTACTGGACGCCATCACCAAGCAGACTGGAATCAAGATTGCCTATAATAACGAGGTACTCGACCGGAAGAAGCCGGTGACCGTCAAGATAGAGACATCCGATATTTTGGAAGCGTTATATGCCGTATTGGGCGACGGCTATATCTGTCGGCAGATTGATGACTATATCGCTATTTCCAAACGGCTAAAACCGGTTTCGGACAAGATTGCCGGTAAATTACCAACGATGGCGGAAGAAAAAGCTTCCGTCATCGTTAGCGGCTTGATTACGGATGGAGACGGAAACCCGCTTATCGGTGTCAATATTCTGGTGAAAGGGAAAAGCACGGGTGTTGTTTCCGATTTATACGGCCGTTATCAGATTGAGGTGACGGAGGGTGACCGGTTGGAATTTCGTTATGTCGGATATAATAGCGAGGAAAGGGTCGTGAGGAAGGTCCCGGTCATTAATGTGCGTATGATGGAATTACCGGTTGGGCTGGGAGATGTGGTGGTAGTCGGATATGGACAGCAGAAGAAATCCAGCGTCGTTTCGTCTATACAGACATTGGAATCGCGGGATATGAACGTGAAACAACGTAATCTGGCAACCAATATTGCCGGACGGATTGCCGGGGTGATTTCCGTACAGCGTAGCGGCGAACCGGGAAATGACGAAGCGGAGTTTTACATTCGCGGACAGAGTTCGTATACGGGAGGAACCAACCCCTTGGTGCTGGTGGATGGTGTTCCTCGTAATATGGAAGATATCGATGTAGATGAAATAGAGACTTTTACGGTACTTAAAGATGCCGCTGCTACTGCCGTTTATGGAGCTGAAGGGGCAAATGGTGTCGTGCTGATTACTTCCAAACGCGGAAGGCCACAGAAGACTCTTGTTAATTTCAGCGCACAATATGCCATTGCCACTCCTTTCAGAATGCCCCGATCATTGGATGCCTGTGAGTATCTGTCCATGTATAACGAGGCGGTGTGGAATGATCGGGGAAATCCGGATAAAGATCATTTTCAGCCGGAAGTGACCGATGAGGTTATGGAAAAATACCGTTCGGGAGCGGATACCGATTTATATCCTTCCGTTGATTGGACTGATTTGCTGAAGAAACACACCCAAAGCCAGCGTTATACGATCAATTTCAGGGGTGGTTCCGAGAAAACACGCTTTTTCGTTTCGGGAGCTTATTATACGGAAGAGGGAATCTATCGTTCAAATCCTATTGAGGACTATGATGCCAATATTGACTTGAAGCGTTTTAATCTGCGCTCGAACATTGATATGACAATCACAAAGACTACCCGACTGTCCGTAGATTTGAGCGGGCAGTATGTGATGAAGAATAATCCCGGGTATAGTTCCGACCAGATATTTTCGTACATAACCCATAGCCCTACTCACGTTATTCCTATGTATTATTCGGACGGAACAGCTTCTATTTACAGTAATTTAGGCTACGGACACGACAAGCAGCCTTACAGTATGCTCAATCATAGCGGATATACCAAGACGTGGGATACATATCTTCAGTCGAAGGTTTGTTTGGAGCAAAAGATGGATTTTCTTCTTCCGGGCTTGTCGGTCAAAGGAATGATGGGGTTTGATGCGGACTTCGGAGCTTCGACGAAGAGAACCAAGTCTCCTAAAACTTATTTTGCGTTGCGCCGGAAAGAGGATGGTACTCTGGAGAAGAAAACGATGGAGGAGGGGACTGCCTTGAGCGATCCTGTCAAGGGAGAGACTTCGGGAGCTAAAAGGATTTATCTGGAGGCTTCTCTGAACTATCAGCAACGCTTTGCGGACAAGCATGATCTTTCCGCTTTGTTTCTGTATATGCAGAAAGAGACCCAGTACCAGCAGGAAGAAGGATTGTTGCGGCTTCCCTATCGGAAACAGAGTCTTGTATCGCGTATCTCATACGCTTATGATGACCGGTATATCGTAGAAGTCAGTATGGGAGCTACCGGAAGTGAGAATTTTGCGCGGAATCATCGCTGGGGAATATTTCCGGCAGTGGGAGTGGCCTGGTATATCAGTCATGAGAAATTTATGCAGGGGGCGGGAAACAGCTTGACCAAGCTGAAATTGAGAACCTCTTACGGAATAGCGGGCAACGACAATGTGTTCAGCCAAGATGGCGGGTTGGTACGTTTTCCATATCGGGGGCAAGTAACGACGGATGGTCCCGGATATGATTTCGGACTGACGCCCGGCGCCGGTGGCGGAATGTCCAATTGGGTGGGCGGGGTGTACGAACGGAGCTTTGCCAGTCCGAATCTGAGCTGGGAAACGGAACGGAAGTTGAATGTAGGGTTGGATGTCGGCTTATGGGAGGGCAGGATTGATTTTTCTGTCGATTATTTCAGCAACCGTAGAAAAGATATTCTGATTCAGCGGAAGACCATTTCCGCCGTTACGGGTTTCCGTACCGGGATGTATCAGAATTTCGGTATTACGACGAATAAAGGGGTGGACGCCAATCTCATTTTCCGACATCAGTGGGGACCGGTCGGTCTTTCCGCTCGCGGAAATGTAACGTATGCAAGGAATGAAATCATTGAATGTGATGAAATTGCTCCTAAATATAGTTGGATGTCACAGGTGGGAACCTCTATCGGTCAACAATCTCTGTATATTGCGGAGGGACTGTATACTCCTGATGACTTCGATGTGACGGAACGGGGAGACGGTTCCCGGACTTATCAATTGAGGGAAGGATTACCGAAACCTTCGGCAAATGTGGCTCCGGGTGATATCAAGTATAGAGACTTGAACAAGGATGGTATTATCGATTCCTACGATAAGACCTACGACAGCGGATTCTACTCTACGGGCATACCGGAAATTGTATATGGATTCGGGGTGAATCTTTCCTGGAACGGACTGTTTGTCGGGGCTTTTTTTCAGGGAGTATCTCATGCGTCTGCCAGTCTGATAGCTTCTCCTAGTAATATCATTCCTTTTACGTCGGGCAGGGACAATGGTTCCGCCCGCGATATTATACGTGACCACTGGTCGGCTGAAGCGCCTTTCAATCAAAAGGTGTTTTTCCCGCGTCTTCACACAGGAGCGTTTCAGCACAACCAGTTGCCTAGTACCTGGTGGATGCGTGATGCGGCGTTTCTGCGTCTGAAGAACATAGAAGTAGGATATGAATTCGATAAGACGGTACTCCAACGACTGAGGATGGAGAATCTGCGTGTCTATGTGCAGGGGAATAATGTAGCGGTGTGGGACAAGATTAAATATTGGGACCCGGAATTGGGAAATGCTAACTCGGGAGCTAAATATCCGCTTTGCAGGAACTTTACCGTTGGCTTGGAAATCACTTATTAAAACGGAAGGTCACTCATTAAAAACAGAAAAGTCACTTATTTAAATTAAGGGAAGGAAACAAGATGGAACGAATTTGGAAGAAAACGATAGGGACACTCGGTTTTACGCTCTGCATGGCTTTGGCGGCTTGTTCCGATTATCTGGATGTCTCGAATGAGATTGCGGAGTCGTTGGATCTGGAAGCGGTATTCCGTAATCCGGCATATACCCGGCAATGGCACGCCAATCTTTTTAACTGTATTTCCGAATATTCATGTACCGGCGGTAACAATGCCAGTGGGTTCACCAATGTCTGGTCGTCTCTTTGTGGTGAAACGTTGATAAGCAGCGGACCTTCCTCCCGGCTGATGGAAGCCGGTTACAATTCGAGTAACGCTCCCCTCCATCGTTGGTGGGTGCTTTATCGGGAGATACGTGACGCTTTTATTTTCTTGAAACGGGTAACGCCGTTGGGAGCGGTGGAAGATGAGCAGCAGTTGACGGAAGAGAGTGTACGCCGTATGAAAGCGGAAGCGAAGTTCTTGATTGCCTATTCCTATTTTTCCCTGTTTGAACTTTATGGACCGGTGCCTTTACTGACGGAAGAGGTTGATCCGGAAAGTAAGGATTTGAATTTTCCCCGGGCTACGGTGGATGAGTTGGTGGATTATATCGATCGGCTGCTCGAAGAGGTGATTCAGTCGGGCGATTTGCCGCCTACATTGATTAATGCTGCCATCCCTGACGGGAACGAGCGGTATAATTTGAATGAGATTGTCCGTCCTACCCGTTCGGCGGCTATCGCGCTGCGCGCCAAATTATGGGTATATGCCGCTTCTCCATTATTCAACGGAGGATATGCGGAAGCTTTAGAAGTGAAAAACAACGATGGAGAACATCTGTTTCCTCCTTATGATCCGGAAAAATGGAAGATAGCCAAGAAGCGCCTCGAAGAGGTACTGGAAGATGCGGAAGCTTGTGGATACAGATTGTACAAGGTTTACCAAACCGATGGCTCCATAGATGCCGACCGTTCTGTTTATGAGGTGTTCCAGGCTTATAATGATGAGATAATCTGGGCTACCGGAAGAAACTATTATCACACCGGAAGCCAGGATGGTGTAATGGAGGAGAATACGACTCCGCGTGATCTCTATAAAGGATGGGCGCACGTTTGTGTCACTCAAGAGTCGGTCGACGGTTTTTTCATGAAGGACGGACTGACCATTGATGATCCGGGCACTGGATACGATGAAAGCGGATTTACGGAGGTCGTCAATCCGTGCAACGATAGAAAACGTACCGATAAGAATATCTTTACGATGTATGCCGACAGAGAACCTCGTTTCTATGCTGCTGTCACTTATGAAGGGAAAAGCTGGCATATACAGCCACGTTTCAATTATGACTGGGGAGCCGGTTTTGCAAAAGGGGAAGGAAGCGACAACTCGGTTGGCGATTATCCTCGAAACGGATATTTGCTTTATAAGTTCAAGAATCGTCAGATTATGTACACTGGTGATTATATCAAGAAATGGGCACGTCCGTCCATCCTGTTCCGTTTGGCGGATTTTTATCTTTATTATGCGGAAGTCTGCAATGAAATTGATCCCGAAGATGAATGTGTCATTGATTATTTGGATAAGATACGCGAGCGTGCCGGGTTACCTGGATATCGTGAACTGGCAGCCACCGGGAAAAAGAATATCATAGGCGACCGGAAATTACAACGCAGGGCTATTCAGCAAGAGCGCAGGGTAGAGCTTTTTGCTGAGGGACAACGCTTCTTCGACATCCGCCGCTGGATGATTTGCGGAGAAGGGGAGGATGCCGACCAGCGATTTGTACATGGGATGAATATGAACGGAGAAAGAAATCGCCCTTTGGGTACAGACCAATCTTTTTATCGCCGGACACTGATTGAAAACCGCCCCTGGAAACGGGCGATGTATCTGCATCCAATACCCTTCGACGAACTTCAGGTAAATAAGAAAATCGTACAGAATCCTCTTTGGTAGAATTGTTGAAACAATAAGAAAACTTCCTCTGTTACCGTCTGTTTTCTTCCTCGGTGGCGGAGGAGGTCTTCCCCGGTGCCGAACACCTCCTTCCCCGGTGCCGGACTTTTTCCGTGTGAATGGTACAAAAAATCTAGTCGGTTCCGTAATCCATCCTTATATTTATATTTTCTTGATTGTTAACAAACCTTTCTAGAGATTGATACCCTTTCTTCTGAAAGCGCAGTACCTCCCGATTGCCGGTCTTTACGGTGAAGTTTCCCCGATTGTCACTTTTCCCTAACAGTTTGCCGGTCGTTTTCTCATAAATCCGGACTTCAGGGATCAAGGTGGCCTGCACGTCTCTGATGACTCCTTGCACGGTTATTTGCCGTTCACTTTTGGGTAGAACCTGTTCCTGCCTGTTCACGACCGGCTGAGGCTGTCCCACTCGAATAGTCTTCCGTAAGAGAATATGGTCGGAGGCGGAACCTACTTGTATTTCAAATTCTCCCGGTTCTACGATGGCTTCATTCTTCTCATTCAGAATGGTAAGCTCACTGACAGGAATACTGAGACGGACAGTTTGAGTCTCGCCTGCTTGGAGAGCTACCTTGCGGAAATCTCTTAATTGGCGTACCGGCATGGCAACCGAACTGTATACGTCTGATACATACAATTGTACCACCTCTTTTCCTTCGCGCTTCCCGGTGTTTTTCAAATCTATCCGTACGTGAACGGTATCGTTGAGCAGATAAGACGTTCGATCCGTTTGTAGGTTGGAATATTCGAAAGTGGTATACGTCAGTCCGTGTCCGAATGACCATAGCGGGACAGGAGCGGAGAAAACATAATCTCTTCCCGGTGAGTCATAACTGCCGGGGGATTTGTAGAATCCGCGGTCAGAGCGTAGATGGTTATAGTAGACAGGGAGATGTCCGGTACTTTCGGGAAAAGAGAATGTCAGCCGACCGGAGGGAGATACCTTTCCGAACAGGATGTCCGCTATGGAGTTTCCGCTCTGTTCCCCGGCATACCATTGTACCAGGATAGCCGGTATATTTTTCTTCTCCCAGAGAATGGCAAAAGGCTTGCCGGTTACTAAGACAAGAATGACAGGTTTGCCTGTGGCTTGAACCGCTTTTATCAAGGCGGGTTGTGCTCCTGTCAAGGTCAGGTCGTTGAGGTCGAATCCTTCTCCGCAAGTCGAACTTTTATAGTCGCGTGCCAAAGCCGCGCTGGCGCTTCCGCAAAAAAGCACACAGACATCGCTTTGCTCGGCGGCTTCGACCGCTTGCCGGATTCCGCTTTCATCCATAGATACCAAACTGCAACCTTTAGCGTAATTGACTTTCACGTTTGTGCCTGCCCATTTCCGGATACCTTGTAAGGGGGTAACTCCGAAACGGTTGTCGCGTGTCCATGTGTAATCACCGAATTGTATCTGGTCGGCGTTCGGACCAATGACTGCAATCGATTTCAACTTTCCGATAGAGAGAGGGAGTAGCTGCCGGTCATTTTTCAATAAGACGGTCGATTCGTCCGCTATCTTTTTCGATAGCGCTATCGCTTTCCCGGAGTGAATAGCCCCTTTGGCGAATTTTTCTCCGTACGGATCATCAAACAGACCGATCCGGAATTTGGCATACAATACCCGGCGGACAGCTTCGTCCACTATCTCGCGGTTCAGTTCTCCTCTTTCTATCAGTCCGGGAATGGCCGGATAGCAGTCACTCGAAGCTTCTACGTCTAGACCGGCGGTCAGTGCCTGCAAGGCGGCTTCTTCCGAATTGCGGGCTGTGAAGTGGAAGTTCTTCAGCATTTCAATGGCCCCCCAATCCGAGTAGACATATCCTTTGAATCCCCATTCTTTTCTTAGAACATCCGTTAGCAGATAGTGCGAGGCGGAATTAGGGATGCGGTTCCATGAGTTATAGGCGGACATCACGGCGAGGGTAGGCGCTTGCTTCATTACCATTTCGAACGGTTTCAGATAGACTTCGTGCAGGTCACGGATACTGGTTTCTACGGATGCGAGGTTGAGGCCGCTTAAAGGGTTGCCGTGCGGACCATAATGTTTCAGCATGGGGGATATACCGTTGTCCATATACCCTTTCACTTCGGCTATGCCGAATCTTCCGCAGAGATAAGGATCTTCTCCGAAAGACTCTTCTACTCTTCCCCAGCGGAGGTCGCGCACCACATCAATGCAGGGGGATAACACTTGCCGCATACCTACTGCATGGAGCTCGTCAGCAATCATGGATGTTTTGCGATAGGCGAGATCTGTGTCGAAAGTACTTCCTAGAGCAATGTTCTGCGGGAAGACGGTGGCTCCCTCATGCACTACCCCGTGTAGTGATTCCGCTACGGTAAAGATAGGAATGCCTAAACGGGTTTTCTCGACCATGAAGCGTTGGATGGCTAGCATATTCTTTGCGCAGTTCTCTGCCGTCAGGGGAAAACCCTCAACGAACCCCCAACTCATTCCCTGCGCTTTTTCTTCCAACTTGCGTTCGTCCAGCGCTTGTCCGTTGAATATCTCCCAAGAATGGATATGTCTGATTTGAGCGAGTTTCTCTTCCGGAGTCATTCGTTGTAACAAGTCTTTTACCCGCTCCTCAATAGGTAGATCCGCTCTTTGATAAGGCAGTTTGGGTGAGGCTGTTGCTGATGAAAAGGAGATAGCTGATGATACAGGCACTTGCAGAGTGGTGAGGATATTGATTCCATAACGTCGGTCGGGCGAAATCCACCAAGGAATATCTCCGTTGGCGCAGCGGATAGCAAAGCGGGAAAGGTGTTGGAGCTGTCGGGAACCGTCGGGTATCCATAAACCGAGTTTATAAGTGCCGTTCGCCGTCTTGGGGAGAGTCATTTGTCCTTTGATTGTGTGAATCAAAGGCGTGTAGGTTTTATCTCCCGGTCGATAAGGCTGGAAACTGTTGGTATCCGCATTGGTCAGGAACTCTTTCACTTGGTTGTGTTCGTCCACTAATACGAAGTAGACAGGGTGCTCATTGAACAGCGTAGAGAAGCCACGGTTTATCAATGTGAGCGAAAGGTTGAGGATATGGTTATCCGTATGCTTGAGTGTGTCGATTTGCAGTTCTTGCAATTCGAGACGGTACCCTAGATGATCGCGCACATATTCGAAAGCGTTTCTTTGGGCTGCACTTCCGTCGTGTTTCCGGAAATATCCGTCAGAGACGGGCATGTGCTTCTCTTTCAGGTATTCTTCGCTGATGGGTGTTTCTTTCCAGTACATCATGGAATACTTGTCCGGTGCACCGCGCTCTTTGTAATTGTGGATGACGCTTAATGAGGTGTAATGCTCCAGGAATAATTGTCGTGCTGTCTTTTTGCCGTCTATGATCCAGCCGTTCGCGTCTCCGTTCTCTTTGTTCATGCTCCACGTTCCCCAAGGCAGTTCGCCGTCTACGGGCATGAATGCTCCTTCTTCTACAATCTGATCGAAGTTGGGCGTACCTTCATGCATATTTCCGTCCCATCTGTGTGGGTCTACTACGATAAAGTCGTCATGGAAAGAGGTTTTCCGGTAGGCTTCGCTATCTTTGGGTAACAGGTTCTTGTAGTCCGGCACTCTGACTTGTACCACCCGGTCTTGAGGTGTCATCCGACAGATCTTTTCAAGGATAATACGTTTGTTCGCATCGGAACTTTCGATATTATGCTTTGAACTGTGCCATTCTCCCCAAGCACCGATAAATCCGGCTTGAAGAGCCAGTATGACATCTTTGTTTTTCTCGAGGTAAGGTTTCAATTGTTTCATATGGCGAAACATATCTTCCATTGTGGGACCTGACGAGACGGTTCCCATCGGTTCTGTTTCGTAAGCGAACCGGAGCAATGCTTTCTTGCCAAGTTGACGCAACTTGTTGAAGTAGACATTCATTGTGGTAAAAGCTTCTGGAGGTAGCTGTCGGCCTATATATCCATGCAGATAAAAATAAGTTTGAACTAACGAGACACTGTCGCAAGCGTATTTGTTTATCTCTGATTCCAGATAGTCGGTAATTCCCGGATATTCCTGTGGTTTCCACACATCGCATTTTTTAGCGATGTCTACGGCTATTTCCAGGCGGAAGCCTCTTTCCGGATTATATATTCCGGCAGTGCCGTTCGGATCGTCGGCGTAGATACCCCGATATGGAATGCGGGTTGTCTGTCCGGCAAATAATACGGGAAGGAGGGCAAGAAGAAATAAGATTGTCAAGTTGAACTTTCGCATATTAATAAGGATTAGATAAGATATGAATAGAGAGTCTGTTATTCCACCGGTATCAGTGCAAAATCATCGAACCAATAGGTGACACCACCCCAAGTACCTTTACCCCAAATGTCGTATGGATCGCCATTCCCTTTGTAGGCGCAAGGTTTGAAAACAAACCGCACTAATACATTGTTGGGTATGTCTACTGTTACGGAACATTTGGTCCACTCTTTCCCGGCGTGGTATTCGCTGGTACAAGCCACGTCCCAAGTTGGAGCGGTGGAGATTTCCTGCGAACCGTCTGATTTGACGACAATCACTTTCTGTCCGGTCAGTCCCCAGCCTATTTCATCGGTATCTTCACAGACAACAATACTAAGGGTAAATGGCGTGTCGTCTTGATTGGTCTTGACATAATAACTGAACTCATATCTTCCGGCTTTAATGTTTTGTGATGGATAAGATAGGTTGACACACCAAGTGTTCATGACTTCCGATGCGGCATATTTCAATGAACAATAGCTATTGTTCGCTCCTTCGTTATTGTCTATGGTCAGGCTGCAATCCGGTGCATCCCATCGGCATACCCATTGATCAAGATGGTTTAGAGTCTTGTCCCATTCAATATCTCCGGACATAAAGCTGTCTCTTATACAATCTGACGCTGCCGACGAATAGAGAGGTGTAGATCTCGGTG
>OJSN01001156.1_pt1 | contig 21109 bp, 16 predicted proteins | sample 1599421 | NCBI WGS metagenome assembly OJSN01 (sample SAMN04168659, study PRJEB22393) | human gut metagenome | biome: human gut microbiome; feature: stool | host: Homo sapiens | collected 2014-05-12
TCTCCGGCGGTACGGTCAACGTCGCTGGCGGCAACGGCGGTAACGGCAGCGGGAGCGACGTCGGTAACGGCATCTACAGCAGCGACATCGATCTGTCGGGCAGCCTCGAGCTGACCGCCAAGGCCGGCAGTCCCAACGGCAAGGCCCTCTCACAGAACGGCAAGGAGCTTGACCTCGACACCATCAACAAGGACAAGCTGGACCCGGGCGCAAAAGTCACCGCCATCAACGCTAATGGAGATTCCAAGCAGGTCTCTATCCCCCGTCCTGTGGAGCCGGAAGAGCCTGTTATCCCCGGGGACTCTTCTTCCTCTTCCGGCGGCGGCTCTGCGGACGCCTCTGTGCAGGAGTCGGTCTTCCCGGGCCTCGTCGTCACCGACAAGGACGGCCAGCGCATCTCCTACACGAGCACCCAGAGCGGCAATACCCTCACCGTCTGCGTCGGACGGTTCACAGCCTCCTTCCGCATCTCGCTGGCCGCGCTGCGTCAGCTGCGGGCTGAGGGCATCGACACCATCACCTTCCAGACCATCCTCTGCTCCACCACCCTCTCGGTGGACGAACTGCTGGCCATGGGCGGCGAGGACACCCCTGTGGCCCTTGCCCACAGCATGGGCACCGCCCGGCTCACCGTAGGCGGCGAAGACCACAGCGAACTGCTGAAATAACACTTTCCCCTCGGGGGCTGCTGCACCTTTTTGTGCCGCAGCCCCTTTTGTGTTCTGCCCCGGGGCTGCGGGGCGGGGATGTTTCGTCACAATCCACAAAAATCCCACCAAATTTTCTCTCGCAGTGTTTTTCTTTTCCTTGCAAATCCTCTCCGAAAGCACTATAATGGATACAACGATGTGCGTCATGTGGGGTCTGGCTGCCCTGCTGAGCACCAAACGCCCCGTCTCAAGAATGGTATAGGAGAGGCGGCGGCTCAAATGCCCGAGAAGAGCAACAGGAGGACCGTTATGGAACATTTCAACCCCATTCTGGGCTACGAGACGACCGGACCGAAATTCATCACCTGCGGCGAGATCATGCTGCGCCTGACCCCGCCGAACTACGAAAAGCTCCGCATGGCCACCAACTTTGAGGCCAGCTACGGCGGCAGCGAGGCCAACATCGCCCTCGCACTGGCAAACCTGGGCGTGGACAGCACCTTCTTCAGCGTCGTGCCGAACAACAGCCTCGGCAAAAGCGCCGTGCGCTGGCTGCGCTCCAACGACGTCCACTGCACCCCCATGATCCTCACCGAGCCGGATGAGACGCCCTCCAACCGTCTGGGTACATACTACCTCGAGACTGGCTACGGCATCCGCCCCTCCAAGGTCATCTATGACCGCAAGCACAGCGCCATCACCGAGTACGATTTCTCTCAGGTCGATCTGAACGAGCTGCTGGAGGGCTTCGACTGGCTGCACCTGAGCGGCATTACCCCGGCTCTGGCCCCCAACTGCCGCGGCCTCATCATCGATATGCTCAAGGAGGCCAAGAAAAAGGGCCTGACCGTCAGCTTCGACGGCAACTTCCGCTCCACCCTCTGGACCTGGGACGAGGCCCGCGACTTCTGCACCGAGTGCCTGCCCTATGTGGACGTGCTGCTGGGCATCGAGCCCTACCACCTGTGGAAGGACGAGAACGACCACTCCAAGGGCGACTGGAAGGACGGCGTGCCTCTGCAGCCCAGCTATGAAGAGCAGGACGAAATTTTCCAGCACTTCATCGAGCGCTACCCCAGCCTGAAGTGCATCGCCCGCCACGTCCGCTATGCCCACAGCGGCAGCGAGAACAGCCTGAAAGCCTTTATGTGGTATGACGGCCACACCTTCGAGAGCAAGCTGTTCACCTTCAATATCCTCGACCGCGTGGGCGGCGGCGACGCCTTCGCCAGCGGCCTCATCTACGCCATGCTCCACAACTACAAGGCCATGGACATGATAAACTTTGCGGTGGCAAGCAGCGCCATCAAGCACACCATCCACGGCGATGCCAACATCACCGACGATGTCAGCTCCATCCGCAACCTGATGAACATGAACTACGACATCAAGCGGTAAGCTTTCCGCTCTCAACCCGTTCCCGGATTTTCCCCGGGGACGGGTTCTTTTTTATTGCCCGCGATGCTGGAAAAACCTTTTCTTGTACATTCCTCCAAACTTTTTTGTGAGTTCCTACAATTCCATTGACAGAGAATTCCATGCATGGTATTCTTCAAATTGGCATTATTACCTTTTTTTGCCATTCACTCTATGTCGTTTTTCTGCGGCACCAATCCATGAAAGCGGGGAAATCCATGAAAAAACGGTTTGTCAGTCTATTAGTGGCACTCAGCATAACGTTAACATTCCTACCCATCGGAGCAGTAGCAGCGACTCCGATTAGGATAGGCAACCTCAAATATACAGTTAACGCCGATGGAGAATCAGTTACAGTTTCCGGTACATCAGGAAACCCTACACAACTTAACATTGAGAGCTCAATTTCAAGCAATGGCAGGAACTATACTGTAACCGAAATTGCAACGTGGGCCTTTAATAAATGTAACACGCTTACGGAAGTTACATTGCCTAATACGGTGGACGAAATTGGATACCAGGCATTCTTTAACTGTTCCAATCTAACTAATGTTACAATCCCTGAAGGTGTTACAAAAATCGGCCAAGCTGCTTTTTATGGTTGTTCTCAGTTAACAAGCATTACGATTCCGAGTACCATCACAGATATGGATACGGCTTTTTCAGGAAATACCGCATTATCTCAAGTCACCTTAACAAACGGCATTCCCAAAATCAGTAGTCACGCTTTTGAGCGTTGTACAGAGTTAAGAGAAATAAAAGTACCCATAAGTGTGGATGAAATCTGCCCATTTGCATTTAATGGATGCACAGGTCTTACAAGCGTGACCCTTGAAAAGGGTATTAACATTATAAATAGCAACGCATTCAAAGATTGCACAGAACTAAATGATGTAAAATATAATGGATATAAAACAGACTGGGAAAAAGTCAGAGTTAATAACGCAGGCAATGATACACTAACCAGCAAAGTTCAGTATCTGTGTGATATCAACTTTGATTTGGACGGTGGCACTATAAATGGTAGTGACACTATGGCCACGCAGACTGTTTACAGCAACGAGAAGCTAGGAACTGCAAAATGCTACCCGAATGACCAGCCGTTTGTAGTTCCCACCGACCCTGTAAGAGAAGGTTATACATTTCTTGGCTGGTATACACAGGCAGAAGGCGGCATAAAATATACATTTACAGAAGCCGTCAGCAGCAACATCACCTTGTATGCCCATTGGAACGCACATAGCCATACTGTAACACTGGAGAACGACGAAAACAAGGAAACGAACTCGTACGACTATGGTTCGTCCGTTTCCGTTCCTACACCCACAAAGAAAACCGGCTATAACTTTAATCATTGGGAAGTTACCGTTCCTGATGGAGAAACCGCCCCATCCTTGAACGGCCCAGATGAGAACGGCAATTATAGTTTCTCCATGCCGGACTATGATATAATCTTGACTGCAAAATGGACACAAAAAGATGTGATTGACCCGGATGTTGACCTTAAGTTTGACGCAGTGACCGGAGAAGTGACATCGAACAATGCTAAAGTCAATGCTGATGATATCATCAATAAGAAATTTTATGATGATAAGGGAAATGAAGTTCCCGGTGAGAAATTGAATGACCGCGGGCTCCCTACGGAACCGGGCGATTATATCGTCAAAGTTGATGTCAAAGAGACCGAAAATACCGCTCCCGCGAATCAAGTCACTGGCAATCAGATTAAGTGGAGTTACAATGTTCCCCAGAAAGAAGAAAAGGTCACCTACACTCTATCCCTTCTTGGCGGTATTGCAAAAGTAAACGGCAAGGATACTACTATCAATGACAATGGTGACATTACCATTGAAAAAGGTGCAACAGTGGAAGTAACCTTTGATAAGAGCATTCTTTCCGATGCTCAGACTTTTGACCAGTGGACAATTAAGCCTGCCAGCGTGCTGAACGCTGTTGATCCCAAGGCTGAAACCATTACCTTTACCATGCCGGGTGAAAATGTTATTATCGAAGCCATGACAAAGGATGCAAGCATTGAGGAAGAGCCCAACATTCTGGGCACTACCCTCATCATTGGTACTGCCGCCGCGGGTACCGCGGTGCTGGCCTACCAGACCTATCAGTTGGGTACTGAGTTCTATCTGATTTGCGCCCTGCCAACCGGTACAGCTATTCCAACAAACCGAGGTGAGCTGGCTGAACTGGTGTGGAACAATGCAGGAAAGCCTGAACCCGCCGCCGTGCTGAACGCCAATGCCACTGAGACTGACAAGGCCATTGCCTGGGCCGTGGAGAACGACCTGCTCAAGGCCGCGAAGAACAACGGCGAAACCTATGAAGCAACTGATCCTGTAAGCCGCACAGAGGTTATCAAGGCATGGAATCAAGTGCAGGCGTTCAAAAAGTAATTCGTACCGTAACGAGAAGAACAAATAACACCGCAAACCCAATACTCTAATAGAGAACCCCCCTGCCGGTGATCTCCCGGCAGGGGGGTTCTCTATGTTTTAAGAAGCAACTACTTTATTGCCGCTTCATCTTTTTTAAGAAAGGATCATGCGGTCGTTGGCGAACTCGCCGCCGGACGCGATCTGGAACTTGGCCAGCAGGTCGGAGACATGCAGGTTCTTCTTCTCTTCCCCGGAGACATCATAGATGATGTGGCCCTCGTGCATCATGATCAGGCGGTTGCCGTACTTGATGGCATCCTTCATGTTGTGGGTGATCATCAGGGTGGTCAGGTGGTTTTCCTCGACGATCTTCTCGGACAACGTCAGCACCTTGGCCGCGGTCTTGGGGTCAAGGGCGGCGGTGTGCTCGTCCAGCAGCAGGAGCTTGGGCTTTTTGAGGGTCGCCATCAGCAGCGTGACAGCCTGGCGCTGACCGCCGGAGAGCAGACCGACCTTGCTGGTCATACGGTTTTCCAGCCCCAGATCCAGCGTTTTGAGCAGCTCGTAGTATTCGTCGTGCTCCTTCTTCGTGATGCCGGTCTTGAGCGTGCGGGCAAGACCCCTGCGGGCCGCCAGGGCCAGGTTCTCGTCGATCTGCATCGTCGCGGCGGTGCCCATCATCGGATCCTGGAACACGCGGCCAATGTACTTGGCACGCTGGTGCTCGGACAGGCGGGTCACATCCTTCCCGTCAATAATGATTTTGCCCATATCCACCGGCCAGACGCCCGCGACGGCGTTCAGCATCGTGGATTTGCCCGCGCCGTTGCCGCCGATGACCGTGACAAAGTCGCCGTCCTCCAGCGTCAGATCCAGTCCCTTCAAGGCGACCTTCTCATTGACGGTTCCTGCATTGAAGGTCTTGTATACATTCTTGATCTCAAGCATTGTCCTTGCCTCCCTTTTTCACGGGTACTTTGGTGAAGTATTTGCCCTTCCAGTACGGGATGGTCAGGAACACCGCCACGACCAGCGCGGTCAGCAGCTTGAGGTCATCGGTGGACAGGCCCATGCGCAGCACAAAGTTCATAACAATGTAGTAGATGATCGCGCCGATGACAGCGGCGGTCAGCTTGAGCGCAAAGTTGCGGAAGATCTTGCCGAAGATGACCTCACCGATGATGACGGCGGCCAGACCGATGACGATGGCGCCGCGGCCCATGTTGATGTCCGAGAAGCCCTGGTACTGGGACAATAGACCGCCCGCCAGCGCCACAAGGCCGTTGGAAACCATAAGGCCGAGCACGATGGTGACGTTCGTGTTGATGCCCTGGGCGCGGGCCATGTGCTGGTTTGCGCCGGTAGCGCGCAGCGAGCAGCCAAGCTCCGTGCCGAAGAACCAGTACAGCACGCCGATCAGGACCGCGCAGAAGATGAGCAGCACGAAGATCGGGTTGTTGAGCGCCAGCGCACGGACATAGCGGGCCGAGACCAGCAGGCTGTACTTGTCCACACTGATGGGCAGGTTTGCCTTGCCTCCGCCCGTGCCGGTGCCCATGATGCGCAGGTTGATAGAATACAGCGCCAGCTGGGTCAAAATACCGGCCAGAATTGCCGGGATGCCACAGGCCGTGTGGAACAGACCCGTGACAAGGCCCGCCAGCATACCGGCCAGCGTGGCTGCCACAAGGGCCGCGCCCACAGGCACGCCGTTGAGCACCAGCACCACGCAGACTGCGCCGCCCGTGCCGAGGGAGCCGTCAACGGTCAGATCGGCCACATCCAGAATGCGGTAGGTAATGTACACGCCGATGGCCATGATGCCCCAGATGAGGCCCTGTGCGCACGCACCCGGCAGAGCACCGGGCAGGTTCGCCAGTCTTGCAAGCATTTCCAAAATGATTCCTCCTAAATTACACTTTTTTATAGACCCGTTTGATACGGGAAAGCGGAGAAGGGCAAGAAAACCGCTCTTCTCCGCTGTTTTTTTAGTAGTTAAACCTCTCCGTCACGGCTCCGCCGTGCCACCTCCCCTATCGAGGGGAGGCCTTGGCATTCCGTAAAGCTTTTCCTCTTCGCCAGAGGCTCCCCTCGGTAGGGGAGCTGTCTGCCGAAGGCAGACTGAGAGGTTATCCCTTATCAGCCCTCGATGGCCTCATAGCCTTCGGGAGCGGTCAGGCCCAGGTCGTCGCAGATGGTCTTGTTGTACTTCTTGGTCACATCGGTGTACTCGATGGGCATATCGGAGACATTGGACTCGCCCTTCAGGATCTTGACGGCCATCTCACCGGTGGTGTAGCCCAGGTCGTAGTAGCTGATGGACAGGGTGGCCACGCCGCAGCCGGAGCAGATGCCCTCCTCACCGGCGAAGACGGGCTTCTTAGCCGGGCGGCAGATGCCGTCCACGATGCCGGTGTTGGCAGCGACGGTGTTGTCGGTGGGGACATACAGAGCGTCGTTCTCGTCAGCGGCCTTCTGGCAGACAGAAGACAGGTCGTTGGAGTCGGAGAAAGCGTACTGGGTCGCGGTGACGCCCTTGGCCTCCAGATACTTCTGGACCTCGTCCACCTGATACTGGCTGTTGGCCTCAGCGGAGCAGTACAGCAGGCCGACCTTCTTGGCGTCGGGCATCCACTCCACGATCATATCAGCCTGCTGGTCCAGCGGAGCCAGATCAGAGGTGCCGGAGATGTTGCCGCCGACGGTGCCGGAGAAGTCGGTCAGGCCCAGAGCCACGCCATACTCGGTGACGGAAGTACCCAGAACGGGGATCTCATTGGTGGCAGACTGTGCGGCCTGCAGAGCGGGGGTGGCGTTTGCCATGATGAGGTCAACGCCGGAGGAAACGAAGCCGTTGGCGATGGTGGCGCAGGTAGCGGAGTCACCCTGTGCGTTCTGGAAGTCGAACTTCACGTTGTCGCCGAACTCTGCGGTCAGAGCGTCCTCAAAGCCCTGCGTTGCAGCGTCCAGAGCGGCGTGCTGCACCAGCTGGCAGATGCCGATGGTGTAGGTGTCGCCGGAAGCGGCAGCGGAGCCGGCTGCGGCAGAAGATGCCACAGAAGAAGCAGCCGTGGAGGATGCAGAAGAGCCGCCGCAGGCGGTCAGGGCAGCAGCAGCGCCGCAGACAGCGGCAGCAGCCAGAAACGAACGACGAGTGATTTTACGCATAATGATTACTCCCTCATTTTTCCATCTACGCGGCAGCAGGACGCCGCGCCGAAAAGCATTTGAATGTCCAGCAGAGAGCCTCTGCTTTACACTCGTGAAGTATATCACGATTTCTGTCCGATGGCAACGCCGTTTCGGTTCTAATTATCTATTAAAATGAATATATCTATCACTTTTTTCGATAGGTGTTTCTTCTCTGCTGATAGTCCGTCAGTTTTTGCAGCTCTGCGCCCAGCCAGACGAGGTTTTCTTCCAGCTGAGGGAGGTACTCTTTCTCATAGTCAAACTTAAAATAGAGTGCCTGCCAGAGCTTCGCCTGCATCCGGCGGCGCAGGGGCGGCTCAAGGGCGGCGTCCAGCGGCTCCACCACGTCTTCCAGGTCCATGCAGGTCTGCGCCCAGCGGACGTCGGTCTTTTCCCGGGCAGGGACGTCGTAGCGGGCCAGATAGTCCTCCACCTTGGCTTCGATGACACGCCCTCCGCAGCCGGTGGGCTGCAAAAAATAGCTCACCTCCCCTTCCCTGCTGATCTCCTGCGCCAGCGGGTAGAGGGCGCAGACCAGCGGTTCGGCGTCGTGGATGGCGCAGTGGTTCTCGGTGAGGAAAGGGCAGTTGTTCCGCTCCTCCTTCACGGGGGCCAGCCGCAGCACCGGCAGATGGCTCACCTGCCCGATGGACGCGCGGCAGAAGGCCCGGGCCACGGTCTGGGGCGGTAGGCGCAGCCGACCCGCGATGCGCCAGAGGTCGAAGCCCGACAGCACGATGTCCTCCCGCCCCCGGCAGCAGTCGCCGCAGCCTGCGCAGGCGAAGGAAAACGCCTCGTCCCGCCCCAGCAGCGGGGCCGTGCGGGCAAAATCGACCCGTCCGCAGAGGTCGAGCTGTGAATCCTTGAGCATGTAAGTTTCTCCTGTATACTGTAGTAGATCATGTGGCGAAGTGGCAAATAAATAATATAGCTATGCTATATTTTCACACTTCGCCAACTTGGCGAAGTGGCCTCTTTTGGCGAAGTGAGGTCAGTTCGCCAGCCGCCCTCATTCCGCCACCTTGGCGAAGTGGCTTTTCAAGCGATGATACGTTCTTAATTTCCCACTTCGCCAGATAATATGCGGGTCTCAGAGGGGGGGAGGAAAACCTCTCCGTCAGCGCTGAAGCGCTGACACTTCCCCTATCGAGGGGAGGCCTTGGCATTCCGCAAAGCTTTCCCTCTTCGCCAGAGGCTCCCCTACCAGGGGAGCTGTCTGCGAAGCAGACTGAGAGGTTGTACGAAGGACAGCCTTCCCGAAAACCGCTCCCTCACTCAAACCTCTTCGCCGGTATCACGATCGCCCCGAACAGCGAGGCGATATACGCCACCAGCACCGCGCCCAACACCTGCCAGCCGGTGGCGCGTTCAAGCAGGACAGCCCCCGCCGTGCAGGGCGGCACCAGCACCATCGACGCCATCGACCAGACCCGGAACGCCCGCAGGATATGCTTCCAGTTGCGGTTGTTGTAGTACACCCCCGGGATGTGGATGTGGAACGCACCATGTGCAAAATTGCAGATGCGGTTCTCGTCGTAGTAGCGGGGCAGGGTCTCGGCCATCCAGAACATGGCATAGGCCCCGTAGACGACGCCGAAAACCACATCGACGATGAGCAGAGCCAGCGCTCCCTCGGTGTCGGCCAGTCCCGCCGCCCAGACGGCCAGCGCTCCGGCGAGGCCCAGCACGCAGCAGATGACATACACCGGCAGATACTTCCTCGTCCGCGCCTGACGGCGCTCCGGCGGCTCTGCCGAAAAGGTCAGCGCCTTGCGGATGAGGTCTTCGGTCTCCTCGCGGGTGAAGCGCTGTTCCTCCTCTACCCGGCGTCCCTGCAGAAGCTCGGCCACCGTCACGTTCAGCTGCTCGGCCAGCGGCACCAACAGCGAGATGTCCGGCACACTCAGTCCCCGTTCCCACTTGCTGACGGCCTTGTCGGACACGTACAGCGTCGCGGCAAGCTCCTTCTGGGTCATCCCCTTTTCTCTGCGCAGCTGGGCCAGAAAGCGGCCAAATGCGGCCTTATCCAGTTCGTACATATCTTCTGCCTCCTTGCGGGCGTCTGCCGCCCCTTTTCTGGCCTTATTGTACCGGGCCGCACCCTCCCGCGCAACCGACGGGCGGTAGAATCATCGTCCCTTCGTTTCTTTTATGAAAAAACGCCGCACAGTTTCCCGTGCGGCGCTTCGCCGTTCTATATCGATCGTCCGAAAGGCCGAGCAACCCGATAAAATAGCCTTTCATTCCCCGGCAGAGGGCCTGCTCGATCAGGCCCTCCCGCCGGAAGGGATCAAGTTCAGGACTCGAAGACCTTCCTGACCGCCGGGCTTGCCTCGATGATGCGGACCAGCAGAACGCCCAGCACGGTGCAGCTGATGAGTTCACCGATGCCCACGGAGATGCCGTTGGTGACGCAGGCCAGCCAGAGGGGTGCGCTGGAAGAGGGGTCCGGGAACATCACCGCGATCTCGATGCCGATGATGACGGCATTGAAGACCACCGGGGGCAGCGAGGCCGCAAGGGCCAGACCCTTGAAGCGGATGTTCCGCAGCTTGTAGGTCACGAGGCAGGCCAGCAGGGTGGCCAGAGTGCCGAAGATGACGTCCACGATGGTGGAGCCCAGCAGGTTTGCCAGGAAGCAGCCCAGCACTACGCCGAAAATGTACTCGGCACCAAACACGGGCAGCAGGCAGAGCGCCTCGGCCACACGCACCTGTACAGCGCCGTAAGAGAACGGCTGCAGTGCCATGCAGAGCACGACGTAAAGGGCTGCGACCATGCCGCAGCGGGCCAGTTTACGGACGGAAAGGTTCTGATTTTTCATCGTATAACTCCAGCGGTTTGATTTTGACCGCGCGGGGACCGCCAGCCCCCGTGGGTTTGGCCCGGCATGGTTCGAGACACGCCGGGGAGCCTAAAATCCTAAGTTGCTCTTTAAGGAGCCGTACCCGCAGGCACAGCGTAAAAAATTATACCATAGTTTGGGCCGGAATGCAACGGCGATACGAAAAAAGACTGCCGCACAGCAGCAGTCTTTCCGTGATATGCTCAGTCTCGGGCCTTGCCCACATAGACCAGCGCAAGGGTGTCGGGGCCGGTGTTGGCGGAAACGACGCCGCCCAGCTCAAACACCAGCAGCGGCGGCTTGCCAAAGGCCTTGCGGCAGGCCTTTTCCAGATCGGCGGTCTGCGGGATGTTGGTGTGGCCGATCATATAATCAAAGTCCTCCACACCCTCGCTGCGCTTTTTGGCCAGCTCCACCATGGCGGGCACCACCTTGTCATCGCCGCGCACCTTGGCCTCCACCTTGGTCTTTCCGTCGATCAGGGTGATGATGGGGCGGATGCCCATCAGCTCGCCCATGACCGCGGCGGCGGCAGAGATGCGGCCGCTCTTCTTCATCTGCTTGAGGCTGTAGGGTCCGAGGATGACCTCCATCTTGTTCATCTGGGTCTCAAACTCGCTGATGACGTGGCGGAGCTCCGCGCCATTCTGCAGCTTGCGGGCCATCTCGCACAGATACCAGCCGAACACCATCGAGTAGGTGTGGGGGTCGAGCAGATGGATATTCAGGTGATGTTCCGGGCGCTCCTCCCGCAGCATCCCCTGCGCCATGACGGCGTTGTTGTAGGTGGAAGAACCGGAGCGGTTGATGGGGACATGGATGACATCGGTGTAGCCCTCGTCCACATACTGGCAGTATTTCTCACAGAACTGGATGGGGGTGATGGCAGCCGTGGAGGGGATGCCCTTGGCGGCGCGCATCTTTTCGTAGAACTCCTCATTGGTGCAGCTCTCACGCTCGATATAGTCTACATCATCCAGCAGGATGTGAAAGCTCATAATATCAATGCCGTACTTCTCGGCCAGCTCCTGCGGAATATCGCAGGAGGAATCGGTCAGGATCGCGATCTTGCTCATAATGTCCCTCATTTCCATTCGTATTCTCGCAGGCGGCCATGGTCCAGCAGCTCCGGGAAATCCCACTGGCGCAGGACCTCGTACACACCCACAGCGACGCTGTTGGACAGGTTCAGGCTGCGGCAGGTGTCCCGCATGGGCATCCGGATGCAGTGCTCCTGATTAGCTGCCAGCAGCGCCTCCGGCAGACCAGCATCTTCCCGTCCGAACACGAGGTATGCCCCGTCCGGGTAGGCGATGTCGGTGTAGCGCTGGGGCGCTTTGGTCGTAAAGTAGTAGAAAGGCCCGTCGTTCTTCGAGAAGAAGTCATCCAGACTGTCGTAATAGCTGATGTCCAGATAGTGCCAGTAGTCCAGCCCGGCGTGCTTGAGCTTCCGGTCGTCGATGGCAAAGCCCATCGGCCCCACCAGATGGAGGCGGCAGGCCGTGCAGGCACAGGTGCGGGCCACGTTGCCGGTGTTCTGAGGGATGCGCGGCTCCACCAGAACGATGTTCAGGGTCGGTTTTTCTCTCATCGCTGTTTATTCCTCCCCCATCGGACACAGGCGGGGCAGCAGCGGCTCGAACCAGACGCCGAAGCGGGTGTCCTGGTCGCAGGGCGTTTTCTGGATGGCCAGCGCCACGAACTCTGCCGCGTTGTCTGCCGCCGCGCTCAGGGCGTTGCCCTGGATGAGCGAGCCGATGAGCACCGCACCGTAGAGGTCGCCCGTGCCGGGGAAGCTGCGGGCAATATGCAGCTTCTTGACCACGAAGCGGTCGCGGCCTGCACCGGCGCAGGCGATGTACTTGTCCAGCTGCAGGCCGGTGACCACCACGTTGGGGGTCAGCGACGCCGCCAGCTCATCGGCCAGCGCCCGGGCGCTTTCCTCGTCCAGCTGGGCGGGCAGCTCTTTTTCCAGCAGCAGGCCGGCCTCGGTGGCGTTGGGCAGGATGAGGTCGGCCCGGCGGCAGAGCTGCCGCATCCGGTCGATGAAGGCCGGGGTCACGGTAGAGTAAGCCTTGCCGTTGTCGCCCATCACGGGGTCTACCACCTTATAGGCCGAGGGCCAGAGGTCAAAGGCCTTTTCGGCCAGCGCGGCCTGCTCCTCGCCTCCGAGGTAGCCGGTGTAAATGCAATCGAAGCTCAGCCCCAGCTCCCGGTAATGTTCCAGTGCGGCCTCGCCGTAGGCGCAGCCGTCCAGACGAGCCGGTGTCCCGAAGCCGCCGGTGTGGGTGGAGAGCACCACCGTGGGCAGCGCCACCGGCTGGACGCCCATGACGCTGAGCACCGGCAGGATGACCGCCAGACTGCAGCGTCCCACACCGGAAAGGTCATGGATGCAGAGAACTTTTTTCGGTTCCGTTATCTTCAGCAAAAAAGAAACCTCCTTCGCAGAATATGCCTTTTCCCATAAACCAAGCCAGCCCATAACCGGCCCAGTTTATCAGCATATCATACAGTATACCACATTTTCCTGCACAAAAAAAGCGTATAGTGAATCCTTTGGCGGAAATACTATCCTTGCAGCCCAAAAATTTTGATTCGAAGGGAGTGCCTCCTATGAAAAACGAACACACAAGCTCCACTGCCCCGCTCCTGATCGGCATGGCCGCCGGTGCCGCACTGGGTGCCGCCGGCGTCATGGCCACCAACACGAGCCAGCGCCAGATGCGCCGCACCGCCCGCAAGATCGCCAAGGGTGCCGAGCACGCCGTGAGCCAGCTGGACAAGATGGTGGGCGACTTCGTGGAGCATAAGATGGAGGGCTGACGGCCCCCGCATCGCGCAGAAAGGCCGGGACAGAGGGTTCTCCCCTGCCCCGGCCTTTTGTTGCAGCAAAAAAGCCAGCAGATAAATCTGCTGGCTCTTGGTCGGAGTGGGGAGAATCGAACTCACAGCCTCTTGAACCCCATTGTGCTTCTCTCGAAAACACAATGTACGATCCGATACTGCCTAGACTCAGTATCGTTAAATTTCAAATGTATTATATCGTTCTGTTTCATTGGATGTCAAGACGTTTCATTCCTTTTGTGGTCAAAAGGAATGCCAAGTTTGGTGTATGTGAAAAACTTTTCGTCAGAATCTTCAAAGGAGAGTGTCAAGAATCGTGATAATGACGATTCCTGTGGCTCTAAAACCGCTTGTCAAGACCCGGTAAAATCACGAGGTATTAATAAGAAAGAGAATAAAACAGAGATGAATAATACGAATCCTATCCTTTCCGACGAATCGGAGAAGAGGAAAGCCACACACACATCACGATTGCGGCCTATTATAATGTGGACGAGGCTTTTCTTCAAACTCCCACTGCAGCATGGGAAAATCTATGGGATTGCCGTGCCGCGCTTCGCAAGTTGGTATTCTCCGTCTATTCAGAAAGCGATTTGAACCTTCCGTTCGGAAAAAACGGAAAATTCTTATTCCAACTTGGGTATACTCCTGTTGTGTCCGACATGAACAAAATCGTTCAGAAAACTGCCGCATCGTCTTTCCCCACATGGACGTTAGCCGTATGGGATATGGACACTGCAACATTATATATGGTCAAATACGACAGAAGTCATTGATTTTCTTTGTTTATCTGTGATACCATTCGTTATAAGACCGATGGCGTTGCTCTCTTCGCCTATGGTGGAAACTCCGGCACTCAAAGAAATTTTCCGAAAAACACAACGAGGTGACCATTTTTGAAACGTCGAACTTTTCTTGTCTGCACCGCTGCACTTTTTTGCGGTGCGTTTCTGGCAGGGGGCTGCATTCCAAAAACTTCTCTGCCTGTCCTTCAGCAGATCGAATACTCCAATTTGGCAGATTCTAATACACAGGCTCTTCTTTCCAAGCTTTTGCAGGATGCCGGCGTATCCGACCTGCGGATACGGACCTTCTTTGATCATGTGCAGAAGTTCAACAATGCTGTGGACCCGGCATGGCTCACCACAGGGTTTGAAAACGCCAAGCCTTTGGATCTGAAATACGATCCTTACTCCATGCAGGACGCATGGACAGAAAAATACGATACCTTCCCCGGCTGGAACTGTCGGATCACTGCTTGTGGGCTGTTCGGTGATTTTATCACTGTCACGGGCAAGGCAGACCTTGACTCAGCCGAGGACACCCTGTTTATGGACTATGAAACACTGGATTCTGACCCGGAATCCCTTTGCGGCGACGAACGGCAAAAGTTTGATGCGCTGTTCGCCCCAGTTAAAACCACTAATACGACCGATATTCCTACCCATTTGAAAATGATTCAGCAGGAATGGAAGAAACGCGGCCTCTCCTTTGTAGAAGATGATAAGATCCGTCTCGTCTCCGTAGTCCTGCACGATCAGTTCTCTGAAACGGACAATTCTCTTATGATCGGTCATGTCGGCGTTATGCTTCCCACATCGGATGCAGTATATTTCGTCGAAAAGGTCGCTTTTCAGGAGCCGTATCGCTTGTTGAAGTTCAAAAATCGAACCGAGTTGAGCGATTATCTGATGCTGAAATACGACAACTCGTGGGGACAGGATACTGCCCACACCTTTATTATGGAAAATTCAGACCTGATGGACGGCTGGCGCATATTGGACACAGCGGACTGAAATCTGAAATCTCTTCAATGCCAAAGAGCAGGGGCATATCTTCGCCTTTGCTCTTTTCCTTTTGCACTCTGTCCCGGTATCTCTACCACAGCTTTCAACATTGTCAACTGGTTTTCACGCCGTTCTTTACAGTTTTTTCACATCGGCAGCTTATCTTTTTGCATTCCAGTCAAACACTTCGATTTTGTGCATATTTTGTTGTATCTTGTCCATGATGAATCTGAAAGAGAATCTGCCACCGCCTCATGTGAAACATGGGCGGTATTAACTAACAATTTCAAAGAAGCCGCAAAAATCATTGCCGCCTTGTTGAACAGCAAACAAAAGCGGTGACTTTCCGCATTGTGGAAAGTCACCGCTTTCTCTTATGCTGTGCAGTGGTCGTTCACTGCACAGATTGATAAGAAGGAGAACTTAAATTTCATACCATCTGATTTCATTGGCATCCAGATGCAGCGCAAAGCTGCTGCCGTCTGTGGTGTAAACGGTGGTGTCCTGCGGCTCGTAGGTGTTGTTCACCACGCAGTACTTGCCGTTTTTGACGTAGGCGTGCACTTCCACATTGTAGTTGGAGCTGAACCATGTGTGCAGTTCCTCCTCGCTGTGGGCACTCCACAAGATGGCTCGGTAAAGGGTGCGGCTGTTGGCAAAACTATACGGCACACCGCTGATATATACGGCACGACCCTTGCCGAAGTCGTGTGCCGCCATCTGCACTTCTTTGTTTCGCTGCACCAGCACTTCCGTGCCTTCCAGCGCATAAATATTCTTCTTGCCCTCGCCAAAGTCGATGGGCTGGTCGGCATCCTGCAGAATAAAATGGTCCGGGTGTTCTTCCCAGTTGTACTTGTCGTAGTTGAGGGTGAAGCCGTTTTCTTCCTCCACGCCCAGCACGCTGGCAAGCTGGAGAATGTGGCCCTGATACGGGTGACCGGAGGGCTCGCCTACGCCGATAAAGCCGCCGCCGTTCCAGACGAACCGACGAATGGCGGAGGAAATCTCCGGGTCTTCCCACCAGATGCCGCCGGTGTGTGCGGTGTCGGCATCGCCGACATTGATAATGACATCCAACGAATCCAGCAGATGCGGGTCGTTCTTGATATCCTCAAAGCTGATAAACTTCACATCAAAGGGCGCACCGGACAGCATCTCAATGACACCGGCATAGCTATAGTTCTGCTTGTAATAGAGGGCGTGATGCACCATGTGACAGCCCCAAGCCCGCATTTTACCCCAACAGTTCAGCACGGCCACTCGCTTGACACAGTAGGGTGTGGTGCCCTTGATGTTCTCGTACAGTTCGCGGAACTCGTTGCAGACGCTCTCCACGTAGTCCACGAACTCCGGGAACTGCAAGGCCAGTTTCAGATAGCCGCCATAGCCGATGCGGTCGATGGGCTTGCGCAGGATAGCGCGGCGGGCTGTAACCCAGTTTTCTTTGGCTTCTTTCACCGGGTCGCCGCCCTCATGGAAAGTGTCCGGGAAGAAGTAAGGCAGAAAGCGTCCTTCCGTGTACTTCACGCCCTCGATGTCGGAGATCAGACGCAGCGTGGAGCCATTGCCCACGCTGCCCACCACGGCATCCAGCCCGATGGTCTTGAACTCCGGCATAAAAGGCTCGGTGCCGATCCAGTGATCGCCCAGGAACATCATGGCTTCGCACCCGCACTCGTGGGTGATGTCCACCATCTCCTTGGCAAGCTTTGCCACCTCACGGCGCTGGAAGGCCTGAAAATCCCGGAATTCCCTGCTGGGCACCCGGTACTGGTTGTTATAGTAGCCCTGATCGATGATGTACTCCGGGCGGAACTTGTAGCCCACTTCCTGCTCAAACTGGTTGAGGATATAAGGGCTGACCGAAGCAGAGTATCCATACCAGTCCACGAACTTCTCCCGCTTCAGCTCGTCGAAGATCAGGGTGAACTGGTGGAAGAAGGTGGTGTAGCGGATGACGTTAACATAGGGGTGCTCTGCAATGAACTTGCGCAGGCGCTCCATGGAATACTTGTGGGTCTTGGGCTGACGCACATCAAAAGTGATCTGGTGCTCAAAGTTCGTCCAGCCGTTGGTGGTGGCGTTGTACATGTGCACCGGGTCCCAGATGAGGTAGGCAAGGAAGCTGACGGTGTACTCGTGGAAGGGCACGGCCTGCACGGTTACGCTACCGTCGGCGTAGCTCCACTGCTTCGGCGGCACGGGCTGACCGGTGGTTCGATCCATGACCTCCCACCAGCGGGTGATGTCGTCGTTGGTGTTCACCTGCATCAGCTCCGGGCTGATGCCCTTCATCAGCGGGATGGTCACGGTGTCGCCGGGGGCGGTGTAGAAGCCGGTCATGATGTAGCACTGCTGCACCTCGTCCGGGTTTGCTTTGGCCCATGCGTTATCCTTGCGGGTGGTATAGTAGGTGGAGTAGATCTTGGCGTCCGCATCCTTGAGCTGCTGCGGAAAGTCGGTGCCGTCGCAGTCGCGGATGGCATCGGCACCCCACTTTTTTAAGATCTCCAGCGTTTCGGGCACAACGTCCAGGTCTGTGGGAATGGTCACGCGCCCGGTCTTTCTCAATTCGTCCATGGGAAACTCTCCTTTTGCCTCTCTTTGAATCGTAGGGGGTCAATCGTAGGCGGCGTTATACAGCGCCAGCACAGCCAGCAGCGCGGCCACACCCGCCAGCATGATGCCAAGACCAGCCAGCTGCCCGGTCATTTTCCAGCCTGCTGTCACCAGCGCGATGGACAGCACAAACAGCACCAGCATCAGCACCATGCGCAGGGCGGGATGATTTTTCCAGAATGCTTTCATCGTTTGTCACCTTACCCTTTCAGACCGCCCACGGTCATGCCCTGCGTCAGCTGCCGCTGCACGCAGATGTACAAAATCAGGGTGGGCAGCATCACCAGCACAAGGCCTGCGTACATGGTACCGTACTGGGCGGCGCTCTGCTGCGCCTGCATCAGGTTCAAAAGACCTACCGGCAGGGTGCGGGGTGCCTTGGTGGAGCTCATCAGGGTCATGGAGATGATATACTCGTTCCAGAAGGACAGGAAGTTGAACAGGATGATGGTGATGATGGAGGGCTTTGCCATGGGGAAGATGATACGGGTCATGGTGGAGAAGTAGCTTGCACCGTCGATGTAGGCAGCCTCCTCAAAATCATGGGGCAGGGTGGCAAAATAGCCCGAAAGCAGATAGATGGTAAAAGGCAGGGCCGTGGCTGCATACACCACCGCCAGCACCACCAGATTGTTCAGCAGGAAGCTGCTGCCAAAGTGGCTCTTCAGCCAGACATCTCCGTCCCGCAGCATCAGGAAGATGGGCACCACGATGTAGTTGACATTGATGAACAGGCCCGCCATAAACAGGGTGTTCAGCAGTTTGCGGCCCTTGAACCGGAAGCGGGACAGGCAGTAGGCGGCAGGCAGCGCAATGACCAGCAGCAGCACCAGCGCCAATGCGGTCACGATGACAGAGTTGAGCATATACTCGCCCATCTTGGCTCCGTTCCACGCATTGACAAAGTTCTGCCAGTAGAACCCGGCAGGCAGCGCCCACGGGTTGCCGTAAAACTCCGCGTTCTGCTTGATGGAGGCCATGAATACCCATGCCACCGGCACGATGATGATCACCGCCAGCAGGACCAGCACAAAATAGATAAAGAACTTGTAGAGACCTTCCGCCGAGCGGGAAGATCTTTCGGTGGTATTCTGCATCTTCTTCCCTCCTTAGAATTCCAGCGGATCGCGGTCGGTGGCCTTGTTGACACAGGCGGACAGTGCAAACGAGAACAGGAAGATGACCACGCCAATGGCCATGCTGTAGCCATACAGGCCCGCGTCCTTCTGGCTGTACATATAGCTCAGCGCCACATCCGATGCGCCGTTGGGCCCGCCGCTGGTCATGGCCTTGACGAAGAGGAAGGCCATGTTGATGGTGGAGATGATAAAGAAGGTCAGAGTGGTGCGGATATTCGTCCAGATAAGGGGGATGGTGATCTGGAAGAACTGGGTCAGCCGCCCGGCACCGTCCAGATTGGCGCTCTCGTACAGGCTGATGGGCACGGCAGACATGGAGGCCATGTACATGACCATGTAGTAGCCGATGGCCTGCCACACCATGGCAATGATGATGGAGGGGATGACCAGTTTTTCGCCCTTCCACAGGATGGGGTCGCTCATCGTGCGGAACAGGCCGATGATGCTGTTCAGCATGCCGTTTTCCGGCTTATAGATGGCCGAGAAGATGCCGGAGATGACGACCACGGACAGGATGTTGGGGATGTAGAAGATGATGCGGAAAAAGTTCTGGCCTTTGATCTTCTCCCGGGTGAGGATGGCGGCAAATACCAGTGCAAAGGCGAAGGTGATCAGGGTGACCGTTACCACCAGCAGGATCATATTCTGCATGGAGCGGATGAACTGGGTGTCCTTGAGCAGGTGTTGGAAATTCTTCAGGCCCACAAAGGTCTCGTTGGGCGAGTAGGCACCGCGCTCGTACAGGCTCATGCGGAACACGTTGAGGGTGGGCAGGATCATAAAGAGGAAAAACAGGATGGTAGCCGGTGCCACACAGAGGAATACGAACCGTTTGCGGCTTTTATCCGTTCTCATAGGGGATTGACCGCTCCTTTCTTGATGGTACTGTACAGCCCAAAAAAGCGGAGGCGGTAAAAACCGCCCCCGCTGGGCAGGGCTTAATTACTCGATGATGTTGGCGCGCATCTGGTCGCTGGCGGACTTGATGCCGTCGATCCACTGCTGCTCGGTCATGCTGCCGGACACCAGAGAGTTGACAGGGTCGAAGAACACGGTGCGCACCTCCACACCGGGGATAGCGGTGAAGGAAGCAAAGTTGCCCATAGCGGCCTTTGCGCCGTTGTCGTAGATGGAGTAGAACATCTTGTTGTCGCCTTCCAGACTGTCGGCGATGCCCAGCACAGGCTGGATCGCGCCGCTCTCGGCAAACAGCTTGCAGGCTTCGTCGCTGTACAGGTAAGCCACGAACTGCTTGGCGGCATCCAGATGCTCGGCACCAGCCGGGATCCATGCCTGCTCGAACCAGGTGTAGCTGTAGCTGTCGCCGCCGGCCTTGACAGCGGGCAGGGCGGTCATGCCCCACTCAAAGCCATCCGCACGGGGAGCCTCGGCCATCTCGCCCACGATCCAGGTGCCGTTGGGCATGAACAGGGCCTTGTTGTCCAGCACCAGCTGCTGGTTCTGGGTAAAGTCCTGATCGTTGGCCTGTGCGGGGGTGATGGGGTTGGTGTAGGAAGCCAGCTTTGCCACGATATCAAAGCAGGTCTTTGCCTCGGGGGTGTCCCAGATGCCCTCGGTGTAGTGGGTGGCCTTGTTGAAGAAGTCGGGGCCGCCTGCTGCGTACATCAGAGCATAGAAGAAAGCGTCGAAGTAGCCGGTGGTGGGGTAGGTGAACAGGTAAGTGCCCTCAGCCTTTGCCTTTTCGCCCAGCTCCCACATCTCGTCCCAGGTCTTGGGCACGTCCCAGCCCTTTTCCTTCAGGAAGCCGGCGTTGTAGAACAGGCCGCAGGGGCTGTAGAACATGGGGGCCAGATAGGTTTTGCCGTCGCCGTAGGGGTTGGTCAGAGAGGTGTCGGTAAAGCCGCCGGCGATCTTCTCACTGACTTTCTTGCTCTCGCCGGGAACCGTCATGCTCAGCACATCGGTGATGTCAGCGATCAGATTGCCCTTGATGAACTGCTCGGTCAGGGCAGCCTCACGGCCGGTGGCCAGATGGACCACATCGGGGTAATCGCCGCCCTGCATGGAGGGGCCGATGACGTCCTCCAGCTTCTTGTCGGTGGTCAGCTCCACCTTGATGCCGGTCTCAGCAGTAAAGGCCTCGGTGACCTTCTTCCACATCTCAGCGCCATAGCCGGTCTCGATGGCAGCAACCTTGATGGTCACATCCTCAGCTGCAGCAGAAGCAGCGGAAGATGCGGTGCTGGGGGCAGTGGAGCTG
>OJSN01001158.1_pt1 | contig 21107 bp, 17 predicted proteins | sample 1599421 | NCBI WGS metagenome assembly OJSN01 (sample SAMN04168659, study PRJEB22393) | human gut metagenome | biome: human gut microbiome; feature: stool | host: Homo sapiens | collected 2014-05-12
TGGTGACAGAAAGAAGTTCTCCCTTCAGGAATCTCAATCTCCGGCAGCGGTCTGTCACCACCATGAGGACTCCGGACTTATCCACCACCCCTGTCCGGCCGTCCTCAAAACGGACGGCAGCCCGGTCCGCACAAAGATCAAATACTTCCCGGTATTGAGGGAGCACGGTGTGTAATTTGCAAACTTTCTTGTGCCTTTTTTTAGAAAAGTTAAATATGCCACAGAATACACCGGTAACTAAGGCTTCATAAGTTCGTTTCTCGTTCCTGTTGTAGTCTTGAAAATCGTCTGCCTGTTTTCTAACCGGTAGCTACTGCCGGTGAACTTGATGACTTCACATCGATAAAGCAGCCTGTCAAGCAAAGCGCTGGCAAGGATTTCATCATTCAATGTTTCTACCCATTCTGTAGGTGCCTTGTTGGTTGTAATGATGATGGATGTCTTCTCATGTAGGGTGTTTACCAGGTTGAAGAAGGCAGTTGCTTCTTCTCTTTTCACAGGAAACAGCATAATATCATCTATTGCCAGCAGCTGTGCGCGCAGAATCTTGTTATAAGTCATCATGGCCGGAGTTGAGATGTCTTTAAGTCTGAGACAATTTACGATATCCTCCATTGTCATCAGGTATGCCTTGTAACCGGCCTTGACCGCATCAAAGACAAGACCGGCTGCCAGAAATGTCTTTCCGGTTCCTGATGGTCCCATCAGGATCAGGTTATAAGCTTCACGGAGCCATACCAGTTCACGAAGCTCCTTCATCTGTCGGCGGTCTATGCCCTCATAAAAATTGTAGTCGTATTCGTCAAGATCATGTTTTCGGGGCAGACGTGCCGCAACAAGGCGTCTCTCGTAGTCTTTCCTCTCTTTCATCTCAACTTCGGTGCCTAATACCAGGGACAGGAATTCCGGGTAGGTCGGTTTTTCTTCCTGTGCATGATGCAGAATGCTGTCCATGCGGTTTGCAATGTTGTAAAGCCGCAGACGTTTGGCGTGTGCTTTCAATTTTTCACTTTGTATCATTCAAAAAACTTGTTATATTGGTTTATATCTGTTTTTTCAGGATGACAGTCCGCTGTTTCCGGAATGGATGTCGGAGCTTGGAAAGTCATCCCGTTCATATTGTCCTTACTCCTGTGGATTGAGCCGGATATTTCCTGCACGGAAAGGCTGTTGTATATGTTTTTTTCCAGACAGGTCTGCAGGGCTGCTATCACTGTTTCTTTGCCGTATTCGGATATCACATGAAGCAGCAGTTTCATATTGTCCCTGTAATAGCGCGGCTTTTCCCTTTCCAGATTCCGGAGCCACAGAATAACGGTGGGGTCATCTTCCGTCCGCTTTCGGATCCGGACCTGCAAGTCATTCACGCTCCGTGTCTTGTCCTTATGATGTCTTTTGTCACATACATTTTTCCCTTTTCCGGGACACAACTCATGCCTGCATATGAGTTTACCGCTCTCTTTGTCGTACAGCTCGATATGTCCGTTATTCTCAAGAAGCCATACAACGGTGTTCCGATTTTTATAGGTGCCGGAGGGCACACTGTAGTAGTTGGTCCGGTACCGTACCGTATTGTCCTTGCGGACATGATACTCTTTCGGCTCGTCTTTGGGGGGCACCGGTTCTCCATAGTATGGCAACAGATATTTCCGTTCAATCTCAAATTCCTCAGCCGGAACCAGGCGTGTGGTTCCATGTATCTTGCCGTTTCCTGTTTTTTCCAGCCATTGCAGGACCTCGGTGTTAAGGACTTCCAGGCTGTTAAATGTCCGTCCGGCAAGAAAGTTACGCTTGACATATTTGACCACATTTTCCACTTTTCCCTTGCTTTCCGGATCAGCAGGACGGCAGAACACGGGCTGGAAATGCTGCTCGTTGACAAAGGCACGGAATGTTCTTGTCAATATGAGGTCACCCAGGTTTTCCCTGACCAGCAGGACTTTGTCCTGGTCATAGATTATCCTTCTCGGCTTCCCTCCGAAATATGCGAAAGCCAGTTCATGGGCATATACGGCCAGGGCTGATGTGAAAGGCGTACAGGAAAAATACACGAACTTCTGCCTGGAACGGCTCATCACCATGACAAAAAAATAAACTTTGACAAAGTCGTCCCTGTATGTGGGCATACGGCTTTCTCCGAAATCCATCTGGGCATATTCCCCGTAAGGGGTATCCGGCATTTTCTCATAAACACGTTTGGAAAGCCCCTCCTTGTCCAGATTATACTTACGACGTACAGTTTCCACAAAATTGTATACGGTTTTTCCGCAGACAACAGGAAGATCAGGATACTGTTCCTTCATCCAGTCATGAATCTGGGAGGCGGACAGGAACCTGTACCGGGAAAGAACGTCACAGACATAACTTTCGTATTTGTCAAGTATGCGGGGATATCGCCTGCGATGCTGCAATTTTGCAGTTAATGTGTCCTCGTCCATTTTCAAGTACCGGCGCACCGTACTTCTATGCAGACCAAGCTGGAACGCGATCTGGGTCTTGTTAAATCCTTTTGAATATAATTCTCTTATTTTGTACCACATGATGACTCTGTTGTTTGATTGGTGTCTGCATGCGTCCTTAGTTCTGTCCATATCATTTATATTATTGAAACGCAAATATAGACATTTTCAGGAGGCATAATGGCATATTTCCTTTTTCTAAAAGGACATGGGGCAAAGATACGGATTACAACTCCATACCCGTCCGTGTCAATATTTTAATGTTGTAATATTTTAAAATTAAAATTGTTTGATATTTTAATTTTAAAATATTCTGATATTAATATGTTTTCAAATCGAACCGTCGGCATCCCTTTGAAAAAAGAATATCCATTGATTCTCACATAATGTAAAGGGTGGATTACAGAATTACGTGTATGATATTTTTAACAATGATACGGATTCTACATATAAACAAATATCATAAAACAACAGATACATGACTTCATGTAAAGTATTCATGACCGAAGTTTTAACATTTTAATATTTAAATGCTTTAATGTTTTAAAATTAAAACACTTTAAAATATTGGCATTAAGTATTGGATGGATATTTTGAATGGCTATTTTCTTAAAAAAAAATGACACGTCAATTTGGAATGTATACCTATCGGATTCGCGGAAAAAGAGGACCATTCAAAATAATCCTGCCCGATTCCTTTTGTTCCTTCTTGACGCCACCAGGCATGTCCGGTTCTCCACCATCATTTTCAGATTACCTATATTTTTATTCGTTCATGAACAGGAAGATTCATGCACACTTCCATTGGCAACCCATAAGTATTGTCAGGTATTGTTCATTTTCTTTTTTCCGAGAAGATTATGCAGAAACAGTTATTGTACTTTTCCTGATTTTCAGAATCGGTTTGTTTAATAATATCTGCCCGTATTGTCTTCCGGTTTGTCCGCCGGCTCGCCGCCACTTCTCCGATCCGCTCTGAGGACACTTTCTTTTTTCCGGGATTACAAATCAGGTCTGCCGTCCGTTCTCCCGCATCTTGCGAGATCGGAAACGGCACATACTCCTGGAAGTTCGCACCGGCAATATCGCCGGTCTCTTTGCAAGCCCCCAAGGACGGAATACGCCTCCCTCAGTCTGTCACATATCTTCCGTATCCATCTCCGTACCGCATGGCTTTCCTTCTCTCTAGGGAAGGGCTCTGCCCGAGAAATTCCATTTTTTCTTTGAAAAAATAATAAGGAAGAGCAAGCAGGGTTCAGGCAAAGCCATGAACCAAATCACGCAGAGCCGTGATTGTCAATTGATTATGATTTTTTTTGTAGACAAATAGTCTACTTTTTCTGTAGATTTTAGCTTTTTTATGTTGATAATCAAGTAATTGTATTGTCTATATAAAATCTACATATTTTTATATATAATTGATTGTCAGCTCTTTACAGTGTAGGCGAAAAATCTACAGAAAATAATATGGAGGCAGTACAAAAAGGTTGTGCTGGTCCGCCCTTACATTTGCAGAAAGATTCAAGATTATGCAAACAAAAATTACAAAAACCATTCGTGTATCCATAGATGTGAAACAGCATCTGGACGAAATGAAAGGAAGCGTGTCGGCCAGTGAATTCATTGAGACAATGCTGTCCTACTTTGAGCGGAATGGGGTGGATCCCCGAACATCAATCAACGGGAAGTTCAAGACACTGGAACTTCAGGGAATCGAACGGATCATCAAAATCATCCGTGCCATAGAGAAAGATAAGATCGACAAGTTGCTTCCGGCGCCGGAAGCGCACAGTGATGAATTGCTGGACCGGGCCGACAAACAGGTCACCCAACTGAAAGCGGAAGTGGAACGCTTGAAGCAAGCAGGTGCTCCTGACGTGGAGGATAGACGGAAACTCAGACAGGTTGTCAGGCTGCTGGAAAACGCTTTCGACCAAAAGAACTTCAAGAAGGCGGAAAAAGGAACAGATTATTTTGTCGCACCGGTTTATCTGGAAATGTTGTTATATAAGGTAAAGGAAATATGTTCATAAAACAGGTAATGGCCCGTCCTGTACCGACTCATCCGAAGTGGGAATACAGTTTGAACAGAGAAAGTATGATACTTTTTTTTCACAAGAAAATATTATATGGCGCCAATGTGGTTTATGCGGAAGGCTGGCAACAATCAAAAAAAAGAATGGCATATTCTACCATATTTCCAGCAATCCTTTACAGAATGAAGTGTCCATATAGTCCGGCGAATTATCTGAAAGGGGATTATGAAGTTCGGGCTGTCACCATGAAGGAACAGAGGACGACAGGCGGTGAGTTGAAAAAAATGCAGTATCATACATGAATCTGTATTCAAGAAATTTCAATAGGAACCTTATGATTATTATCAGAACTAAATCCAGGTGGAATGTTTGTAAAGGTACATAAACCGGTCAACACACCCTGTGTATGCGACAACAAGGATAGGTGCCGGGCACTGGTGGAATATCTGTTGAAGGAAAGTCTTGAAGACAAACCTTATTATGACACTTTCTTCTCCCATGAGGAGGATTATGTACCACCGGTGACGGTCATGCAAAAGATTGACAGCAACCATAAGAAGCTGATGAAAGGAGATGATAAATTCTATATGCTGTCCATCAATCCCTCACAGGATGAAGCGGCTCATCTGATCCGGAAGGTTACAGGAAAGCAGGTGACGGAATTTGAACAGCTCACCGTGGAGGAACAGGAAAAAGTCATTCATGAGTTGAAGAATTACTCCCGGAACTGTATGGACCTGTATGCGGAGAATTTTCGCAGGGAGAAGACAAAATCAGGAAAGGATCTTGTTTATTTTGGAAGGGTGGAAACGGAACGCCACTACAGGAACAGTGATGAGGAAGTGAAGGAGGGACAGGCAAAGTCTGGGAACAGGAAGCCCGGGCTACAGCTTCATGTACATATCATCGTGTCACGGAACGATGTGACACAAACAGTAAGACTTTCACCATTAGCAAGAAGCAAAGGTTCATTTAATGAACTAAACGGTAAGAAAGTCATGGTCGGCTTCGAACACATGGAGTGGAAAGCCCGGTGTGCGGACCGGTTCATCAGCATGTATGGTTACAAGGCCACACACAAGTATTACGAGGACGGCAGGGAACACACCTACCATTATGTTCCAGGAAAGAACGAGGCGATGAGCATGGCCAAATCCGCCATCCTGCAGAAAGAATTCAGAAACGAGAGGAAGATGCTGGATGTGTCTTACCGGATGTTCCGTTTCATGGTGAATCCGAAACAGGCTCTCATAGCGGAAGCTAAAAGACTGGTAAAGGATGCGCTTACTGGAAAAATCTAAATCAATTTATGAATATGGATCATATGTTTATTATGAGACTGGCAGCCCTGCTTTTTGGCGGCGGCATTGCCAGCTGTCTGTTTCCGGGAAAATCCCGGATGTCACATGTCCTGTTCCTGCTGTTGGTACTTGCAGAAACAGCTGTCGCACATGCCACCACCCCAGATGGGTGGTGGTTCCTGCTTCCGGGTGTCGTTTCCGTACTTCTTCGTCTTTCTTTCAAAGGAGGGACAGAAAGCGGAAAGGGCGGAAAAGCCCTGCTCTCCCTTCACGCCACGGACGGGACAATTATCAGATATTATTACTGGTTCTCCAATTTCCTTGTCTATGGAGGAGCCGGTTCCGGCAAGACCAAATCCATAGGCAAACCGCTGATGGAACAGTACATCAGGTCCGGATTCGCCGGTTTCATCTATGACTTCAAGGATTTTGACTATACCCGGACTGCATACAACCTGATCAGGAAACACGGATACCCCCATGAGTTCTATTATGTAAATTTCACGGACATGAACCGGACTTACCGCTTCAATCCGCTGGACAGGAGGAATATAAAGGACAGGACGATGCTCATGCAGCTGATGGAGGACGTACTGGGCGCGTTGATGCCGCCCACATCCAAACAGGACGAATGGTATACGGGCGCGCTTGGCATCCTGAACGGCGTGGCGTACAGGCTTTGGGATGAGTTCCCGGAATGTTGCACGCTGCCGCATATCGTCACTTCGTGATGAAGGCCGATACGGGACAGCTTCAGGAATTCCTGAAGCTGAACGATATCAGCGCCATGATGGCGGGGGCGTACCTCAAGGCGGAAGGCAGTGAGAAAACACAGGCCTCCTATGTGTCCACTCTCAGCAACTATGTGGCGAAGCTGGCCACCAATGAGAACATATGCTATGTGCTGACAGGGAATGACTTCGACTTCAATCTGATTGATCCTGAACATCCGAAACTTTTTGCAATCAGCAACAACTATGCAACGGAGTCGGTGATATCCCCCGTCATCGCCATGGTAATGAGTATCGCCTCGCGCTCGTTTTCCATGGAGAACAGGGTCCCCTTTGTATTTATCCTGGACGAGATGACCACCTTCAAGGTGCGTGACTTCGAGAAGCTGCCTTCCGTCCTGCGCGAGTACGGGGCGGCGTTCCTGCTGCTCACCCAGTCCGGAGCCAAGCTGGAGAAACTGTACAGCAAACTGGACAGGTCGTCCATTGAGGCGAATTTCGGAAATATCTTCCTGGGCCGCACACAGGATGTGGAGGCATTGAAATATTACCCTCTCTTTTTCGGGAAATACGAGAAGGAGAAGAAGTCCACCAGTTCCGGCAGCAGCGGTGGCGGCCGTAATTCCAGCGTGACCATCAGCACACAGAAGGAAGAGATATATGAATCGAAGGACTTCGCTTCATTGGAACCGGGGGAATTTATCGGAATGGGAAACCGTTCCAATATCAAAGGGCATTTCAGGAAGAAGTTCAGGCTGTTCGAACTGGAGGAGGAACCGCTGCCGGTAGTCGCGTTCAGGACGGAGAAGGAAATATCTGACAATTATACCAGAATACTGAAAGATATTGAGAGGGTGCTTGGGATGGAAGACGCAGAAGTGGATGTAAATTCTTTATTTCCGTGAAATGCTCCGTATCGAAAACCTTTGCTGCCTTGTGGGATTCGATGAAAGGCAGACCGCAACGTTCGTCAAGGGAAAGCTGTTGGAGTATGCAAGAGAACTCTATTCGGAGGAACATAAGCGGAAATTCACGACCGAAAAGACAGGGTTTCAAGTGGTGAAAGAACCGACGAACGGGACGAGATTGGTTCTTGCCATCAACCGGAAAGCCTATTGTCGAGTGGTTCAAAGAGCAAATTCGATAAGCTACGGCAGAGCATACACCGACCTATACAGCCGCAAAGGAAAAGCAGGGGAATGAAGATATAACGGTTTTGTCTTGCCGGAAAACAATAAAAAAGTGCCATTCATAAAGTATTATGAATGGCACTTTCATTATATTTGCACACGGATGAATAAGGATAGAGCAAATTAAAGTAAATTTAGAATTGTAAAATTTGATAGATATGGAATCTATTAATACGAGAATTATAGAATTAAGCATAAAAAAACGTATGAAAAGAATGAATCTGACCGCTTTGTTATTAAGCGGTGTCTGTTTGTTATGCCATCCCCTCCAAGCACAGCAGAGCGTTGATGCCTGCGATGGTCGTACTTATAAAGTGGGCACACGCTCCGTATTGGCGAACCATTGCCTTCGGGTTATCTTTATGTAAAGCGGATAAACGCCGATAATAAATTCGACAAGCTGAATCCGAAAAACTCAACCGGACGGACTGCCGTCATTACCGACATACCTACTTACCAGCCCAAACTCTATCAACAGTTCGGTATTTACCAACAGCCAAAAACGCCCCAAATAGTCTTTGCCGAACAAGGCGATTTCAAGATTGGCGTATATCTAAACATGGCTTTAACCAAAGGAAACATCATGTCCGGACATTATGTTTCCCACATGAATGGAGCTGTTGACCTTACTCCGGCTATCTTATTCGCCTATGCACATAAACTTTACGGCAAACCTATCGACACAGCATCAGTCGAGACCTATGCCTTTCTTTGTGCTCCCCAACAGTATGCAGAAGCAACCAATGACCCGTTTGCATTGGAAGAACTCCGTACAACATATCGGAACGAACTGAAACAAGCTGTGGTAAAGGCAGATTTTAATAAGGTATTCCGTATCAAATGTTTGTCGGAACTCCAAATGTACGACATCAATCAACAGCGTTTCCCGCTTTCGGGCTTAACATGTATCGATGTAAAGACCGAGCAGAACAGAGAATTATCCCAACAAGGCTATTGCTTATGGGGAACTTGTGCCTTTCATTTCACTAACACTCCGTCATTTACCACCCTTCCCTGCGAGAAGCCCATTGCCCAAGGCATCTATACCATGCGTAAAATGAGTTCAGCAACCTTGCCGCCAACGGCAACCTTATATGTCTATGTGCGCATCCTCCAACAGGCAGTATCACTGCCCGATGAACGTATCAAGGTGATGCGTCCCGGAGCATCATTCGAGTTCGAGTGGTCAACACTTCGTAAAGCATATGGTCAAAAAGCTTTGAACATGGAGATTATACAAACAGACGGTTATTATAACGTCTTCCCTTATAGCATACAAGAAGTGACATACAATTATCTTGGTACACAAACGTTGCCTAAAGAGAACAATAAAAAGTAATATGAAACTAAAAAATATCATTCTGACTACATTAGCAGCAATCGCCCTGACATCTTGTTATACATCCAGTCGAATAAGTAAATTCAGCTCTGAAAATATAAAATTGGGTATAGATAAAAATCTTTTCATAAAAAGATTTGGAAAGCCTTTTAATAAGGAAATATCCTATACACAAGACAATCAAGAAAAAGAAAAACTCTTCTATAAAGAAGAATTAAACAAAGGAACATGGTATATTATAACAACAGCTTTTACTTTTATTGATGATAAGCTTATAAAGCAAGAGGTTGTAAAAGAAGAAAGGACTTTTCAAAAATGTGATTGTAATAAATGAGCTATGTCTTCGGTGGAATAACTCGCTGGGAGCTTCTTACATTTTCTGTTTTTCCAATCAATTTTATAAAATTGCCGTCACAGTTCGTACTTTCGGAAAAAGATGTCATATTTGCAAATGAAAGAGTTATTTGACAGCATGGCAACGTAAAACGGAGAAATTCGCACGGTTGTTAACTCGTTACCGCTACTTCTCAAATAATTCACTAAGAGTTTATTCTTCAATTGGTTAAATCAAACCGAGAAAAATTTAAAATAAAACTTGCGAACATAATTGGGTAAATAAAGGCTCTTTTAAACAGTGTTCAGTTTGCGGTGAAATAATTCAAAGCCATATTTTCGCACGAATGAATGGCATTGCAACTGCTTCAATTATCAGCTTCTTGATATCACCGAATAATAAGCAATAAGGAAAAGGCATATACATGTAAACCCTTTTAGGAGGTAATACTATGTTCCCTCTCCTAAATAGAAAAAATAATTATTTAAATTTACACAGTCAGATTGTAACTTTTGCAAAAAAAAACTATTTTTGCAAATAGTTTATCTTAAAAATAAATGAAATGTCGACACATGGTAGTCTTTCGGAAGTGGAACTATTTAATCTTTTGTATAAAAGTTCGTTCAATAAGGTTTGCAACTTTGCCTGCTTTTATGTGCGAAATAAGCAAGTTTCTGAAGACATTACTATGGATGCCTTCCTGCAATTGCTCGAAACCATGAAGGTGGAATCGGTTGATAATCCCATGGCTCTCCTTATCACCATCGTGAAACATAAATCGCTGGATTATCTCAAGACACAAGTACGACGAGAAAATACCAAAGATGATCTTATACAATGGAAACAGCGTGAACTGGCTATCCGAATCTCAAACTTGGAAGGCTGTAACCCCAGCTATATTTTCTCACAGGAAATCAAATCTATCGTAATGAAAACTCTTAACCAATTACCGAAACAAACTCAAAAGGTATTCATCATGAGCCGCTTTGAAAATAAATCGGGAAAGGAAATTGCCCAAATATTAGGTATTTCGGTCAAAGGTGTAGATTATCACATGAACAAGGCCCTTAAAGAACTTCGTATTGCTCTCAAAGACTACCTTCCTGTCTTAATCTGGCTCTGTTTGACGGAACTTATCAATGAAGGATAAATTTGTTAATATAGGTTAATTTTTCTAGGCCAGCACTATAGATCCCCTTCTTTCAGTCGCCATTATTACAAACAATAAAAAAATATGGACGACGAATTATTAATAGCTTATTTCAAAGGAGAGGTTTCGGATGAAGAAGCTCAGCAAATTACCGAATGGATAGAAGCGAAGATAGAACACCAACGTTACTACCAACAGCTTTGTCGTCTGTTTGAAGTGAGTTACTGGATTGAGGACATACCCGAACAGACAGAGGTTGTCTTCCCCAAAAAAACTAAAGCCCTCCCGTGGAAACATTATGTCATATCTTTCATGAAAGTAGCAGCTATCTTTGTGCTGGGTTTTGCCTTGCACTTCTTTTTGAACTGGCAGAAAACAACCCACCACGAATTACAACACCAAATTCATGTACCAACCGGCCAGCATGTAGAAATAATGCTGGCCGACGGATCCAAGGTATGGCTGAACTCCGGCAGCACTCTGACCTTCCCCTCGAAATTTAACGGAAAAAAACGCATGGTAGAACTTGACGGTGAAGGATTCTTTGAAGTAAAATCAGACAAGGAACATCCCTTTATCGTTTCTACTTCTAAATATCAAGTAAAAGCAGTAGGTACTTCTTTTAACATATATGACTATCAGGATTCTCCTCAATTTGAAGCGGCTCTATTGAACGGTAAAGTGGAAGTCACTACCAATGCAAAAAAATCATCGGTTGTAATTCTTACCCCCAACCAGCGTGCAGCGCTATGCCAAGGAGTATTAAAGGTAAAACCGATTGAAAATGCTAATAATTATCTGTGGCGCAAAGGAATACTCTATTTCAACGAACCTCTATTGGAAGTGTTTGACAAACTGCAAGAATACTATGATATTGAATTCCAAATCAGAAATTCTTCTTTAACAAGAAAATCACCCTACTGTACCGGTAAGTTCCGTGCCAAAGATGGACTGGAACACATCATACGAGTACTGAAAGAAACCAATCACTTTGACTATCAAATTGATTACGAAAGTAAAAAAATTATCATCTTATAAATTGTGTAACTTATAAATTATAAAATGCCTATGTAAAACGACCTATTGTAGCGTAACGTAGGGCAGTTCTGGAAATAATACTGCCCGTGGCTTGAAGCCATCTGATCTTAAATTAAATACTAATGATTAAATTAAAGTAAATTATGGATTTTAATTCCTACAAAAAAGTTATTTCAAACTGTAACCATATCGTTAAGGTTGGTATGGTTTCGGCTTATGCTCTTTTTTTAGGCGCAAACACTGCCCTAGCGAGTGTAACCGAGTACATGGATCAAAAAGTATCCCTTAAGACACAGAATTGTACCATTGAATCTGTGATTCAACAAATTGAAAAACAAACAGATTATTTGTTTGTATATGACAAAAACGATGTGGACGTAAAACGCACCGTATATGTAAATGGGAGCAATACCGATGTAATAGAACTGTTGAAAGGTATCTTTGCCAACACTGATATTGACTGCAAGGTATTAGGTAACAATATAACTCTCTCTAAAATTTCTAACGTAGCGACTAGAATTGCTCAACAAACAAGACAAGAAAAGAAAACAGCTAAAGGTAATGTTATCGATTCGACCGGTGAACCAGTAATCGGTGCTTCAGTAGTAGAGCAAGGTACTACCAACGGTACAGTGACCGACATCAACGGTAACTTTACACTGAATTTGAGCACTCCAAATGCCAAAATAGAAATTTCTTTCATCGGCTACAAAACTCAGGTACTGGCTGCCCAATCTGGCAAGCTGATGGCTGTGAAGCTGGTGGACGATACTGAATTACTGGACGAAGTTGTTGTAGTAGGTTACGGTTCGCAGAAGAAAGTGAACATGACCGGTGCTGTTGCTACTATTGATTCTAAAACATTGGCTTCTAGGCCGATTTCCAATATATCTCAGGGCTTGCAAGGTTTAGCACCGGGTGTAACTGTAACTAATGCTGGTGGTCAGCCAGGTCAGGATACCGGTAAAATTTTAATCCGTGGTTTGGGTTCATTCAATGCTTCTTCTCCAATGGTTTTGATTGATGGTGTAGAAGGTGATATGAACGTGGTTGACCCGAATGATATCGAAAGCATCTCTGTATTGAAGGATGCTTCTTCAGCTGCCATTTACGGTTCTAAAGCTGCTAATGGTGTAATCTTGATTACTACTAAGCGCGGACAGAGCGGTAAGCCCAATTTGACTTACAGTGCTTTGTTCGGATGGTCAAAACCTGCCGATTTGATGGACCGTACCACCTCTGCTGAATTAGCAGAATTGACTAATGAAGCTGAATACTGGGATGCTATCTCTCAAGGCGCTTCTCCTGAACAAGCTGAAAAGAGAAAACCCTACACTCAGGAAGACATCCGCAAATATGCTGAGGGTTCTGATCCATACGGTCACCCCAATACTGACTGGTACGACTTGTTTTATACCGGCTCTGGTTTCATGAACCGCCATAACATAGGTATGAGCGGTGGTTCTGAATGGGCGAAGTATAGAGCGTCTTTGGGTTATGTAAAACAAGAAGGTATCGTTGAAAACGCTTCTAACAGACAGTTCAATGTTCGTACCAACTTAGATCTGAAGTTAACTGAACGCTTGAAATCAAGAATCAATCTGGACTTTGCCAATACATTGATGAAAGAACCGACTGACCCGATTTCTTGGTCAAATGGTGATGCTTATCAAGTATTCAGACAAGTAAATCGCATCTCTCCGATGGTTCCTTATAAAAATGAAGATGGTACTTATGGTGCCATTGCTGATGGTAACCCCATTGCATTCCAAGACTTGGGCTCTACTGGTGATACAGACAAAGACTACTTGAATGCTTTCGCTGAATTTTCATACGATATATGGGATGGTTTGAAAATTACCGCCAACGGTTCTTACAACATAGTGAATAGGAGTTACAAGCTATATAGAAAAGATTTGCAATATAATGCAAACAAATACGATGGTCCAATCCGCCTGACTAAGAGCCACACTAAGGAAATCCGCAGACAAGGTGATATCTTGTTGAACTACGACAAGACCTTTGCCCAAAAGCACACCGTAAACGCTTTGGCTGGTTTCCACACAGAACTCTATTCTTATGAATATGATGATGCTTACAGACAAGATTTTCCATCATCAGACGTAACTGATATGAATGGTGGTTCAGTAGTAGGTATGAGAAATTCTGGTTATACTCGTGAACTAGCAATGAATTCTGTATTCAGTCGCTTAAAATACAACTATAGGGACAAATATTTGTTCGAAGCTAACGTGAGAGGTGACGGTTCTTCCCGTTTTGCAGAAGGCAACCGTTGGGGGTGGTTCCCTTCATTCTCAGGTGCTTGGCGCATAACTAACGAAGACTTTGTATTAGGTACTGCTTTCAATGAAGTAGTAACCGACATGAAAGTAAGAGGTTCTTGGGGAATGCTCGGTAACCAACAAATAGGTAACGACTACTATCCGTACATCAATACATATGCCACCAATGCGAAATATCCATTCGATAACAAGGTAAGCGGTGGCGCTGTACAAACTGAAAATAAAATCCAGGATATTTCTTGGGAAAAGACTACTACTTGGGGTGCAGCTGTAGACATGACTTTATTCAACGAACTGCAGGTTACTTTGGAATACTACAACAGAAAGACAACTGGTATCTTGATGCAGGTAAATGTACCGAATACTTATGGATATCCTGGTTACTGGGACAATGTGGGCGCTATGAGAAACCAAGGACTTGAGGTTTCTTTGGCTTGGCATAAAACATTGGGTGAAGTTCAACTGAACTTTGCTGGTAACTTTACTTACAACAAAAATGAAATTTTGTCACTGGGTAATGTAGACGTTCAGAAAGACAGCCGTACTATTCGCATGGTAGGTAAGGAATTTAATGCTTTCTATGGTTACAAATCAGACGGTATCTTTCAAAACAAGGAAGAAATAGCAAATGCTCCGAAATACACAATGATCAGCAACGACCGTTTAATTCCTGGTGATATCAAATTGGTTGACATAAACGAAGATGGTGAAATTAACCCTGATGATAAGGTAATCCTGAGTTCAGAAAACCCGAAATATACTTTCGCATTCAATTTGGGTGCTAGGTGGAAAATGTTTGATCTCAACTTGTTCTTTCAAGGTGCCGCTGGCGTATCACGCTACTTCACTGATGAATTCTATGGTGAATTTAACGGTGACTCTGGTCACCCTTCAAATCACTGGTTAGGCCGCTGGACCCCAGAAAAACCAACCAACAAATGGCCTAGAGCTTCTAAATTCAGAACATATAACTTACCGGAAACTACTTGCTCAGACTTCTGGTTGGTAAATACCAACTACTTGCGTCTGAAAGATATTCAAGTTGGTTTCAATGTTCCTAAAGAATGGCTGCAAGCTGTACATCTAGGATCTGCTAGAATTTACTATAGCGGTACTAACCTGCTGACATTCAGTAAGACTCCTCAGGGTATCGACCCTGAAGCTCCGGCTGGGTGGGGTGCATATTATCCGCATGTGAAGACTCACTCTATTGGTATTAATATTACATTATAATTTAGCAATTATGAAAAATATATATTTGTCACTTATTTCAGGTTTCTTATTTACAGCTTGTTCACTGGATAGAGTGCCGTACGATGCCTTATCTACCGCTACTTTCCCAAAAACAGAAGCAGATGTAGAAATGTTAGCTGTTGGTTGTTATGATGGCTATGCCAACCAAGATTATACTATATACAATGACGTGTTCAGTGATAACGGCTATTGTGCCATCAATACTAACTGGGCTGTTTTTGCCAATGGTACAGCTACTCATGCTGTTCCAGGCATCAACTGGTATGACTACACCCTGATTACCCGTTGTAACAACTTCTTGCATCAGGTTACTACCAAAGAAATTCATTTCAATGATCCCCAACGTTTGGAAGTCTTGAAAAACGAAGTTCGCTTTCTACGTGCTTGGCGTTACTACATGATGGTAACTGCATATGGTGACATCCCTTTGATAACAGAAGTGGTTCCTTCTTTGGAAGATGCCAAACTGCCAGCTACTCCAGAAGCTGATGTAGTGAAATTCATCCTTGATGAACTGAATGATATCACTAAAGACGGAGCACTGGATGTAAATCCGAAACAGAAAGGAAGAATTACACGCGGTGCTGCTTTGGCCTTGAAGGTAAGATTGTGCCTGTTCTACAAGAAATATGATGAAGTGATTGACGCTGCCAATGAAATCAAGAGCTTGGGTGTGTATGATCTGTACCAAGAAGGTGAAGTTCCTTACTCTGAATTGTTCAAAGAAGCCAATGAAGACAACTGCGAAATCATTCTGGCTGTAAAGAAAGTAATGAACGACTACAAAAACCAAACCATAATTGAATTTTGTAACGTGATCGACGGTGGTTGGTCGGCATTCGTACCCATTCAATCTCTAATTGATGCATATGAAATGAAAGATGGTCTGACAATCGAAGAAGCTCAGGCTAAAGGTAAGTATAATCCAGAACATCCTTACAAAGATAGAGATCCCCGTTTCTATGCTACAATCCTTTACTCGGGTGCTGATTGGATGGATAACAAGGGTAGAAAGAGAATCTATAATACGCTGGACAGAAACATTAACGGTGAACCTAACAAAGATCATCGTCTTGATTCTAGAAATGCTTCTCAAACTAGCTATTCTGTCTGTAAATACATGAAACCACTGACTCAATATTCAGATATAAACAATACTGGTCTGGATATGATTGTGTTCCGTTATGCTGAAATCTTACTCTCAAAGGCTGAAGCTATGATTGAAAAAAATACAGACCTTTCAGATGCTACTGACTTGATTGACCTAATCAGAGAAAGAGCTGGCATGCCAAAAGTAGACAGAGCAAAATATAATACACAAGCTAAACTGAGAGAATTGCTCAGAAGAGAACGCCGCGTAGAATTTGCTTTCGAAGGCTTAAGAAGAGATGATATCATCCGTTGGGACATTGCCAAAGACGTACTGAATGGTCCAATCTATGCTTCTAACCAAGGTACCGTAGATATGGACCCAAGCATTCCACAAGAAGAGCGTGCTACAATTTTCCAAGGTGAAAAGAACCAGGTGGTACTCGAAATCCGTAAATTCAGGAACCGTTACATGCCGATTCCACAAGCTGAATTGGATAAGAACCCGAACTTGAAACAAACTAACTTTAAAATATAATCTTATTAAGTAGTTCTAATATTTGTTGGGTCCCTATGTTATGATGGATGCTTGGTGTCATCATCGAGGATAGGGACTTACTTTTTAATTGTATACCATGAGAAAAAGATTAATTTTAATTGCAGCCTTACCTCTCAGCATAAGCTTGAAACCACTTGCCGCTCAGAATGAAAAGATTTTTATCATCGATAAACAGACAGTCTATCAAGAAATAGACAATTTCAGCGCCTCAGACGCTTGGCGCTGCGCTTTCATTGGTAAAAACTGGCCTCAAGAAAAAAAAGAAAAAATTGCCGACTTACTATTCAAACGTGAATTTGACAAAAAAGGCAACCCCATCGGGATGGCTTTGACTAACTGGCGCGTAAACATCGGAGCCGGAAGCTATGAAAACCGTGAAGCAAAGGAGGTGGATAACTCTTGGAACCGTACCGAATGTTTCCTCTCACCCGATGGTAAGTATGACTTTACCAAGCAGGCAGGACAACAATGGTTCATGAAAGCGGCCCGTGAACGAGGCATGAATAACTTCCTGTTTTTCACGAACTCAGCTCCCTACTTTATGACTCGTAGCGCTTCTACTGTTTCTGCTGACCAGGATTGCATCAATCTGCAAAATGATAAATTCGATGACTTTGCCCGTTTCTTGGTGAAGAGCGCCCAACATTTCCGTGAACAAGGCTTTCATGTAAATTACATCAGCCCGAACAATGAGCCAAACGGACAATGGCATACCAATTCCTTCCAAGAAGGCAGCTTTGCCACTAAAGCTGACCTCTACCGCATGGTAGAAGAATTGGATAAAGCAATCAGCGAAGCTCAAATCGACACAAAAATTCTAATTCCAGAAGTAGGTGACATGAAATATCTATTTGAAATTGATTCGATAACTAAAACTCCAGATGATATCATCCACTCTATGTTCTACAAAGACGGACAATACAGCGTGCTGAAGTTCAAAAATCTTTTTAACTGTGTAGCAGCACACGACTATTGGTCAGCCTATCCCGCTACTTTGTTGGTGGATATACGTAATCGAATTCACAAAGAACTCTCAGCCAACAGTCACAATACCAAATTTTGGGCATCAGAATACTGCATTCTGGAAAAGAATGAAGAAATTACTATGCCAGCCTCTCCGAAACGAAGCATTAACCTAGGCTTGTATGTAGCCCGCATCATTCATAATGATCTAACTTTGGCCAATGCTTCGGCCTGGCAATGGTGGACTGCTGTATCACTAGGCGAGGATGTGCCCATTCAGCTATTGCCGCTTGAAGGTTCAAACGGGTTGTCGTTACAATATGACGGTGAAATCTCTACCACCAAAATGCTGTGGACTACTGCCAACTACAGTTTCTTTGTGCGTCCGGGCATGAAACGCATCTCCATAAAACCGACCTATAAGGTAAGTGACTTGGAAGCCGCTACTTCACTGATGATTTCATCGTATACTGATGGGAAAGAAGTGGTGACCGTAGCAATTAATTATTTAGAGGAGAATCAGGTAATTACCCTAAACTGTGACCATGCCCAAAAAGGAAAAGTTTATTTGACTACAATCGACAAGAATCTGCAATACATGGGTGAGCAACCGCTGAAAAAGCTGCAGTTGCCAGCACGTTCGGTAGCTACCATTGTGGTAGAAGACAACTAATTAGGGATATTTGTTAAATATTACAATTAGCCAACTAATTTATACACAATGTATTGCGAATTAGTTGGCTAATTTTACAGGATTTACTGAATGTCCCTAATTAAATACTTAGGAAGAAGAGCCCTATTAAACGTTATTATCATAATTAATATCTACAGCTTTAATCTTGGTGCATATAAAAAAATGCTGATTATTCATACTTTGGAGCAGATTAAGTATTTTATTATATACCACACATAATGTGGTGCAGATGGCAGAAATCATTTTTGTAAAAGCAGAGAGTCCTTTTCCTGATTAAGCGCTATTATCATTTTTCCTTCTAAAAAGGAAAAAGACTCCATATCCACAAAATGAAACTATCAACTCACGACTTCATTTTAAATAAGAGGAGTTTCGGTTCTCTCATACTTTCTCCTGTTTTCCCGCCTCTCTCTTTTTCTCCATATCCTTTTCAACCAGGGTTGTGATCACCCTGGAAGGGGAGGAATTATGGATATACATGAACAATCCCGGATTTTCTTTCAGGGCGACAATCACCGCCTTCTCACAGGGTTCCTCTATATATCTGACCGTCTCACAATCTTGTGACACCGCACTTATCTGTAGTTTTTCAGATGGTCTGGATATATACATGATATTGCCCGCACATGCGCTGACCGCCGCATACCTGACCTTTTCCGTCGGGGATCCGATATAAATGAAAAGCTCCGGATCGGCCGTGACAGCCCTTATCTGAACCTTCTCGGTGGGATGTTCAATGAATATGATGGAGCCGCAGTCACTCTCCACAGCCTGCATCTGGAGGTTTCCGGACGGGTTATCCATATAGATGATCTGTCCACAGTCACTCTTCAGCACCTCGGACTTTACCTTTTCCGTCGGTTTGTTGATATACAGGAACACTCCTGTATCCTTCCTGACCGCTTCCAGCTGTACCTTTTCGGATGGCGCATCAAGAAGCATGATCAGGGAGGCATCCTTTCTGACCATCTCCAGCTGTACCTTTTCAGACGGCGCGCCGATGAATTGTATCATCTCCGGATTTTGTCTGACAACATACAGTTGGGCTGCCTCGGACGGGTGTTCCATGCCCATTATCTCCATCGGATCTTTCCTCACCCTCCGCAAATCTGCTCCGAACAGATTGTCAATCAATCTTTTCAATATATTTTTTCTCATCTTTATACTTCTCTTTTCTTCAGTCTTTGATCATATTTCCTGAGCGGCAGCCGAATGAACCTGTTTGGCGATCTGGAAAGCCTTCAGGCCGTAGCCCGCCGGTCCCTTGACAATAGCGAACACCGAGTTTCCCGATGCTCCGGGCAAAGCGGTCTTGTTACCTTTCAACATCTCGCTCATGGCCTTTCCGGATACCCTGTCTATGTCAACCCCGTGGGCGCTCATGTCTTTCAGGATATCCGTCGCGTCAAAACTCTCCCCGTTGGTACGGAGCACCGCACTTCCGTTCCTTATGGTCAGTTCACGGCGGCCGCCCTTGAACCTCATTTCTCCGGATGATGGTTGCGCTTCCGTTGCCTCCGTTTTCTCCACGGCAACAGTCTTTTCCGGAACAGCGGAAGTTTCCAGGACCGCCTCTTTCCTGAACGTGCCGACTGCCGCGGAAATTTTTCTTGTACGGTAGGCTTCCGCCTTTTCCGTCGCTTCGTATCTGGCATCGTAGGTGTCCATATGCCCGGCATCCCGCATAAGCTCTCCATATCTCTCCTCTATTTCCCCGAGCCTGGTAAAAAGATTCTTTACCGCTTCTGAAATGTCCTCCTTGAAATGGATGCCTGCGGTTCCTCCGGGCATGACGGAACCGAGACATGACAGGCATGCCTGCCGGGACGGGTTCTTTATCCTCAGGATGTTTGCCGGACTGTCATGCACCGCCATCAGCTGGACTTTCTCCGTGGGATTCTTGATATGACCTATTAGGGAGGAATTTCTGCCAACGGCCAGCATCTGTGCCTTTTCCGTGGGGGTTCTCACGAGTCTTATCAGGGAGGCGTCCCCGTTAAGGACAGACAGCTGTACTTTTTCCGCCGGTTCGCTGATAAACCTTATCAGTTCCGGATCCTGTCCGACCGCATACAACTGGGCCTTCCAGTCGGGTACGCTTATCTCCCGGATGAGATGCGGGTCCTTCCTGACAACGGAGAGCTGCGTGTTTGCGGAAGGGCTGCCGATGGCGGTGATCAGTCCGGAATCCGCCATCACAGCCAGCAGCTGCGCCCTCTCGCATGGATTTTCCAGAAGGGTGATCATTTCCGGATTCCGTCTGACGACCAGCAGCTGCATCTTTTCCGTGGGTTCATGGATATAGCGTATCATTTCCGGATTTTCGGCTATGGCGGCCAGACAGACCTTTTCTGTCGGCTCACGGAGCTGGAGCAGACAGTCCGCCTTTTGTCTGACAGCGGCCAGCTGTACCTCTTCCGTAGGATTGTCCAGAACCGAAACCAGATCCGGATTCTGCCGGACGGCGGCCAGCTGCATCTTCTCTGACGGATTCTCGACCGCGGTGATCAATTGCGGGTTTTTTCCCAGTTCTCTGAGCTGGGCACGTCTTATAAAAAAATCTGTTATTCTCATATATGTATGCCCGTCATGTGTAGATACTAATTGAAAAGTGCGCCAATATTCCAGTTGAAAATTGCGCCACCATAGGATAAGTATAATGACCTT
>OJSN01001163.1_pt1 | contig 21024 bp, 14 predicted proteins | sample 1599421 | NCBI WGS metagenome assembly OJSN01 (sample SAMN04168659, study PRJEB22393) | human gut metagenome | biome: human gut microbiome; feature: stool | host: Homo sapiens | collected 2014-05-12
GAATATTCCGAAAAGTTACGTCCTCAATACATGCACCCGGCACTCCGCTGATGATGGAAGCATAACGGCTGTCGGCATTCCAAACGTTGATGTTGCTGATGAGAATACGTTTCATGGTGCCTGCAGGCGTACCTTCGGGGCTACGCATACGTGCGCCTAACCGGAGAAAGATAGGAGCGTTGACGATATTCCTCATCGTTATATTATTGATAACAATATCTTCCAGATGTCCTCCGTCTACCGTTTCCAATGCTAATCCTCTGCAATGTTCAAAGATACAATTCGTAATCGCAATATTGCGGAAACCTCCGCTGCTTTCTGTTCCCAGTTTGATGCGTCCGGTGCGGTAACCATGATCGGGGGCTTGCGGTTCGTCCAGTTGCCAGGTGCCATCCAATACACTTCCTTTATCATAACCACTTACATAACAATCACTGATCGTCACATTTTCCGTATCCTGAAAGCGTCCTAAACCGTAGGATGCTTTCAATACAATGGCATCATCCCAGGGCGAGTTCACCGTGCACTGGCTGATACGCACATTCCGGCAACAATCAATATCGAATCCATCCCGGTTTGTATCTACTTTCAGATTCAGAATAGTCAGATGATCTACTCCTGTGGCCAACAAGGCAAAATGTCCGCAATGCAGCATGGATAAATCTTTCAGAGTCACATTTCTACACTCCTTCAAGCTGATAGCCTTATTGCCTACACCCGGCAGACGGCTTTCTTCGCGAGTCAGTCCTTTACCGTAGATAAGTCCGGGTCCACTGATCGTTATGTTCTCCAGCCCAATTCCCCAAATTAAGGAATTCTTCCAGTGGCTGTGTCCGAAATCCTGATATTTGTTATGTTCATTCGGTTCGGCACTATCATATCCTGCCTCTATTCCGGGGAAAGCGGCAAGAATACACGCACCTTGCTCCAGATACAAATGAATGTTACTTTTTAACCGGATAGAATAACAGGCATATTCTCCGGCTGGTAGGTAAACCGTACCTCCTCCGGCTTCTGCAGCTGCTTCAATCGCACGATTGATGGCAGGAGAATCGATGGTTTTTCCATCCGCTTTGGCTCCAAAGTCCTTAACGTTATAAATGGCTGCATGTATATAGATGCAACCAATTAACAGAGTGAATAATAAATAAGCTCTTTTCATTTTTTGTCGATTTTGGCAAAAATATCCGGTAACATATAATAGTTGTAATCCGCTTTTTCATTCTGTTCGTAGAAGCAGAAGTAAAGTCGGAGTGGCTTGGTGTCCTTTTCTTGAGAGAGGGTAGGAGATAGATTACAACGTCCGGCCAATACCGGTCGGTCCGTCCGTTTGCCCGATTCGTAAAGCATCAAGGGAGTTTCATCCTTATGTCCGTTGCTCAAGCGAATATCATCGCTGGGAGTAACAGCCTGTAAAGTACGTAATTTCATACTTTCTCCATAATAGCAAGTGAAAGCCTGTCCTTCCACACTGAAGACATTGATATCCGAATCCGGCCGGCAATCGCCGAAACTCCAGAAGAGCTTATCCGCTTTTGATGTGGAAGTCACTTCTACTTCCAGAATAAATCCATGACTATCGGGCAAGGCTTTCCATTGGAAATGGATCCCTTCTACTTTTTCTTTAGACTTCAGCCAGTGACTTTCATTTCCCTTCGATATTCCCAGCCGGAAAGTACCGGCAGGCGGAGTCAGGGATTGTGCTTGCGCATCAATGAGCAAGATTCCCAGCAGTACGGTGGTCAGGAGTTGTTTCAGCATAGTTGAAGTGGATATTACTTTGTTCATTTTCCTTTAGTTCAATAGCGTTTTTGTCTTTCATATCCAATGTGATTTCAGACAAATTGAAGTTTTTTGTATAGCAGATTTTTCCCGGTTTATTGGTCTGCGCTTCGATGGCATAAAGATAGAAATTTTCCAGACGTAACGAGTCATTCCAGCCGGAAGCAGAGATAAATTCATCTACATTTTCTGCTTTGATCTTCGATACATACACATTGCGGAAGTGCGGATAACCTTTTTCGGGTGGTGTTACCGGAGTCAGCATTACTCTCCAATGTTCCGGAATATCTTTCCCTTCATACTCTTTAGGTAATACACTGTAACTATAACTGGGATTCCAGTTCAGATCGGCAGCCAGTACGTGGCGGACGTTTTCTGCTTTTACGTCGGTCATATAGATATTTTCGATCGTTCCTCCGCGGTTCATGGCACTCTTTAATCGTAGTACGGCCGAGGTGCCGACTGCTTGAAGATTGTATCCCAATATATTTCGTATGCTGCCGGAGGTTTCACTGCCACAGGTGATGAGGCCTGCGCCTTTGCGGGCTATACAGTTGCGTATTACTATATTTTCCGTGGGGAGATTGACACGCAATCCGTCTGCATCGCGTCCCGATTTGATACAAATATTATCATCATTGCAATCGACGTCGCAGTTTTCAATCAGAATATTAGTGGACGAGTCGATGTCGATACCATCCGTACTAGGGCCGTGTCCTCCCAAGTTATTATTAATGACCAGTCCGTCTATGGTACAGTAATTGGAATAAAGAACCTGGCATCCCCAAAAGCCTGTCCGCATCAGGGTGAATCCTTTGAGGGTAATGTCCGAACTGCGTTCCACGAGAATACCCCGTACACGTTTGCAGTCGTAATCTACGATCCAGCGTAATCCTTTCGCTTCATATTCTTTCCGCATTTCCCAATATTTATCCCAAAATACTTTGCCTCGGCAATCTAGCGTTCCCTCTCCACTGACGGCAGCATTCTTTTCGTTGATAATGTTGATTACTGCCGCGGGCCATGTCATCTCAATTCCCGCAATCCGCGAACGGAATTCGGGATAATGATGAATGTGAGGACTAGCCAGTAGAGTCACTCCTTTATCCAGTTGCAGGTTGACACCGCTTTTTACGAACAATGCCCCTGTCTGATAATATCCCGGTTGAAGGGTAACCGTGCCTCCACCGGAGACAGAACAACTGTCGATTGCTTTTTGGATAGCCTCTGTGCTAAGCACCGTGCTGTCTGCTACTGCGCCAAAAGAATTGGCGGATAAAATAAGATTGTTTCCGGGCATTTGCCGGCTTCCTACACTGTCAGCCCATGACAAATCCGGTTGTTGCGGTACTTGCCCCCATTCGAAGCTGTTACTTCCTGCTTGTTTGGCTGTTGGGGTGACGCAAGCTGCTGTCAAAAGTGTGCTTGCCAGTAGGAACAGGGGAAAGATGCTTTTGGTTTTCATATTTATCTAATGCCTGATACTTAATACTTGATACTTAATACCTAATACCTATCTCTCAATTTCCGTCCGGTTTCTCTATTTCTGTGAAAGGTGATTCGTTCCAGTGGAAAGTATTCACATCATCCGGGTGTGCCGGGTTATATGCCGGATCTATTTTCAAGTGTTTGGCTAACTCAGGTACGGCTTTCTTCATACCTTCAATCACACACTGGGCTATCTGGTAAGCGCCGTAAGGGTTAAAGTGGGTATTGTCTTCAAAAGCCTTGGTCTGTCCGGGATAAGTTCCTGCCGGATAGTGTACGAAGGCGCGTTTGGATGTTTCCGTGCCTAACGCTTCATATAGTGTCCGAGTCATTTCGTTGAGGTCAATCAAAGGTATATTTTCTTTGGCGGCCAGCCAGCGCATGGCCTCCGGATAATCTTCGTGTGTATCGCGGATATGTCCGGTTGAGTCAAAGCTCCGGCGTTGGGTGGGAGTAACCAGTATGGGATATGCTCCACGTGCCCGTGCTTCGTCGATGAATGTTTTCAGGCTGGTCATAAAAGAGTAGTAAGCTCCTTTTCCGGGACCTTTTTGCTTCTGATCGTTATGTCCGAACTCCATGAAGAGATAATCGCCTTTTTTCATCTGGCTCAATGCTTTTTTCAAACGTCCTGCTCCGATAAAAGTATTGGCCGATTCACCGGATTCCGCATAATTGGCGATGCAAACATCTGTTCCGAAGAAATGAGGAATCATTTGTCCCCAGCTAGCCCAAGGTTCGTTGTCCTGATCGACTACCGTACTGTTTCCGCACAGAAAAACAGTGATGACCGACGGATCGGCAGGTTCGATACGGATACTTTGACACACAGGTGCATCTCCATTAAATTCCAATGTCAGTTTATCATCCCAGTTCAGTTTCGCTTTCTCACGGGGCTTGATTCGTACATATTCTTTTTCGGAGATACGAGGGGTACGCTTATTGATGATAAATGTTTCGTCTACGAATTGTCCTTTTTTAGTTGGCAGGTTCTCAACAAATAGCCGGCGTGACTCACCTCTTACGGTGGTCACTCCTGCATGTTTTTTACTTCCCAGGCGTACTGTAACTTTGTAATTCCCGTCCGGAACACGGACAGAGAAGAAGAAAGGTGATTTACTCCCTTTCTCGGGTGTGGCGGTGAGGTCGTATCCGTATCCCGTCTCCTCGCTATATCGGGGTGCGTCCGACAGTTGGTAGGTTCGGACTTCTTCTTGGGCATGGACGGTTATTGTAGCCAAGAGTAGTAAGCCTATGATGGTAGTTTTCATTATAAATAATATGAATGTATATTGTTTATAGAATTTAGGCACGGATTACGCGGATTTCACGGTTTTTAGAATTACGCTTTCTATAAAGCAACAGTGTAATTCGTGTAATCTGTGCCTGATAATTTCCTTTTTAGTTAATTTTCGGTTTGAGCTCGTCCGGCGAATCTTTGGTATAAGATTTTACATCTCCTGCCACTTTGGTGAATAATGCCTGAATCAGCTCCGGAGATATTTTCTCTGTTGGACGGAAAGCATCCGAATTCATATAATCCAGGATTGCCTTGTGCATTTGTCGGGCAACGATTCGTTTCTCCGGTTGAGAGGTGATATCCATGCTGGTCATCATCAGTTTACCGTTCAATACATTTGCTTCAAACAACATTCCGATTTTCCGGCTGATGAACCAGGTGTCGATGCTTTGAACGGTTGGCTGGAATTCTGCCGGGAAGTCGGTAAATTGCATCACTTGGGCTTTATTTAATAATTCCCACCATTGCAGGTTACTATGAAATTCCGTAGGAAATTCACGGAAAAGAGGATGATATTCATTCAGGAAAATACCAGTTGTGTGCGGCGGGCGCATCTTGAACCAGGAAGTATTCCAGAATACCGGAGTAAAGTATTGTTTAACTTCTTTTCCGTATTGTATTTTGCCCGCTGCCGTAATCAAGACATTTCCTCCTTCTTTCAGTACGGAAATGGCTTTTTCATCCAGTGTGTCGGTAGTATATACGCTTCCTTGTGTCAGTTCCACTTGTGCAGGATATACCCAGAAATCCCAGTCATTGACGGCATCGCTGCCTTCAATACACACTTCCAGATTTAGTTTCTGTGGAGTATCGATCTCCTTTAGATTCATATCCACGCTGCCTAGTGCACAAAGGTTCCCAATAGGAATCGTTTGTGTGCCGACAGTTCCTTTGGCATACACCTTTCCGAACTTGTCTTTGATGGTATAGCTAGTTTTTGCTCCTTGCAAAGGGGCTGCACCAAAGTGGGAAACTTCGATGTCGGCATGGAATGTTTCATCATTGGCATATACAAACTTCGGAATACGGGCTAAGGGGACAGTCGGACTGCAAAAACGTCTGAATTGTTCCGCGTTGATATATCCTTTCTCTTCAAAAAATACATCCAGTACGCCGACCAATGCCGTTCCCTGACCCGAATAATCGTTGAGAGCCAGCAATTGGAAACCTGCATAATCGGGGGTACGCAATGTCTTTTCAATCTCATGTTTATAGCAAAGTGCCTGCAATTTGCCCGAAGCCATCATAAAATCATAACTTTGGCCTCCCATGTGATTATCATTCAGAATATCCCTGAAAATCTCAAAGTTCTTCGCCTTGTTGACTCCGGTATATTTGCGGATTTCGTTGAAATTCGGGAATACGCACCATTGACCTGTTTCATGTGATACATACGGTTGTTTCACGGTGTCTATCCTTGCACGATAATCCGATTTGCTTTCCGGTTGCGCACCTGCCCAACTCAAACCGCGTGCTCCGGCTTTCACATGGTATTCATTGTGAGGTTGCCACTGCCAGCTGTTTCCTACAGAAGCTCCTGTGTATACACGACGCGGATCTGTCGCTTTCCAATAATCGACAAACTTGCTCACCCATGCCACCCAGCGTCCGGAAGGTTCGTTACCACAAGCTAACATACAGTAAGATGCATAATTTCCGTATTCTTTAGTCAAGGCAATTGTTTCGTCCATCAGATATTTGTCAATTGGCTGACCGTTACCCAGTCTTGGTCCGTGATTCGGCCAACTCGGACCTTCCGGTTGCAGATAGAAACCGACCAGATCGGCTGCGATAAAAGCAGCTTCCGGCGGGCAGAAAGAATGAAAACGCATGTGATTCAAACCATAGTTGCGGCAAATGCGGAACACCCGCTCCCAGGAAGCTACGTCCATCGGAGCATAACCGGTCAATGGGAAATCACAGTTTTCCACTGTGCCGCGAAGCATTGTTTTGCGGCCATTGACGTAGAACCATTTTCCTTCTATCTTGAAATCGCGCATTCCAAATTGTACCTGTTTGATGTCGGCCTGTTTACCGTTGGTCAGTTTTGCCGTCAGTTTATACAGTGCAGGATTGAACTCATCCCATGTGAGGAAATCTTTTCCCATAGGAAGTTCCATCTCTATCGCATTGTCTCCCGGACGGATATGGAAGCTTTGCTGAACAGGAGCTACTTTGTGTTGAGTGTCTGTATTGAAACTTTCGGCAGAAAGTGTAATATCTCCTTTGGTGGAAGAGGCAGACTGTATGTTCATGCGTACCAGTGCTTTCTGATTATTTAAATCAGGGTATATCTGGATGTCTTCAAAATGAACTTTAGGAGTGGCCTGTAATTCAATTCGTCCTACGATCCCGTTCCAGTTACCTTGGGTCTGGTCGGTGATGCTGTGAGAGTCGGGGCCTACATTGATTTCTTTGATGCGGTTGTCGATGCGGATAGTAATCAGGCAGGTTTTGCCGGGAGTAACAGCCGAAGTCAGATCATACACATGAGGGACACAAAGACTATTCTGCATACCGAGTTCCTGTTGATTGACCCATACGGTCGTTTCGATGTGCGGGCGTTCCAGGAAAAGAGTGATTCTTTCTTCTTTCCAGTTGGAAGGTATTGTAACTTTCTTTTGATACCAGGCTACCCCTACATAATGTTTGTCGGGAGTCAGGAAAAAAGGAAGCTTCACTTGTCCTTCTATTCTGTATTTCTCCATGTATGGATTGAAATAGTAAGAGCTGTCGTACAAGCTTCCGGTCCACCGGGTGCGGGCGGTTACTTCATCTCCTTTCAGCTTTTCGGGCATGGAGCCGGGGAGGTTAATCTGATCATCAAGGCTTTTTTTGAACCATTGTTCCTTGGTGCCGATATCTTCCCGGTCTATCTGGAAATTCCATTTGCCAGATAAACTGAAAGAATGATTTTGCCCCGTTACGGTCAGTATAGAGGCAAATACGATGGCAATACTTACTAAAAGTTGTTTCATGATATATAGAATTGATATGTTTTTCATCTCTATTTTAAAATCTGCCGCTAAAGTAGAGCTTTTTAAGGGTTTAGTAAATAGAAAGATGTACAGATACATAGAATATTGTATCAAAATGCACTTATAGGACGGATGGTGTACAAAACTACATGGATTTGAAATATTGTCCATGCTCTTTATCTTTGAGGAGGTTGGGAGATACCTTATCTTTGCGGGGTAAACTTTTTAATCTTAAAAGGAACCATGAAAAAAGTAGTTGTTTGGATGGCTCTAAGTCTTTGCTCGGTAATGACAATCTTCGCCGGTAAGACTGCTTATCTCTTTTCTTATTTCATCAATGACAGTAAAGATGGATTGCATTTAGCTTATAGTTATGACGGGATGAATTGGATGCCTTTGAATGGCGGACGGTCTTATCTGACACCTTCCGTCGGTAAAGATAAATTAATGCGAGATCCGAGTATTTGCCAGGCTCCGGACGGAACTTTCCACATGGTCTGGACTTCCAGTTGGACTGATCGGATTATCGGCCATGCTTCTTCTCGTGATTTGATTCATTGGAGTGAACAACAGGCTATTCCGGTAATGATGCACGAGCCGACTGCCCATAATTGTTGGGCACCTGAACTCTTTTATGACGAACCTTCGCAAACTTACTATATCTTTTGGGCAACTACCATCCCCGGTCGTCACAAGGAAATACCTACCAGCGAAAGCGAGAAGGGATTGAATCATCGTATTTATTATGTGACAACAAAGGATTTCTATACTTTCTCAAAGACGAAAATGTTCTTCAATCCTGATTTCAGCGTGATTGACGCTGCCATTGTGAAAGATTCGAAGCTGGGAGACCTGATAATGATAGTCAAGAATGAGAATTCCAATCCGCCGGAAAAGAATTTGCGCGTTACGCGTACAAAAAAGATAGAAAAAGGATTCCCGACCAAAGTATCGGCGCCTATTACAGGAAAGTATTGGGCGGAAGGACCTGCTCCTCTTTTTGTCGGTGATACGCTTTATGTTTATTTCGATAAATACCGCGATCATCGTTATGGTGCCGTTCGCTCTTTAGATCATGGCGAAACATGGGAAGACGTGTCCAATCAAGTCTCTTTTCCGAGAGGTATCCGTCATGGAACGGCGTTTGCGGTAGATGCTTCCGTGGTGGAGGCATTGATAGCCAATCGTACTTATAATCCTTTAATCCCCGATAATGTGGCGGATCCTTCCGTTTCTAAGTTTGGTGATACCTATTATCTTTACGGAACCACTGATTTGGATTATGGTCTTGAACGTGCCGGAACACCTGTTGTGTGGAAGTCGAAAGATTTTGTAAACTGGAGCTTTGAGGGTTCTCATATTAGTGATTTCGACTGGTCGAAGGGATATGAATATACGAATGATAAAGGTGAAAAGAAAAAAGGATATTTCCGGTATTGGGCTCCCGGGAGAGTGATTGAACACGATGGAAAGTTTTATTTATATGTTACCTTTGTCAAGCCCGGTGATAAGATGGGGACTTATGTGCTTGTTGCAGATCGTCCGGAGGGTCCTTTCCGGTTTACTGAAGGAAAAGGGCTTTTTGTTTCCGGAGAAGAAGTAGATAGCCCTGCCATTATTGATGATATCGACGGAGAGCCTTTTATTGATGATGACGGTACGGGATATATCTTTTGGCGTCGTCGGAATGCGGCACGTCTTTCTGCTGACCGGCTTCATCTGGATGGGGAACCGGTGACATTGAAAACAGCCCGTCAGGGATATTCAGAGGGTCCCGTAATGTTTAAACGTAAAGGTATCTATTATTATATTTATACATTGAGCGGTCATCAGAATTATGCAAATGCATACATGATGAGCCGCGAATCTCCTCTTACAGGTTTTGTAAAACCGGAAGGCAACGATATCTTTTTGTTTTCTTCTCCCGAAAATCAAGTGTGGGGACCGGGGCATGGCAATGTGTTCTACGATGAAGGAACGGATGAGTATATCTTTCTTTATCTTGAATACGGAGATGGTGGAACCACCCGGCAGGTATATGCTAACCGGATGGAATTTAATGATGACGGAACAATTAAAACTTTAGTTCCTGATATGCGTGGAGTGGGGTACTTGGCAGCTCCACAAGAGAAACGGACGAATTTGTCTTTGCAGTCACATTTTTATGCTTCCAGCGAGAAAGAACCGCGCACTTCTGTGGTTAGCATTGAAACACAGCCTAACCAGCCTCTACCGAAGAAAGCCTCCGTGAAGAATTATACTCGAACGCATACTTATCAGGCTGCTCATGTAGCCGATGAATCGAATGGAACTCGTTGGATGGCAGCCGATACGGATAGCAGTCCATTCATTACGGTGGATTTAAAAGGAATTCGCAATGTCAACGAATGTCAGTTTTACTTTACCCGCCCTACTGAAGGACATACGTGGCGGTTAGAAAAATCGATGGATGGAAAAAACTGGCGGACATGTGCCGAACAAGCTAAAGTAGAAGTGCGCTCCCCGCATTTGGCGAAGGAGATAGGGGAGGCCCGTTATCTTCGTCTTCATATCCGCAGGGGAGATGCTGGATTGTGGGAATGGAAAATCTATGAGAAATGATAATTTTGCGGAGTGCCCTGAAAGGGCTTAATTATATAGTGTAGGGCAACGCCCTACGTAAAAACGACAATCTGAATTTGCGCCCTGAAAGGGCATAATTGTATACAGTTCCGCCCTTTCAGGGCTTGTGGCTGGTGTGTTTTTTTCGTAGGGCGTTGCCCTACGCTATATAATTAAGCCCTTTCAGGGCACCCCAATAAATATATAATTGTAAGAACCGATAAATTCCCATTTACCGGCGTAGCGCCGGAGCAAGGTTTCCATTCGGTATTCCCTGAAAGAGATACAGTTCCACCCTTTAGGGTATGTCTAAAACGATAACATGCCGAATGGAAACCTTGTTGGGGCGCTACGCCCCTAAATTCCCATTTATAAAACGAATGATAAAGAATAGCTAACATTAATAATCAATTGAATTTATGAAGTATATGATAAAAAGTAAAATGCTGGCAACTTTTTGTGCCGCCTGCCTGCTGACTCTTTCAACTACAGCACAACCCTCTTCTTGGTTTAATGACAAAGATCTGACACTGACAGGCGTCTACTATTATCCTGAACACTGGGATGAAAGCCAGTGGGAACGTGACTTCAAGAAAATGCATGACTTGGGATTTGAATTTACCCATTTTGCCGAGTTTGCGTGGGCGCAGTTGGAGCCGGAAGAAGGGCGTTATGATTTTGCCTGGCTTGACAGAGCGGTAGCTTTAGCTGCCAAATATGATTTAAAAGTTATAATGTGTACGTCTACTGCCACTCCTCCTGTATGGATGAGCCGGAAATATCCTGAAATTCTGTTGAAGAATGAAGATGGAACGGTACTTGACCACGGTGCCCGTCAGCATGCTTCATTTGCTTCTCCTCTTTACAGAGAGTTATCTTATAAGATGATTGAAAAACTGGCGCAGCACTATGGTAACGATCCTCGTGTTATCGGATGGCAACTTGATAACGAGCCTGCCGTACAGTTTGACTATAATCCGAAAGCGGAACTTGCCTTCCGTGATTTTCTTCGTGCCAAATACAATAATGACATTCAACTTTTAAATAATGCCTGGGGAACTGCTTTTTGGAGTGAGTCTTATTCTTCTTTTGATGAAATAACGCTTCCCAAGCGTGTACAGATGTTTATGAATCATCATCAGATTTTGGATTACCGTCGTTTTGCAGCAATGCAAACCAATGATTTTCTGAATGAGCAATGCTTGTTAATCAAGAAATATGCAAAGAACCAATGGGTAACAACCAATTATATACCGAACTATGATGAAGGACATATTGGTGGTAGTCCTGCGTTGGATTTCCAAAGCTATACCCGTTACATGGTATATGGAGATAATGAGGGAATCGGTCGTCGGGGCTATCGTGTAGGTAATCCATTGCGTATTGCTTGGGCGAATGATTTTTTCCGTCCGATACAGGGAACGTATGGTGTAATGGAACTGCAACCGGGACAAGTGAACTGGGGCAGTATCAATCCCCAGCCTCTTCCGGGAGCTGTCCGTCTATGGATGTGGAGTGTATTTGCCGGTGGAAGTGATTTTATTTGTACCTACCGCTATCGCCAACCGCTCTATGGTACAGAACAGTATCATTATGGAATAGTAGGAACAGACGGAGTGACTGTTACCCCCGGTGGAAAAGAGTATGAAACTTTTATAAAAGAGATTCGTGAACTTCGTAAGCATTATGCTCCCCGTGAGGCGAAGCCTGCTGATTACCTGGCACGTCGTACAGCTATTCTTTTCAATCCTGAAAACTTCTGGAGCATTGAGCGACAGAAGCAAAATCGGACTTGGGATACTTTTGCGCATATTGAAAAGTATTACCGTACCTTAAAATCATTCGGAGCCCCCGTCGATTTTATATCAGAAGCCAAGAACTTATCTGATTATCCGGTCGTCATTGCGCCGGCTTATCAATTAGCTGATAAAGAACTGGTGGACAAATGGATTTCTTATGTGAAGAATGGCGGAAACCTCATTCTGACTTGTCGTACGGCACAGAAGGATCGTTATGGTCGTCTCCCGGAGGCTCCTTTTGGCTCTATGATTATTCCGCTGACCGGAAATGAAATGAACTTTTATGATTTGCTGCTTCCCGAAAATCCCGGTACTGTTGTTATGGACGGAAAAGAGTATATTTGGAATACATGGGGAGAGATTCTGAATCCTCCGGCAGATGCTCAAGTATGGGCTACTTATAAAAACGAATTCTATGAAGGAAGTCCGGCTGTGACTTTCCGCAAACTGGGGAAAGGTACGATTACCTATGTAGGAGTGGACAGCCACAATGGAGCATTGGAAAAAGATATATTGAAAAAGCTATATGTACAGCTGAATATCCCGGTAATGGATTTGCCTTATGGCGTGACAATGGAATACCGGAATGGCTTGGGAATTGTTTTGAACTATTCAGACCAGCCCTATGCCTTCAACTTGCCGAAAGGAGCCAAAGCATTGATTGGAACTACAAATATTCCTACAGCGGGTGTATTGGTGTTTTCAATGTGACCGGCTATAAATTAATATTCTTATCTTTGATGTGTTTGAAGAATTAAAAATATGATATTGTAATGAAGACTTACTTACTGAAACCGATGGTAGTTGTCTGCCTTTGCTTATTGACAGCTTCCTTTACTTTTGCCGCTGATAATTATAAAATGGTAAAGGTGAAAGCTCCTTTCCCTATGCAACCTATTAAAGTATTTATCTATCCGGACAAAGACTTTTTGATAACAGATTACGGAGCAAAAAACGGAGGTGAAGTAAACAATACAAAAGCAATTGCTGCCGCTATTGAAGCGTGTCATAAATCAGGTGGCGGACGTGTTGTTGTTCCGGCAGGTATATGGTTAACTGGGCCAATTCATTTTAAAAGTAATGTAAATCTTTATTTGGAGGAGAATGCAATTCTGAATTTTACGGATAATCCTTCTGATTATCTTCCGGCAGTGATGACTTCATGGGAAGGTTTGGAATGTTATAATTATTCTCCATTACTCTATGCTTTTGAATGTGAGAATGTGGCAATTACAGGTAAAGGGACTCTTCAGCCGAAGATGGATACTTGGAAAGTATGGTTCAAACGTCCTCAACCTCATTTGGAGGCATTGAAAGAGTTATATACGAAAGCTTCGACCGATGTTCCTGTTATTGAACGTCAAATGGCGGTAGGAGAGAACCACCTTCGTCCGCACTTGATTCATTTCAATCGCTGCAAGAATGTTTTATTGGATGGGTTTAAGATTCGTGAAAGTCCGTTCTGGACCATTCATCTTTATATGTGTGACGGAGGACTGGTACGTAATCTGGATGTAAAAGCACATGGACATAATAATGACGGTATTGATTTCGAAATGAGCCGTAATTTTCTGGTAGAAGATTGTTCTTTCGATCAAGGTGATGATGCAGTAGTGATTAAAGCCGGACGTAATCAAGATGCCTGGCGATTGAATACTCCTTGCGAAAATATTGTTATCCGTAATTGCCAGATTCTTAAAGGACATACTTTGCTTGGTATTGGAAGTGAAATTTCCGGAGGAATACGGAATATTTATATGCATGATTGCACAGCTCCGAATTCAGTAATGCGTCTGTTTTTCTTTAAAATTCTGCTAAAATCTACTGAACAGCTTAAAATGAGCTATTTATGAATAGTTCACCTCAATAGAGGTAATGACTTGGCAATAGTACCAACTTCTTCATTATACATAAGTTTGCCTTGCTTGTCAAACAACTCTGTTACGATTGCAAAGATAAATTTAAAATCTGAGAAATAACATCTTTTGCGTTGTTTTTATAGATTATTAAATTATGGTCGGAAAATGTCTCAGAAATGCAACTGTACAATATCTAAAGAAACACATATAAGTTTCATATACAGCATTAAAAACATGAGAAATGTTAAATGCAATTCCCTTTCTAACAATACAAAGCAAAATTTTCTCGTTTGTAGATTGTTTTTTGTACTTTTGTAATTAGAATTATAAAAATGGGTATTTTTAGAATTTATGACTAAGGAGTAACAATATACCCATTTTGTAAATAAAGGGAATGTTGAACACCTAAAAATATCAATTTATGAAAACCAAAGGACGCAACATATGCGATACCCTCAAGGCTATTCGCAAACAAATAGCGGATGCCAATGGGATAGACTATTCACCCGAAGAATGCCACTTCAAGGGCGAATGCAAGGGAACTTGCCCAAGATGTGAGCAAGACGTGAGAGACCTGGAACATGAGTTGAGAATCAGACAAATGGCCGGGAAAGCCATCAAGGTCGCAGGAGTGGCATTGGGAATCACCGCCCTCGCCGCATCCACCACATCATGCGCCACCCAGAAGGGATATTATAGTTCTATATCAGAGAAAACCCTCCCTATTCTATTTCAAGAATATACGCCAAACGATTCCGTCCTTCTCAAAGAAAAAGAAGCACTAAACAAGAAAGGAGTACTTTTTGTACAAGGGCATCTCATTGACGAGCAAGGAGATCCACAAGTAGGAGCCACGATTACGGCAAAACTTTCTGGCAGCAAGACTATTGCTGACAAAGATGGAAACTTTACTATCGAGGTGGAGAAAGAAGATATAATCACCGTGAAATATCTTGGCATGCAAGACAGAATCATCAAAATCACAAAAATGAGCCAAGAGAAACTCAATATTATCACTTTGACAGAAAGCAGAGAGGGGGAAGTCGCAGTTATCAGAGGAACAGCTCCTATCATCAAGAAAGATACTCATTCAGAAGAAGCAAAGCAAGAAAAGTACACGAATGATGGTAAGACCGCCATCATCCAACAAACCGTCGCATCAGACTCCACCAAGAGCAGCAAGCTATTTGGCGCAGCAATCGAGGAAATGGCATCATTCCCTGGCGGTTCAGCTGCATTGATGCAATACATCGCCCAAAATCTCCGCTATCCAAACATACAAGGAGATTGCAATATACAAGGAAGAGTCATTGTTGGTTTCACTGTCAATGAAGACGGAACCCTGAGTGACATCAAGGTGATGAAAAGCATTTCCCCTACCTTCGACGAGGAAGCCATTCGGGTAGTGAAAAGTATGCCGAAATGGAATCCTGCCAAGCGAAATGGCAAGGCCGTAAAAACGAAATATACAGTCCCCGTTACCTTTAGATTAGAATAAAATGAAGACCGCCCCACTCATTTGCATCGACCGCCACCGCCTTACGATAGACGGCGAGGGTGTCACCACCCTCGTGGCATTCCACGGATGCCCTCTCCATTGCAAGTATTGCCTCAATCCCCAATGCCTCGAAGCCGACGGCGTATGGCAGGAGATGGACACGGAACTGCTGATGATGAACGTGGAGATGGACAATCTTTATTTCTTGGCGACAGGAGGCGGCATCTGCTTTGGTGGAGGCGAACCACTCTTGCGAAGCGCATTCATCAAGGAATTTTGCGAGCAATGTCCTGAGGGATGGCAGTTTACGATGGAAACGAGCCTCAACGTGCCTCGCCATCACTTGGAGGAAGTCATCTCCTTCATCGACTCCTTCATCATCGACATCAAAGACATGACACCTGCCATCTACCAAGCCTATACCGGCAAGGGCAATCAGCAAGTTATTGAGAACCTTGTCTGGCTCTACTCCCATGCCAAACATAAAGATAAAATCACCCTCCGTCTCCCCATTATACCCAAGTTCAACACTGAAGAGGACAGAAAACACAGTCGTCAAGTCTTAGAAAAATTAGGGTATGAGAATTTTGATGAATTTGAATATGTGATTAGAGGATAAACTGGTTAAATCTATGCCCTACCGAGACTATGGTCTCATTTCAGTGTTGTTTCTACGGACTATCTTGCCGTTCAAGGTGGACTCACGGATATACTCAGCCAACTTGCGATTGGTTTTTCTCGCCATCAATTTCAATACCTCGTAGCTTGGCAGAGAGAACTTCTTCGTGTCAAACTTTGACAGCTTGCGAATCCTTTTAGTGGGCAGTTTTCCACCCTTTCTCCTGGCTTGTTCATGCATGCTTGTAATTCGACATACTGTTTATAGTTGGTACACTCACTTTCTGCGACCGTTGGGAACAAAAATTCTCCGCCCTTATGGTGGAGCGAGGAGTTTTGGGGTTCCCAAAACATAACCTCGCTCCCTCCTCTAAGAACAAAAGACGAGACATTTGCCTTTCAGCTCTCCATGCCCAAGGTTGCAGACCTTAATTCTCGCAATTTGCACCAAAAATCAAAGCTGCCACATTGAAGAATAAGGTCACAGATACAAACAACCTTGTTATTGAAGTGTGCAAAGGACAAGGTGATAATATTCAGTGCGTAACTTGCCAATTGTAGCAGTTGTGTTTTGTCGCTTTACTTTGTGAACTATGCCGAGTGTGTTATATGCGCTGCGTGTCCTCGGTATAGTCTGCATAAATCTAATGCCATGCTAAAACACTGCGGAGGTTCGCCCAAGTGGCTGGAGGCGCAAAGCCTCCAAGGAACGTTGCTGCAACCATTTCGGAGAATAGAGCGGTTGCCAATAAATCCACAAGTACATTCTACGGCAGACCAAGTGATGGGTATTTTTCAGTTGAGTAGTTGAGAATATGTTGTATGGTAATGAAAATCAAAGACTTAACTTATCAATAAGTTCTCAACAAAAGTTTCTACACAACACTTCACTGGGCAAAAGAGAAACATAGGCATGAACATTGAGGATTTCTCTTTTCATCATTCTCTTTCTTTTGTTGAGATATTTGTTGAGAGTATGTAGAGCCGTAAATACTTGATATTCAACACTACTTTCTGTATATTCAACAAATCAACAAAAATAAGGGGATTAGTCCGCCCTTTTAATGGCTTAGGACTATCCCCATCAAATAAGCTGCTTCATACCAATGCTTCTGTACTTCTTCGTGACAGAACGACAGCATTAAGCCAACGACAAGAGGACATTCAGTTAATAGCGTTTGTCCCTCCATTGAGTTGTAGGATAATGACACTACCTTTCTCTTTTGCCCCGTACAACCTCTTTATGATTGTGTCACGAAATCGAACAGCACCGTATGAATTTATACGGAAACAAAGGGCAACAATCATCGGGAAGCCATACTGCGTTTGCCAAATGCCCTTGGAAGTTTCCTTTTTCTGTTGGACATCCGACACCAAAAACAAGCCTTCCTTGTACATTGACCTTATCACAGCATGGAGTTTCGGGGCGGTGACATGAAGCATATCAACCAATTCACCCTCAATCATCCACAAGTCTTGCAAGTTGGACGGAATGGAAAGCTCTCCATTTCCGTCCATAGTGATTACAGTTCTTTTCATGCCATTCCTCCCATTGTTGGCAAATGCCCCTTGATTCGATTTTCAAAGACTGATATGTCATGCTCCAACTTGGTGCTTGTCACCTTGGCATATATCTGCGTCGTGGTGATGTTCGTGTGACCGAGTATCTTGCTTACTGTCTCAATCGGCATACCGTATTCCAGGGACAATACTGCAAACGAGTGCCTACTAACGTGGTACGAGATTCGTTTCTTGATGCCACACATTGCAGCCACTTTCTTGATGCGCTTGTTGATAGTGTCAAGTCTGCCGATATTGAACAAGTGGCTGTCCTTTCTCAATGGCTTGTATCTCTCAACAATCTGCATCGGAATATCCATCAGCTTGACTTGAAACGGCACGCCTGTCTTTTGACGCTTGGAAACTATCCAAGGAGCACCGTTTATCATACAGATGTTGTCCTCCGTCAGGTTCTTTGTGTCAATGAAAGAGATACCTGTCCAACAGCCAAAAACGAAAAGGTCTCTTGCAAATGCCATGTTTGGGTCTTCCAACTTTATCTCGGTCATGGCGGTAAGCTCGTCCAAGGTCAAGAACTCACGCTCCTTGTGGTCTGGGTCAACGTGGTACATGGCAAAAGGGTTTCTCGGTATCTTGCCGTTGTAGTGTGCTGCCGTGACGATATGCTTCAACGGTATGGAGTATATCCAAATGGTGGACTGCGTAAGCCCTACAACGTTCTTCAAGTACAGGCAAAAGTCACGGATGAACTCCTCGGTAAGCTCATTCATTGCCATGTCGCTGCGCTTGTACTGAAACTTGATGAACTCGGCAACGTACTTTCTTACCACAAGATACTTGCGATAAGTCCTAACAGCTCGGTCTTTGCCCACACGTTTGGCAAAGGTTGCGTTCTCCTTGTCAAAGGCTCTGAGCAATGTCTCGTACTCCATGCCTATGCCTTGATAAGCGTTTCTCACCATTTCAGCGGTAACGAACGCCTCACGGTCGGAAAGTCGTTGGTAATGCTTGGTGATTTGAGCCTTGATGTTGTCAAGCGCAAAGTTCACCTCCTTGGCTTCCTTGCTTCTTCCCTTTGCTCTGTTGCCCTTGGCATCCCATATCGCCTTGCTTACGCTCTGCTTGCAGCTGAACTGTGCGATAGTTCCGTTGATTGTCACTCGTCCCATGATAGGGACAATTCCGTTTCTCTCCTTGCTTCCATTTACATAGAAGACTGTCTTAAATGTACTTCTCATAATTCCTTGCTTTTGTTCGGTGCAAAATTAAATCATGAGAGTTGCATGGCAAATTCTAAACCTGTGCAGAATGGAGAAGTAAGAACCGAAGCCGTTAAATATGCTTATTAGGGCATTTCTTTGAGGTAATGACTTGAAAGCGTTTCCACTTCTCAAATCCGCCATTTTCGCATTTCCTCACGAATGCCACTTAAAGCCAACGACTACCACAACCACTTGAAACTCAAAACAAAAGCTCAAATCTGCTATTTTTTGCTTTTTTTATCAGTCTTTTTCGTAAAAACCAATCATCGTAGAGGTGGGTTTATAGAAAACGTTTATATGAAGAATGTACAGGCAGGAATGGCTCAACGTGTACTTGAAATAGATACCGAAGTGCTTTATCAATGGAAAGATTTGGTACCTACTTATGAAGAACGGATTACCCGTATTGATGGCATTTATATGGATAAAGTCACTTGTGAGTCAGCAGATGCTATTTACGAATTGAAAGGAGATGCAAAACTTCCGGTGAAGAATGTAACAATCAAGAATGTGAAGGTAGGGGAAGTGAAGAAGTTCGTAAAGAAAGTGAATAATGTGGAGAATGTAGTAGAGAAGAATGTGACCTATGAAAGGGAGGTAAAATAATCATTTTCTGAAATTGGCAGAAAAAATCGCACTGTCATATTAGCATAATGTAGTATATTAGCGGCAAAATTGAAAACTTTATTCTAGTATGAAGAAATCCTGTTTTTTGCTGCTACTTACTATTTTATGTAGCAGTATAAGTTTGGCCCAAAGCCTGAAATCTATTTCTATTTTAGGCGATTCGTATTCAACGTTTGAAGGATATCTACAACCAGATACGAATAGTATTTGGTATTATGTCTCTCCACGACAACAAACAGATGTGACTTCAGTAAAACAGACGTGGTGGCATAAATTCATTAAAGAGAATAATTACCGCCTTTGTGTCAATAATTCATTTTCGGGTGCAACGATTTGTAATACGGGTTATCGCAATGAAGATTACTCGGATCGTTCTTTTATAACCCGTATGGATCAACTGGGTTGTCCGGATGTAATTTTTGTTTTTGGCGCAACTAATGATTGTTGGGCTGGTTCTCCGCTTGGGGAGTATCAGTATGTGGGATGGACTAAAGACGATTTGTATAAATTCCGTCCGGCTATGGCTTATATGCTCGATCACATGATTGATCGCTATCCTAATGTTGAGATCTATTTTCTATTGAATTCCGGTTTAAAGGAAGAGTTTAATGAATCAGTCAGAACTATCTGCAGGCATTATAATATTGATTGCATAGAATTGCATGACATTGACAAAAAGAGTGGGCATCCTTCAATAAAGGGAATGGAGCAGATTAGTGAACAGATTAAAGAGTTCATGGTGAAGAAGACGAAGTGAAAGGAGCATTAAAAAATATTGCCACTTGTTCTTCTTTGGTTAGAAATTCTATTTCAAAGAGTGACAAGTGGCAATAGGATTAGTTGTTTACCTTAATATCCAGGGTTTTGCATTGCTTTCTTTTCCTCATTACTTAATGCAGAACCATTTGAATTGGTGATACCGTCCAAGAAGGCTTGGGGGATCGGACGATAGTAATGTTTCTCCGATTTGAATTCGCCAAGACCTCTGCTGGCACCATCGTTGAATTTATGCCAACGGGCGTCTAACGTCTTGGTACGTGCCAGATCTTCCCAGCGTTGCAATTCGCCACAAAGTTCTCTTGTACGTTCATTCAACAGGAAGCACATCATTTTGTCAGCATTGGATGTGCAGCCCAGTTCGTTGTAAATAGGGACATCTACTGTAGAATTATATACATCTGATACACTATTTAATTTCATTGTTGTTTTAGTAGAAGCAGTGGTTTCCTGTTCTATATTGTTTGACTCGTAATAAGTATTCTCTTCCCAGTAAATAGCACCTTCAGAAGAATGACCGCCCCCCTTTCCCGAACAATAAGGATTGTTCTTATAGGCTTGTCCGCCATCTACATTCTTACTACGATCCTCGCCTGCTTTATAACCGGCACGTTCACGTAATTTATTCATCCACTCGATAGCTTTGTCATAGTTGGCTTCCCCCTTACGAATATATGCCTCGGCAACCATTAGTACATCATCTGCCGAACGGGCGATAATAGCATCACGAGTACCGAATTGAGACGCAATAGAAACACGGTAACCATCACGGAATTTAGATAAAGCTACCGAACGTTTGTGGGGTATGATATCGTAATAATTACCTGTTTTTTCATTTACATTCCAACTGTGTTCCTGCCCTTTGAAATAGCGTACATATGTATACGTGTTACACATTTTTCCATCTTTCAAAA
>OJSN01001176.1_pt1 | contig 20837 bp, 19 predicted proteins | sample 1599421 | NCBI WGS metagenome assembly OJSN01 (sample SAMN04168659, study PRJEB22393) | human gut metagenome | biome: human gut microbiome; feature: stool | host: Homo sapiens | collected 2014-05-12
CTTAACGCTACACGTCCGCATATTAGTACATATATCTCAGGTTAGTGGCGTTTTTGTGAAAGGTCAATGTCAGTGCAGTTGCATTGATAAGGTCACGAAAATATTAATATCTTATCGGTTAGGAAAGTGTTTTTGGCGATGTTAGTGAAATTTTTCACAGTACAGCTTCAACAATAGGTTTTTTCTACAAAGTAAAATACCCTTGCGAAACGTTTTGAAGTTTGCAAGGGTATTTCTTTATATTTTTGCATATGGAAAAGGACGGGCAGAACCCGTCCTTTGAAAAAGCGTATTCAGCGCAGAACTTACTTGAGTTCGATCTTAGCGCCAGCTTCTTCGAGCTTAGCCTTGATTTCCTCAGCTTCAGCCTTAGAAGCGCCTTCCTTGATAGCCTTAGGAGCAGATTCAACAAGCTCCTTAGCTTCCTTAAGGCCAAGACCGCAAACGTCCTTAACTGCCTTGATAACAGCCATCTTAGCATCACCGAATGATGCGAGAACTACGTCAAATTCTGTCTTTTCTTCAGCTGCTGCTGCGCCGCCTGCTGCGGGGCCTGCTACTGCAACTGCTGCTGCAGATACACCGAATTCTTCTTCGAGAGCCTTAACGAGCTCGTTGAGCTCTAATACTGATAAGCCCTTTACTTCTTCAATCATAGCTAAAATTTTCTCTGAAGCCATTTTAATTATCCTCCGTTAATATGTTTTCATTGTTTGTGTTACGGCAGGTTTATGCCGCCGATTTCGTCCGTACAGAAATTATTCTGCTGATTCGGACTGCTTCTTCTCGATTTCGCTTACTGCGATAGCGAGCTTCTGGATAGGGGACTGAAGCATAAATACCAGCTGTGCAAGCAGTGTTTCCTTTGTGGGGAGCTTTGCGTATGCAACAACTTCGTCCTTGCTGATGCCCTTACCGTCAACGAATCCCTTCTTGATTGAGAATGATCCGTTGCTTGCTTCTTCCTGCTTGTACAGGATCTTAGGAGCAGTTACGATGTCTTCCTCTGCGAGTGCGAGAGCTGTTGTTCCTTCGAGAACATCCTCAATACCCTCAACGCCTGCCATCTCAGCTGCACGCTTTAAAAGAGTGTTCTTAACTACAAAGTAGTCAACACCTGCCTCACGAAGTTCCTTTCTCAGAACTGTGTCATCGGCAACTGTGATACCGCTGTAATCAACGAGCACACCGCAAGCGGACTTCTTGAGCTTTTCAGCGAGTTCAGCAACGTAATTCTGCTTTACCTGTAAAACTTTCTCACTAGGCATATTGTTTTCTCCTTTCGTGATTTACTGTTCGTAAAAAGGAAAAACATTTAATAAAAATGCCCTCCTCTGTAAGACAGAAAAGGGCAGAAAATTCAGTATTCTTCCCATTCCTCGGCAGGTGAGCATATGCTCGTTAGCGGTAAACCGACCTGCTGTCTTTAGAACAGCGTGATTATTATATCATATTAAAATGCGGTTGTCAAGTAGTTTGACTTAAATTTTTTCAGTCTGTCAGCACATTTGAATATATAACTCTTTTTCGGGGCGTTATCTTACACTTAGCGAAAAGATCGCTTACCGTCACAAACGTGTATCCCTGCCTTTTAAGCTCCGGGATTATCGTATCGAGCGCCTGTACCGTGCGGAAATTGCCCTCCATATCGTGCAGAAGTATTATCATACCGTTTTGCGCCTGATCGATTATACGCTTACTGCGTTCTTCTGCGGATATTTCGTCAAGCCAGTCCTCCGCACCGTTTCCGCAGATAAATGTCAGCGGTATATCGTCATACATACTGTCGCAAAGCGCAATATACGGCGGACGGAAAAATTTCGGGGCGACACCGCCTGTTATCTGCTTTATCTTATCGTTTGTGTATTCAATTTCAGCCTTTATTTCTTCGCTTGTCTGCTGAGGCATCGCACTGTGCGTCCTGCTGTGGTTGCATATCTCACAGCCGTACTCAAAGCATTCACGGGCTATCCTTGCGCTTTCCTCGTTTATGTTATCGCCTACAAGGAAAAAGCTGCCCGTAACGTTATGCTTTTTCAGCATTTCAAGCACCTGCGGCGTTGTGACGGTGTTCGGTCCGTCGTCAAATGTAAGCGCTATGTACTTATTCTCCATCTTCTGCTCCTTTTTTTCTTGCTGGATACAACACATCTACAAAGCGAAACAGCGACAGCGAAAATACGATATTCGTCACGCTGTTGCAGAAATAATATCCCATAAAATTAGTTCTTTCGACCGAGCCGTAAAAAACGAAAACGCTCGAAAAGTATATAAGCCCCGTAATAAGATATATCGCAGGACATATCATAGCGGCTTTTCTGCTCATTGTACCTCGTACAAGCTGTATCATAACTATCGAGTCCAGAAGAAGAAATATATCCATAACAAGATACAGCGTTACATTATATTCCCCACCGGAAACGAAGCCGTTTTCCGATATGAACGACAAGTCATACACAAGGCTCGGTGCTATGCCTATAATGCACATATAGGGGATAAGGGCGAACATTTTTCTGCTTTCCCTGTAATAAAAGACCGCTACAGAAACAGAAAACCACAGATACATTATAAGAGTAGACGGTATAGATGCCACATACGCTCCGCAGTTTACACAGCCTGCCGATATAATGTGCGGCATATAGTCGATTATCTCGAATACGCCCTGCACCCCGACAAGCAGTGACAGCACAAGCAATAGCAATGCGTGCGCCAGCAGAAACGTTTCGCTTTTTTCGTTTTGCGTTTTATTGCTCAGCATGAATTACCTCCGTTTCTGCGGCTTCAATATCAACAAGACATTTTTTCCGCCATTTGCCGCCCTTATATCTGATAAGACACATTACTGCTGTCAGCACCCAGGTAAGACAGGTCGTTGTCCATACCGCCCACATTCCCACTCCGGGTATATTAACAAGTATTGCCGCAAAGCCTATTCTGCCTACTACCTCGGCAAGTCCGTTCAGAAATGCAAATCCTACATCGCCCGCACCGTTTAAAAGTCCTCTTGTCGTGTGGATAAAGCCCAGCGGAACATAAAAGCAGGCAGACAGCTCTCTGCTGTAATATTTCATAGTCAAGACCAATATAATCCTCGGCTTGTGACAAGTTGGTCAACGCATTGCCATAATCGCCTTGTTCTGTATTAATCATGGATATCATTTTATATATTTGACCTTTAACTGAAGTATCACAGTTACTTTCAAGTGCTCTTGTTAAGCTTTGTACGGTTTTTGAAGAATGGCCACTCATTGCCTGGGCATATCCAAGAAGAAAGAAAATGTTTCCGTTGTTCTTATCTTTCTCAGTAGCAGTTTTAAAATAGTGTTCCGCCATTTCAGCACTTCCCAGTGAAAGCGCAGCTTTGCCGGCGCACACATACCCTTCCGCTTTTGAGTCATCTTTATTGATTGCTTCCTGCGCCTTTTTTAATGACACTTCAAATTGGTTTCCTGCAAATGCAAGGTTAACATCAGAAATCAGTTTCTCGTAGTTCATATACTTTTCACCGCCTATTTTTCACAGTCTTATTTACCGTTTTCACTTATCGTCATTTTGAATATTATACCTCATACCCATCTACTTTAACTATATGACCATGAAGGACATAAATTTGCATGGCTACCGATTCCATCATATCAGATGTGTATTCGTTTCCACTCTCGAAGAAAAAATCAAACTGTCCAGCCATTTCTTGCTGATTAGAGTGAGAATAGCGAGCATCAATCATAGCATAGCAATAGACTATACTATATAGTTTTAAGCCCTTAAATATCAACTCACCATCTCTATCCCGGAACTCATCGGTTTTCAACCATGGGATAAAACGCTCTTTAATTATATTATCTATTCCTTCTTTTTTCAGCGTTTCAAAATCATAAGGTAAACGTTCCATGCTTGCGTCTATATTGTATTCGACTTCGACAGGTATTTCCCCGTAGCTATAATTTGTTATAATGCTCTTGGGAACAGCTTCATTTTGAGGTTTAGGGGACAGTTTTTTGAACAGATTCATTGCAATCTCCTTCTTTACGTTTGTTTTAGAAAATATCCAGTAGTTGCTCCTTTTACAATAGAAGTATGCTTTTATTCTTTATTTTCTGTTTCCATTCAATGAACACTTGTTCGGGCTGAAAATCACTTGGCAAATCCTTCTCATATTTTAACTCAAATTTAAATTTACTATCCTTGCATCGGAATTTCATTTTATACACGATCGGTTTTTCGCAATTTTCTGCTTCAAATAGATTGGACAACCGTTCAGCATCTTTTCGTATTAAATCACAAAAATAAGACATCGTAGCGGGAGGGTACTCCAATTCATCCATATCCTATGTTTCTTTACCAAATCTAAAGATAACATTAAAATAATACTTGTTTTCCCTGTAATAAAAGACCGCTACAGATACAGAAAACCACAGATACATTATAAGAGTAGACGGTATAGATGCCACATACGCTCCGCAGTTTACACAGCCTGCCGATATAATGTGCGGCATATAGTCGATTATCTCGAATACGCCCTGCACCCCGACAAGCAGTGACAGCACAAGCAATAGCAATGCGTGCGCCAGCAGAAACGTTTCGCTTTTTTCGTTTTGCGTTTTATTGCTCAGCATGAATTACCTCCGTTTCTGCGGCTTCAATATCAACAAGACATTTTTTCCGCCATTTGCCGCCCTTATATCTGATAAGACACATTACTGCTGTCAGCACCCAGGTAAGACAGGTCGTTGTCCATACCGCCCACATTCCCACTCCGGGTATATTAACAAGTATTGCCGCAAAGCCTATTCTGCCTACTACCTCGGCAAGTCCGTTCAGAAATGCAAATCCTACATCGCCCGCACCGTTTAAAAGTCCTCTTGTCGTGTGGATAAAGCCCAGCGGAACATAGAAGCAGGCAGACAGCAAAAGTGCCTTTGCACCTATATCTATAACCTGTTCTTCGGTAACGAAGAAGCCGACTATGTATCTGCTTGTAAAAGCGAACACACCGAGCATCAGCAAACCGAAAGCGGTCGATATAAGCATTGAACGGTGATAGCCTTTCACCACTCTGTCCGGCTTTGCCGCTCCGACATTCTGACCGGCAAAGGTCGAAAGCGCCGTGCCGAGCGAATTGAAGGGCTGTTGTATAAGCTGTTCTACACGCATTGTCGCAGTGTATGCGGCTACTACTATATCTCCGAATGAGTTTGCGGTCTTCTGAAGTGAAATCATCGACACGGAAACAAGCGCATTCTGCAAAGCTATGGGAGTACCCGTTTTCATACAACGTACAAACTGCTCCCTGCGAAGCCTGAGATGCTCTCTTTTCAGCCGGAAATATTCGTTTTTCTTTACCGCAAACAAAATACTTCCGACAGCGGAAACTCCCTGTGCGATAACTGTAGCGAGCGCCGCACCGACTACCCCCATACCGAATACCATTACAAAAAGCAGGTCAAGTCCTACATTCAGTATACTTGCGACAATAAGAAAATACAGCGGAGTTTTTGAATCCCCGAGCGCACGAAGCACCGAGTTTATCCAGTTGTAGCCTGCTACCGCAATCGTTCCTGCACAGGCTGTGCGCATATACTCCGTAGCGTTTGCAAGTATGTTCTGCGGAGTGTCGAGCATCTGCAAAAGAAGATGCGCAAAGGCTACCGAAATAATCGTCAGCCCCAGCCCTACAAAGCCGAGCGCATAAGCCGAGTTTGCGATAAAACGCTTTACATCGTCGTGCCGCCCCGCTCCGAAGCTCTGTGCTATCAGTATTCCCGCACCTGCCGAAAGTCCGTTGCACAGCGTGTAAAACAGGAACGTTATCGAGCCTGTCGCACCAACCGCCGCCAGTGCCTCGTGACCTAGATAACGTCCGACTATTACCGAATCGACTATATTATAAAACTGCTGGAACAGATTTCCCGCAAGCAAGGGCAGAGTGAACATAAGTATGTGCTTAAGCTCACTTCCCTGCGTCATATTTCTTACATATTTGTTCATATATTCTACCGTACAACATCGTTTTATTTTGTTCGGGCAAAGCCAATAGATATAGAGATTATAACCCTTTTTTACGGTACTGTCAATAATGCATCGTGCTTAATATATTGTAACTGTGTACAAATAAGAACGGGGAATACTGTCGGAATGACGAAAAATGTAACGTCGGGAATTGTCGCACCGCCGTGAATATTGACAAACGGTGCGGAATATGACATAATTATCTTGGATAAGTATCCGGTAAACAAAACAGCTGAGATAATCCGAAAGGAAAAGCAAATGAAATTAAGAAAACGGATAATCGCCGGTTTTCTGTCGGCACTGTTCATATTATGTTCCGTGTCGCTTCCGGTTGCGGCGGCGGCTGACCCGTACACCTGGGACGGCACCTCCGTGCTTGCGGCGGACAGAACCTATTACATAAAAAGCAATATAACACTCGGCAAAAGCCTTACTGTACCGGCAGGTACTGTTATGGTACTGCTCAGAGGAACATCCGTTACCGTGCCATACGGTATTACCCTTGATATAAAGGGCAGACTTGTTGCGGATAACGGCGCATCGCTTATAATAAACGGCACGCTCAATACCTACGGCGGTTCTGCTCTGGATATTGACGGTACGATGTCTGCGAGCGGAAGATCTGCGGTTTCGCTGTCGGGCGTTACGCTACTTTCCGATACGGCACAGACGGCATTCGCAGGCACTCTTGATGTGAATTCGGACTTTACCTCTTACGGCGAGATAGGTGTGACAGGCACTGCTCGCTTTAATGCAAAAAGCTATATCGGCGGAAAGCTGGAGATAAGAAACAATGCGCAGGTCATAAACACAGGTGCTATGACGCTCGGAAACGATTGTTCATATACGCTGAAGGGTATGTTCACAAACAGCAAAAACGGCAGTGTCACCGACAACCGCAGAGCCTATGACAACTCGGCAATGTCTGTCGAAACTATATCGCTGTATACAACAGACGCACTGACGGGAATTGACGTTTCGTGGGCGCAGGGCGACACGATAGACTGGGCAAAGGTTAAAAGTTCGGGCATCGACTTTGCTATGATACGTTCAAGCCGTGGCAGAATAAGCGACGATTACCCTATGACGAGCGATACATATTTTCACGAGAATATGAAAGGCGCTATGCAAAACGGCATTCCTGCCGGAGTGTATCACTACTGCTATGCCGAAACGGTCGAAGAAGCGAGAGATGAGGCTAAATTTGTACTCAGCCTTATTTCCGGCTATGAGATAAGCTACCCCGTAGTATTTGACATAGAGGATCAGTGGTATGTAAAGAACGGCTATTCAAAGCAGACCCTCACCGCAATGGCAGAAGCGTTCTGCGAGGAGATAGCTAACGCAGGCTATCTGCCTGTCGTATATTCCTACGCTTCGTTTTTCAACAGCTACCTTGATATGACGGCGCTTTCAAAGTATCCCGTGTGGGTGGCTCACGTTGACACCGACAAGCCTGCATACAGCGGAACATATTTTATGTGGCAGTATTCGTGGGAGGGCAGTATCAGCGGAATCGACGGCGATGTTGATATGGATCACTGCTATGTTGACTTTGATGCGTATACAAGGAAGTTCGGGCTGAATGGGAGGAAGTAACTTTGCGGTTAGCCTAACAAATAGACGTAAATATCAAAGTATAAAATAGCTTCATTTGAAAAATCAACATGGTTGAATTTTTCTTTTAGATATGCTATACTATATTTGATATTATTGATTTAATTTTAAAGGATTTTTATGAACTATAAAACTGTGAAACCATTTATTAAATGGGCAGGCGGAAAGAGCCAGCTGCTTAATGAAATCCGGGCAAAATACCCCGAAACAATAGATAAATACTGCGAGCCCTTTGTCGGCGGCGGTGCGGTACTCCTTGATGTGCTTGCGAACTGCCATCCCAAGGAAGTGTTAATTAACGATATAAACGCTGAACTTATAGGCACTTATAAGCAAATCAGAGATAATATTGATGATGTTGTTGCTTTTCTCGCTGAACTTCAAGAACTGTTTTGGAAAAAAGACGACGCTGCCCGCAAAGAAATGTATATGGCAAAACGGGTGCGGTTTAACCAACTAATATCCGCTAATTCAACGGGTGTTGAAACAGCTGTCCTCTTTATTTTCCTAAATAAGACTTGTTTTAACGGGCTTTATAGAGTTAATGGAAAAGGTGCTTTCAATGTTCCAATAGGTTCATATAAAAAGCCTCCTATCTGCGATGAAGAAAATCTTCGCAAGATAAGCGACTTGTTAAAAAATGTAACCGTACAATTTGGAGACTATTCCAAATGTAAGTCTTTCATTGATAGTCAAACTTTTGTATATATTGACCCGCCCTACCGCCCTTTGAATGCAACTTCATCATTTACTTCATACACGGAGAATGGCTTTGGCGACAAGGAACAGATAGAACTTGGGAAGTTTGTTGACGAGATTTCAGCAAAGGGAGCAAAGGTCGTTGTAAGCAACTCCGATCCAAAGAACAGCGATGAAAGCGACAGCTTTTTTGATGACCTGTATTCAAGCTATACGATTATGCGTGTTTCTGCAAAGCGTATGATTAACAGCAAGGCTTCGGGTAGAGGCAGTATCAATGAGCTTTTGATTTGTAATTGTTGAGGGGGCTTTATGGACGAACTTAATCAATTTGCGGCAAATGTTGCAGATTTATATAATGCCGGCTCAGACAAATTGGATTTGCCGACAGCACGGAAAATTGTAAAGGAAATCAACACATTTTTATTCACTTGTCCTTCTAATATAGGTTCTGTATACGAATTAGGACAAAAATTCCCTTATTTTTCTGCATTCCACAAATACTGGCATTTGCATCACAGAGATATCCTCAACTTGCAAATATCAGATGAAGCCTGTGAAAAGGTAGCAGACGAATTACATGAGGTATATGTCAGAACAGAAGGAAAAGCATTTGCGGAAATATATGATACTAATGGTTTGAGCGCTGATGAAATTTGCAGGGTAAGACTCTTAACTGCAAATCAGGATTTTCGTGGTTCAAGAAATTTTAAGGAACTATCAGAAATATACTTGTCAGATCCAACTATATTTGACGAAAAACAAATTATCAACTCTCCCGCAGATTTTGTAAAATCCATCGGTATAACTGAGCTTTCTCAAAACGACAAAAGAGTACGCTACGCAAAGCAAATTTCCCAATTCTTGCTCGAACACAATTCCGCTCCGTATGATATTATAAAAGTTTTTGACAATGATGTAACACGTTTGCGAAATGCTTTGATTGAATTTGACGGTGCTGGATATGGCAATAAAAAGACAGATATGTTCATAAGAGATATGGTTGTTCTTGGCGTTTGGAACAGAGTGAAAGGCTTCGATGATATAGATGTTGCAAGCGATGTCAACACAATAAAAATTGCACTTCGCACGGGTATATTGACAAGCGAAATCCCGTTAATATCAAGCTTTTTAGACATATTCTGTTATCAGTACGGATATGTTGATGAAACTAATGCTCTTGCGTGGCGAAGAGTATGGAAAATTTGGACAGATAAATATCCTAATGAAGCAATATCAAGCCCTTGTTTGCTCGATTATTTCATTTACAATGTTGTGGGCAAGCAGTTCTGCAAGCTTTCTTTATGTTATTTTGTTTGCGAAGACGGACACAGTTTTTACTGGCACAGTGCAAACAATAGGACTTGTCAGGTTTGTTATAAAGAAACTAAGGAACGCAAAAAAGCAAAAATGTTATATAAATTGTTGCCTTGTGATGTTGATGAGGGTTATATTGCAATTGATAAAACTCCATTTGTACAATCAAAAATCGCAAATCCAAATTATCATCAATGCCCATTTAAACGCATTTGCGAACAATATGGCGACAAGAATTTAATGCCGCCAAAATCAATTAGCATAATGGGTCAAACTGGTTGGAATTCTGCTTACACTACCGAAAACAGCGGTGGCGGAGGACTTATGGCATAACAGGAAAGAGGAATATAATGGCAATACGCAACTTCAATGAATGGCTCTCAAAATTCCGAAGTAGCATTGCAAACTATGGATATTACATAGATTTTGACAAGGTGTATCGTAATGTCAACGATATAAAGGTAGAGCTTAACATTCTTAATTCTCTTATTGGTTCAACAGATATAGAGAACGATTTTAAGAATATTATTACCAAGTACCCTGAGACATTGAAGTGTATTCCTATTCTGCTTGCAGTAAGGGCTAACGAGATCTACGCTATTGACGGCGATGGTGAGTTTTCGTATAATTTCAAGAAGGCTAAATACTCTCCGGAACAGTATGCAGTATTTATGCGTAAAACCGGATTGTTTGAACTGCTTGAAAAACACATAATTCATACCCTCGTTGATTATGTTACCGGTGTTGAAACCGGACTGGACTCAAACGGTCGCAAAAATCGTGGTGGTCATCTGATGGAAGATTTGGTCGAGAGCTACATTGTTAAAGCGGGCTTTGAGAAGAACAAGACCTATTTCAAGGAGATGTACATTCACGAGATTACCGAGAAATGGGGTATTGACCTTTCTGCTATTTCAAACAGCGGTAAAATGGAAAAGCGTTTCGATTTTGTTATCAAGACCGATAAAGCTATCTACGGAATTGAAACGAATTTCTATGCGAGTGGCGGCTCAAAGCTGAACGAAACTGCTCGCAGCTATAAGCAGATAGCACAGGAGGTTGCTACCATAAACGGCTTTGAATTTGTATGGTTCACCGATGGTTCAGGATGGACAAGCGCAAGACATAACCTAGAGGAAACTTTTGACGTTATGGAGCATATCTACTCAATTGATGATTTGGAGAAAGGAATATTGAGTGAATTATTATGAAAAAGCCAAAGATATATAGTTTTAAGATGTTAGCCAAAGACACACTTGAAAAAACAAATATGCCACTAACAGTTGAGGAGATGTGGGAACAAGCCAAGATATGCGGTTTTGATAAGAGAATAAATACATCAGGAAAAACGCCATGGCGAACACTTGGTGCACAGTTGTATGTCGAAATAAGGGATAACCCAGACAGCGAATTTATACAGGTTTCCAAAAGACCTGTTAAGTTCTCGTTAAAAAAACAAGGTGATCAAAAACCTGAACAAAAGGAAGAATTACCTGCATCAGAACATAACGATAACTTTTTAGAGCGAGATCTTCACCCTTTGCTGACTTCTTTTGTTTATGGTGATTCTCATTTCAAATGTTATACCAAAACCATATATCATGAGAAATCAAACAAAGACAAAAAAGGCAAGAACAAATGGTTGCACCCTGATATTGTAGGGGTGTATTTTCCGTTTGATGATTATTCAGAAAGCACTCTTAATATAATCAAATCATTCAACGAGAATTCAATTAAGCTGTTCTCTTTTGAAATGAAAATTACTATTGATATGCCGCATTTAAGAGAGTATTTCTTCCAAGCGGTATCTAATTCCAGTTGGGCAAATGAAGGTTATCTTGTTGCATTAAGGTATTCTGAAGATTCGGATTTTATAGATGAAATGCGCCGATTAAATAATGCTTTTGGAATTGGGTTTATAAAACTTAATGCTGAAGATGTGGCACAAAGCGAGATTCTATTACCCGCAAGAGAAAATAAATCCAATGACTGGGAAATGATAAACCGATTGGTAGAAGAAAACCCAGATTTTAAAACATTTATAGATTGGATCACAGAGGACTATCAGGTGAAAAAGGTCAAGAGCCAATACGATGATATTATTTCACCTGAAAGAATGCAAGAATATGTTACTGAACATGGAATAACATAAGAGGACATATGGCAAATAAGAAAATCACCAAATGGGAACCCGAAAATTTCGAACTTGAAATGACTACACATTGGTCTTTCCCCAAGCGAGGCGATTGGGCTACTCACGATGCAAAATGGCGAGGAAACTGGTCGCCGTACATACCGAGAAATATCATTCTTCGATATTCGCAAGAGGGTGATTTAGTCCTCGACCAGTTTGCCGGAGGCGGCACAACGCTTGTTGAAGCAAAGCTACTTAATCGTGATATTATCGGAATTGATATAAACGATGTTGCGCTTGAACGCTGCCGTGAAAAGACAGATTTCGACTATGAGCCTGCAAAGGGTAAGGTATATATCAATAAGGGAGACGCTCGACATCTTGATAGCATACCCGATGATAGCATAGACCTTATCTGCACACACCCGCCATACGCTGACATAATCAAGTACAGCGATGGCATTGATGGCGACTTATCTCAGCTTAAAGTCAAAGAATTCCTTGAACAGATGAAGCCTGTTGCTGAAGAAAGTTACCGAGTTTTAAAAAAAGGGAAGTTTTGTGCTATTCTCATGGGCGATACCCGTCAAAAGGGATGTATGATACCGATGAGTTTTGATGTAATGAAGATATTTCAGGATGCCGGATTTACGCTTAAAGAGCTTATTATCAAGGAACAGCATAACTGTAGAGCAACAGGATATTGGAAAACCAACAGTGTAAAGTACAATTTTCTGCTTATTGCACATGAATACTTGTTTGTTTTCAGAAAATGACCTTAATAATATCGGCGGCTCGGTAACACTACCGAGCCGCCGTTTTATATTGCTTTATATAACCGCTTAATCTGCGTTTTTGTTTGTCATTGCCGATTCAGGTTCAACCGACAAAGCAACATTCTTCTGCCAATATCCGTACTTTTTCCTCTTTATGATAAGGAACATCAGCGACAGCAGGAAAGCGAAAAATTCCGCCACAACATTCGCCATCCATATACCGTCAACACCGAAAATAAGGGGCAGTATAAGGATCCTTGAAACCTGGAATATAAGCGTTCTCATAAACGATACAGCCGCAGAGATAGCGCCGTTTCCGAGTGCGGTGAAAAACGATGAGGTGAATATATTGAAGCCTGCAAGCAAAAAGCACAGCGAGAATATTCTGAAAGCGTGACGTGTCTGCTCGTAAAGCTCTGCGTCATAGCCGACAAATATCTTTGCGAGAGGGCTTGCAAGCACCGCTGACAATGCGACAAGCGTAACTCCTGCTATCGCCGCAAAGCAAAGGCTCTTTTTGAGCATATTGTTCAGCTCATAACGGTTCTGTGCTCCGTAGTTGAAGCCTATCACGGGCGCACATCCGATAGCATATCCGACAAATATCGCTATGAAAATAAACTGCACATACATCATTACGCCAAAGGTCGAAACGCCGTTTTCGCCTATATATTTCATAAGCTGGAAGTTGTAGATTATACTTACGACCGATGAGGAAATGCTCGACATAAGCTCCGATGAACCGTTCGCACAGGCACGAAGGAGCGGTCTTATCTCAAGCCTTGTCTTAGTAAGACGCAGTATGCTTGAGTTCGGACGGAGAAAGTAGATAAGAGGGAATATTCCGCCGACACATTCGCTGATGCCCGTAGCAAATGCCGCACCTGCAACGCCAAAGTCCATAAGACCTACAAATACAGCGTCAAGTATGATATTCGTACAGCCTGCCATAATAGTTGAAATAAGTCCGAGTTTCGGCTTCTCGGCGGCAATAAAAAAGCTCTGGAATACGTTCTGGAGCATAAAAGCCGTTGTAAAGGATATTACTATTCTGCCGTAAAGCACACAGTCGCCCAGCATTTCAGGAGTTGCGCCGAAGAACACCGCAACTTTTTCGGTAAAGATAAGGCCGAATGTTGTGAGTACCGCACCGAGTATCACCGTCAGCATTATCATCATTGTAAAATAGCGTTTTGCCGTCTTTTCGTCACCCTCGCCGAGCTTCTGAGAAACAAGCGCCGTTCCGCCCGTGCCGACCATAAAGCCCACACCGCCGAGTATCATTACAAACGGCATTATAAGATTGATAGATGCGAAAGAGGTCTTGCCGGCAAAATTAGATACGAAAAAGCCGTCAACCACGCCGTATATGGATATAAACACCATCATAGCCACCGACGGCAGTACAAACCTGAAAAGCCGTCCCGCAGTAAAGTGATCCGAAAGTTTTATCTTGCTCATTTTCCCTTTGTTCTCCTTTTGTATCTTTATATTTTTGCCGTCTGACTTTTAAGAAGTACGCTGTACAGCTTCATAAGCGCAGTCATATTCTCGCTTTCTTCATCTGTCATATTGCCGAGTGCGGCGCATTCCGCCTCTATCACCTTATCTACCGTCTGTTCGCACAGCTTTATTCCGCTTTTTGTAAGGCTGATATTCTTTGTGTGCGCACCTGCCGGAGTAAGCGTTATATACCCCTCGCTTTCGAGCTTTTTCAGTGCGGAGTTTACCGTCTGCTTAGGCTGATACAGCACGGTGCAGACATCGCTCTGCGTTATGTTGCCCGGCTCCATACGCAGTGTGTACAGTGTCCAGAAAGCCGCTTCCGAAAACCCGTAGCGCTTTGCTATATTCCTGTAGCAATCATCTATTGATTTCAGTACATTATTATATTCATACAGTTTTTTTCTGTTGTTTTTATTATCCAAGCTGATTCTCCTTGTCGGCAAATGTTTAAGTCCGAAATCGGACTGAGAGATATTATAATCCGATTTCGAACTATTGTCAAGAGTTTTTCTGCAAAAAATAAAAACTGTGCCTGAAACAGACACAGTTTAGCTTGTAGAAAAAGTCTGTTTTTGAAACAAACTTCTAACTCACTATCCCTATCCCCTTTAGGACACTCTGATGGCTTTGCCTCGTGCAAAGCTCGGCGTGTCCTTATTTCGGCATCCTTGCCGAAAACCCCTTTCCCCGGGAAAGGGGGATTTTACTGGGGCTACCGCCCCTAGTCCCTGTCGGGGGCTCCGCCCCTGCGACCCCTTTTTTATCAACGGAAGAGGTTTTTCGACAGTCTGTAACGCTGTACAGCGTTTTATTCACTTGCCTGCATTTTTTCGTAGCTTATCATCAGATCCACGAATCTGCCGTAAGACTTCTTGCCGTCCGTCTGCCCCTGCGACTTAAGATAGGTATCGTTCACCGTTGTGGCGACAGCAGCGACCGGCGTTTCGTATTTCTTCCAGTATTTGCTGTTTGCTTTAAGCTCTGCCTTTATTCTGTTGTCCGCATAGCTCATAAGCTCGCTGTATATTTCCGCCCCTGCCGCCGAATAAAGCGCATTTGCGGCATAGATAAGAGCATATACCCACCCCGCATATTGAAGATACACGTTATCCGAGCCTGTGCAGGCGAGATAAGCGATGAAGTTCGCCTCATCCTCACGCATAAAGCCCTTCAGGTGCGACAGCTCATGACACACCGTGAACGGTTTCGCAAAGTCCGGCGCATTTGCGTTATAATTAGCTTCTATTGTAAACGGCGCATACATACCGAGTATTTTCATGTAAGACATACCCTCTGACGCAATTACAGCCTTTGCGTCCGGATAAAACCCCGACAGGCTGTCATACCTTTCACCGAGTCGGTTCATTGCCTTTTTACATTCTTCATCGAGATTGATTTTACCGTCAAGCGAAACCGTCAGCGTTTCGTCCGTTTCTATTTTTCCGGCAGCGTCGTTTGCATTCTTCAGAATATACACGCAAAGATCCGCAAGCTCCTGAGCCGTATATGTTTCAACGGTAAATCCGCTCACCGCCGAAAAGGTAAAACGGTTATAGTTTATTCCGCAGAAAAGCGTAAACACCATAAACACGCTTACCGCAAAGCATACCACGACCGCAAGTACCCTCATCAACAGCTTTTTCCGCTTGCCCTTGCCCTTTACAAAGCGTATCACGGTAAAGATAACGCCGACGGCGGCAAGTATGATAACCGCATAAAGCAGTATCTCGCACAGCGAAAAGGGCAGTACGGATGAAATCCGTCCTACAGTACCCACAAAAAACGGGTATATCGTTGTGCTGTACCACTGCGCAAAGTCTGCCGTGTTCTTCGCAAGCAGTGTGAGAACAAACGACAGCAGGAACGCAGGAACGGCATAATACAGCCATTTCGGCAGCTTTTTAAAAAACGCTTTGATTGTCGCTGACAATGTTACCACAGCCTTTCGGATCAATACATTTCTCTGAGGCTGTCGATAAAAGCGACAAAGTCGTTTCTTGCCGACAACGGCTCGATTATTTCCGCCTTTACACCCAGCTGGAACAGCCAGCCGTAAAAGGTCGGGCTTACGTTTATATCCTTTGATATATAGAAGTTATTCTCGTCCAGCTTGTGCATGGTTATATCCGACCCGAATTTATCCATAACAACGCTTGTGAGCGAGTTGTCGAATCTCAGCTTTATTCTTATCGTTTCCTTGCCGGCGAACATACCGAATATTTTCCGTGTATATTCCGCAAGGTTGAAGTCCTCCGAGATTATCGCAGGCTCGTCTGACACCTCAACGTCTTCCATACGGTCAACCCTGAAGTTTGAAACCGAGTTGTATTTTTCGTAAAAGCCTATGCAGTAGTAGTTTTCGTCCTCCCACGCAAGATGATACGGCGACATAGTATAACGTCCGTCCGCATTTCTGAATATCTTTCTCTTTTTTATATCGTAGTTGAAGTAGTGGAAGGTTATCTTTCTGCCGTTTTCAATGGCTTCGTGTATCTTGTTTATGCTGTAGTATATCTTCTTGTTTACGGTTTTTACACGGTTTGCGACAATAACGCTCCGCTGAAGCTCATTTGCACGGAAGTTGCTTGTAAGGTGGGCGATCTTGCCGATAAGCGCCCTTGATTTTTCTTCTGAAATGAATTTCGAGCAGGCCACAGCGTCCGCAAGCAGCTGTAATTCCTCAAACTCAAAATCACGGGAGGCAAGATAATACGTTCCGTTCTTATCCGAGCATATATCCATTCCGAGAATGTCACGGAGCGTTTCAATGTCGGAGTAGAGCGCCTTGCGTTCCGCCGTTATTCCGAGCCTTTCCAGCTTTTCCTGTATTCCGGCAACCGTCAGAGCGTGAAGCTCGTCCGATTCCTCACGGAACATTTTTTCGATATAAAGAATTTTCTGCTTCTGGTTGGATGAACGTGCCATAACATAAGTCCTTTCTATTCGTGCTTTATCTGCATTACAACCGATATTACCAGCACCGCCGCAAGCAATGCGGATATTATCACGGTAAAAACGTTGAACGTCATTATAATATACGGTACAGCCGACATCGCAAGAGCAATGGCGGAAAGCACCGTAATCGGCGTCTGCCGTTTCTTCCCGAAGAATATCCACAGCAGAGAAAGCATAGCCGTAATAGTAGTTGTCACAGCGCATATCATATAGTGGAACATTGCGTATCCGAACGGCGTGACATCGAAATACGAGTAATTTTCAAATCTGAAAATCAAATAACCGCTGTCGGACATCAATCCGTACTTAAGCACTGCGCCGAGCGGCAAAAGCTCTGTTATTATCGCCGCAAGGCAGATAAATAGCCGTATAATACCGAGTTTTTTCATAATATTTCACCTTTAAAGCAGGGAAAATACCCTGCATATCTCACTTCACCCTTACAAAATGTGCAATAAACGACCTGAAATCCCCCCACAACGACGGAATGTCAAATCCGCTGTTCATCAGAAGCTCTGCCGAATAAACCCTTCCCGTCTGCTCATGCCTGTAATAACAGCCCTTTTCAAGCCCCTTCAGCTTTACTCTGTGCAGGAACACGCTCGGTTCCTTGAGAACCTGTACATATTCGAGGAGCGTTTCGCTCTTGTCCTTTGCGACAAACTGCCATGCGTCAAAGCGGTCGTTTGCGAACGGATCTCCGATTCTGTAATAATCGCCCGTTCTCACAAGCGGATTGTACTTGTTGAATTCTTCTATCTGTTCCTTTATCGCATACTTGTCATCGTCCGAGATCTTCGTAACGTCAAGCTCATAGCCGAACGTACCCGACATCGCAACGTGTCCTCTCGTTTCAAACGGAGTGATCCTGCCTACACAGTGGTTCGGGCTGTCCGAAACGTGAGCGCCGAAGCAGGAGCAGGGATAGCACATAGAAGTGCCGTACTGTATCTTGAGCCTTTCTATAGCGTCGGTATCATCGCTTGTCCATATCTGAGGAGAGTAGTAGAGCATACCTGCGTCAAAGCGTGAGCCGCCGCCTGCACAGTTCTCAAGGAGCAGGTCAGGGAAGTCTGTCAGCAGTCTTTCCTGCATTTCATATACGCCGAGGACGTATCTGTGCCATATCTCACGCTGTCTTTCGGGAGGTAATACCTCGTTGCCGACCTCGCTGAGCTGTCTGTTCATATCCCACTTTACATATTCTATGTTTGCGCTTGAAAGGATAGCCTTCATCTGCTCATAGATATAGTCACGCACTTCTTTTCTTGAAAAATCAAGTACAAGCTGACTTCTTACAGTTGTGCGGTGTCTGCCGGGAATGTGTATGCACCAGTCCTGATGCTCCGCATACAGCTTGCTGTCAGGGCTTATCATCTCAGGCTCGAACCATATACCGAACTTAAGACCTATCCTGTTTACCTCGTCTACAAGGTGCTTAAGACCGCCCTTTATCTTGTCCTCGTTCACAAACCAGTCGCCCAGGGAAGATTTATCATCGTTTCTGTGACCGAACCAGCCGTCGTCCATGACGAGCATCTCGATTCCGGCTTTCTTAGCCTCTCTTGCTATATCAAGGAGCTTGTCCGTGTCAAAGTTGAAATATGTCGCTTCCCAGTTATTAATAAGTATAGGACGGCGCATATTCTTCCACTTTCCTCTGATAAGGTTGTTCCTCATTACATCGTGGAAGTTTCTCGACATCTGACCTAAGCCCTCGCCGGAATAGGTCATGATGACCTCCGGTGCCTGAAAATCCTCTCCCGGCTCTAAGTGCCACGAGAAGTCATACGGATTTATACCGAGAAGCGCCCTTGTCTTTTCGTACTGACCTACCTCTACCATTCCGAGGAACGAACCCGAATACACCAGAGCAAAGCCGTATGCTTCACCGAAGTCCTCTGTTGCGGTGTGGTCGCACAGCGCAAAGAAGTTGTTGTGAGCGTGGCTTGTAGCACCTCTGTTGGAATCAATAGACTGCTTGCCGAAACGTATAGGAAAACGCTGTACATGGCGTTCTCTTGCCCATGTTCCGTGCAGTGTTATCATATCGTAGTCCATTCTGTCAAGATCAAGGCTCATTGATATGATACGGCGCAGGTCGATAGCGGCTAGACCGTTGTTTTCGACCTTTACGCTTCTTGTAATAACGTCAAATTTCGGGAATACGCTGTACATAAGCGTAATATCAAGACCGCTGTGCGGATCGTAGCAGAACACCTCAAGCGTCTGCGCCTCATCATCTGCGGCATATGTAGCGGGAAGCCCCTTTAATTTTGGCTTGCCGTTTGAAATTCTGTAATCCTTGTAGTAGCATTCACAGGCGGACATACCGTTTATATCCATTACCTGCATTGCCGGTTCTCTGAAATCCGCAACGCCCGATGTCGGAAATTCGATGGGCGCACAGTCAAAGCTGTGAGGTCCCATAGCGTCGTGTACCGCAGGCACAAACGGCTCGTCATTCGGTATGCGGAGCATATGAGTTATATCCGTTTCCGGAATATAGCCGCCGTAGTACAAGTGGAGCAGGTTTCTGCTGTCGGTGATATGAAATGCGTAGCTCGATTTTTCCGTGTCGAGCTTGAATACACGCTTGTTTTCGTCAAATACGATAGACATAATTTTTTCCGTCCTTTTAATTTTTCGGGATACGGCCAGTTCCCATATACAATTAATATAACATATTTCACGGCTTTTCTCAATCCTTTTAAGTAAAATTTTAAGCATTTTTCATTTTTGCAAAACAATCCTCAAGCAATCCCCGGACAATCCCCCAAACAATTCCGTTGTATAAAGAGGTATATTACAGCACCGTTCCACCCACCCTCTTAATCACAAAAACATAACATAATTCACCGTTAATCTTAAATTTACTTAAATTATAGCCTTATTGCTGTGTAATGCCGTGAGTTTCAATAAATTTTCACATATATTTTAGGCATAATGCACATTGACATTAAAAAAATGAAATGTTACAATAATTGTGTAAAGTTACATAAGTATGTAACAAAACGAAAATAAGTTTTATAGGAGGATTTTTCCAATGAAGTTAAGAAAAATCATGGCAGGCGTTGTAGCTACTGCTCTTGCAGCAAGCACATTAGCCGTAGCAGCAAGCGCTGCTTGCCTCACAAAGGTTGAAGGTACAGAATCAACATTAAGCACAGGCACAGGCATGTGGCTTCTCCAGCTCTACAACAAGGGCAATGAAGCTGAGGGCAAGCCCGAAACAAAGCTCGACATCGACTACTCAAAGATCGCTGCTCTTACATTTACTTTCCAGGTAAATGAAGAAGATAAGGAACTGTGGGATGGTACAATCGGCGGTTCTGTTGTATTCTCATGCAACGGTGAAAAGCTCGGCGTTCAGAACGATGAAGACCCTGCAAAGGCAGCACTCTTCGATAAGTATAACTGGCCCAGCTGCGAATTCTGGGGCGTTCTTGATGAAGAGTTACTCGGTCCTGTAGGCGAAGGCTCTACATACGATGATACAAAGCCCGGTAAGGTAGAAAAAGTCGGTGATTACACATACGCTGTCACAAACGACATTCTCGTTAACCCCATCACAGCAGGCGACGCTTCTTCTATCGAAGATATGGGTTGCATGCAGGTTGGTCTTCAGGAATGGGGCAGCGGTATCGCAGCAGTAACAGTTACAAAGCTTGACGTTAAGGATGCAAGCGGTAACGTTCTCGTTTCATTTGATGAAAAGGGTGTTCCCACAATCGGCGGCGCTTCAACTCCCGCTGACACAACAGCTCCTGCTGATACAACAGCTCCCACAACAGGCGATTCTACAAAGCCCAACACAAACACAG
>OJSN01001336.1_pt1 | contig 18384 bp, 16 predicted proteins | sample 1599421 | NCBI WGS metagenome assembly OJSN01 (sample SAMN04168659, study PRJEB22393) | human gut metagenome | biome: human gut microbiome; feature: stool | host: Homo sapiens | collected 2014-05-12
GTATGCATTATATCCATCAGTGTCTGGATGAAATTGTGAAAGAACGTGCAAAAGAGGAAATTCATATCCTTGATATCGGGGCGGGAACCGGACGATACAGCGTACCGCTGGCACAGGAAGGGTTCGATGTGACGGCCGTGGAACTGGTAAAGCATAATCTGGGACGCTTGAAACAGAAGGGTGCAGGCGTGCATGCATATCAGGGAAATGCAATGAATCTGAAAAAATTTTCCGATGATTCCTTTGACGTAACCCTGTTGTTTGGGCCGATGTATCATCTGCATGAGGAAAAGGACAAGCTTGCTGCGCTGCGGGAGGCAGTGAGGGTGACAAAACCCGGAGGCAGGATTCTCGTGGCGTATATTATGAATGAATTTTCCGTTATCACGTATGCGTTTAAGGAAAAACATATTCTTGAAGCACTTCAGGAGGGAATGCTCACAGAGGATTATCACTGTACTTCAAAAGCCAATCCTCTGTATTCCATGGTTCGTCTGGAAGATATTGAAGCATTGGACCGGCAGGTAGAGGTCAGGCGCCGGCAGATCATAGCGGCAGACGGTGCAGCAAATTATATGCGTCCGTTTTTAAATGCGCTGACGGAAGAAGAGTTTGATGCGTTTCTGCAGTATCATCTGGCAACCTGTGAACGGATGGATCTTATGGGTGCAAGCGGTCACACGGTGGATATTCTTGTGAAAGAGGAGTCTGAAAACGTATGAAAAAATGGATATTGCCAATCCTAATGGCAGGATTTTTGCTGACGGGATGTTCTTCTCCTGCAGCAACGTCATCGGCTTTGCCCTCTTCTACGGAAAAAATCACGGAGACACAGATGACGGAAGAACCGGGTACGCTGGAAGAAACGGAAACCGGGACTGCAACTGAAACGCAGCAGGAACCGGTGATACAGACGGTAAAAATTACGGCGACAGGTGACTGTACGCTTGGGGCAACACAGACGCATGGGTATGCAGGTTCCTTTCATGAATACTATGATAAATACGGGCAGGATTATTTTTTTAAAAATATCAGAAGTATTTTTGAGCAGGATGATTTTACACTGATCAATCTGGAATGTGTGTTGTCAAATGCGACCGAGCGTGTGGAAAAAACGTGGAACTTAAAAGGAAAACCGGAGTATGTTGGTATTATGACAGACAGTTCTGTGGAGGGGGCAAGTCTGGGAAATAATCATACGTTTGATTATGGGCAGCAGGGACTTGATGATACCAGAGAAGTGTTAAATAAAGCAGGGATTATCTTCGGATTCAATGATCATGTGGATACCTATACCACGAAGGATGGTATCAAAATCGGAATTGTCTCCGCAAGCCAGTTGTCTGCAGATGAAAAACATGCCAATTATATCCGGGATGGGATTGCAGAACTTCGGGAAGAAGGAGCGGATCTGGTAATTGCCTGTTGCCACTGGGGGATAGAGGGGGATCATTATCCGAATGATTATCAGCAGAAGCTGGCACACCAGGTGATTGACTGGGGAGCAGATCTGCTGGTCGGTACACATCCTCATGTATTGCAGGGAATGGAATTATACAACGGAAAAATGATCTGCTACAGTCTTGGAAATTTCTGCTTTGGGGGGAACAGGAATCCAAAAGACAAAGATACGGCGATCTATGAACAGACCTTTACCTTTGTGGATGGGGTACTGCAGACAGATATATCAGCCGATATGATACCATGCAGCATTTCTTCCACATCAGAAAGAAATAATTTTCAGCCTGCCATAGCAAAAGGCGACAGAAAACAGACGATTATTGATCATATGAATGAGTATTCGGAAAAGTACAGTAAAATCGGATTTGACGCAAATGGCAGGGTAATCATCAGGGAAGAGTAGGGGGATACTATAATTTTATGTGGCAAGTAAATAATAATGATAAGAGGAATCAGCACATGAATGCAAGTTTTTGGAATTATCCGTCAAAACAGAAAAGCTGGCCGATAGACGAAGAAATGGAAAGTCTCGGGGAAGTCATTCATCCACTCGATAATATCGGTGGATTTGATGTACGTCCGGGATTTTATCAGATGAATGGTGCATATCAGACAGAGGAAGGGGTAAGTTTTACCGTAAGCTCCCATGGAGCTACGAGCTGTGTCCTGCTGTTATTCCGGCCGGCGGCACAGGAACCGTATGCAAGAATCCGCATTCCGGAAAGTTATAAAATTGGAAATACGTATTCTATCCTTGTTTTTGGCTTAAAAGCAGAGGATTTTGAGTATGCCTATCAGATGGACGGTCCTGCCGATCAGGCGAGAGGGTTACTGTTTAACAGAAAACATACGCTTCTTGATCCATATGCGAAAGCTGTTACCGGTCAGAGAAACTGGGGAGAAAAACCGGAAGGCGGAAAGGATTTTGTCTATAAAGCCCGTGTGGTGCAAAGTGATTTTGACTGGGGGCGGTATCGGAATCTGAATTACAAATTTGAAGATCTGGTGATCTATGAGATGCATGTCAGGGGATTTACCAAAGATGCGTCCTCCGGTGTAAAAGGTGGGGGAACATTTGAAGGTCTGCGACAGAAAATTCCGTATTTGAAAGATCTGGGAATCAATGCGGTAGAACTCATGCCGATTTTTGAATTTGATGAAATGGAAAGTGCCCGTGTGGTGGATGGCGTGCAGTTGTACAATTACTGGGGCTATAATACGGTTTCCTTTTTTGCCCCGAATACAAGTTATGCATTTCATCAGGAGCATAATCATGAGGGTGATGAATTAAAGCGTCTGATCCGCGAACTGAAAGAAAATGGAATTGAAGTCATTCTTGATGTGGTATTCAACCATACGGCAGAGGGAAATGAAAACGGTCCATGTTTTTGCTTTAAGGGGATTGATAACAATATTTATTATATGCTTACACCGGATGGATATTATTACAATTTCAGCGGCTGTGGCAATGTCTTAAACTGCAATCATCCGGTGGTACGGCGGTTTATCACAGACTGTCTGCGGCACTGGGCAGTAGAGTACCGGGTGGATGGATTCCGGTTTGATCTGGCATCGATTCTGGGAAGAGATCAGAATGGTGCACCGATGGAGAATCCGCCGATTCTGGAAGCCCTTGCATTTGACTCTATTCTGGGGGATATGAAGCTGATCGCAGAAGCCTGGGATGCGGGTGGCTTGTATCAGGTTGGAAGTTTCCCGTCTTGGAACCGCTGGGCCGAATGGAACGGAAGATACCGTGATGATATGAGAAGCTTTTTAAAGGGCGACAGTGGCGTCGCAGGGCGTGCAATTACACGTATCACCGGATCCTCCGACATGTATGATCCGGCAAGCCGCGGATATAGTGCATCCGTCAATTTTCTGACCTGTCATGATGGGTTCACGTTGTATGATCTGTATTCATATAATGAAAAGCATAATGAGAAAAACGGATGGAACAATACGGACGGGGATAACAACGGCCTGAGCTGGAACTGCGGGGTGGAAGGTGAGACGGATGATCCGGCGGTTATGAGCCTGCGGCGCAGGCTTGTGAAGAATGCATTTGCCGCGTTGTTATGCAGCCGTGGACCGGCTATGTTTTTTGCAGGGGATGAATTTTGTAATACGCAGTATGGAAATAACAACGCATACTGCCAGGATAATATTATTTCCTGGCTGGACTGGAACAGACTGGAAGAATTTCAGGAGATTCATGATTTTGCCCGTTTTATGATCCATTTCCGTGCAAAGCATCCGATTCTGCGAAGGGATACAAAGCCGGCAGTCTGCGGGTTACCTTCCGTAAGTATCCATAACGGAGAGCCGAACCGGAATTATACGGACTATAATACACATTTAATTGGAATCATGTATGCGGGAAGAAATGCCGATGATACGGATGATGATATGATCTTTTACGGAATGAATGCGTATTGGGAGCCTTTGGAGATGCGCCTGCCTTCGTTGCCGGAGTCTTATCATTGGAAACTTGTAGTAAATACTTTCTGTGAATACCAGGATGGGGCAGATTTTGAAGCCCAGACACAGGGAGATCAGACACGTGTGCGTGTTCCGGAACGTTCTACGGTAATTTTACTGGCAGAACATGATTTATAAAAAAGAGTTGAGCACCGCTCTGGAAACAGGGCGTGCTCAACTCTTTTTTTCGGTGGTATCGGGTCTGGTTGTAATTTCACTGGTTCCGATGAGGTAATCTGCAGAAACATTCAGAATCTGCACGATGGCTGCAAGATCCGCAACGGTCGGAGAACGACGACCAGTACGGTATCCGCTGATCGTGGACGGCGAAACAAACATTGCATTTGCCAGCTGGATATTGGAAATATTTTGTTTATACATAATCAGACTCAGACGGTCACCAAAATCTTTGTATTTATTTTTATCATTCGTTTTCATACAAATGATTTTATAGAAAGTTGATATAAAAAACAGAGAAAACGCGTATTGCGTTTTAATTCTTAAATAAATGGAAAAAGATTTCCAAAAAGATAAGAAATTAAATCCATCCGCCGTCTAAGGTGAGAATCTGTCCATTCAGGTAACTGCTTGCTGTGGCAAGAGAATATGCCAGTGAAGCAACTTCTTCCGGGGATCCCATCCGGCCTGCAGGAATTTCTTCGATGAGTGCAGAGCGTTCTTCCTCGGAGAAACAACGGTTCATATCCGTATCGATTACCCCACAGGCGATGGCATTTACCTGGATATTGCTAGGGGCAAGTTCTTTGCCCAAAGCGCGTGTAAGGGAATTGATCCCGCCTTTGCATGCAGAATAGGCAACTTCGCAGGAAGCTCCGACATTTCCCCATACAGAAGAAATATTGATGATATGTCCGGATTTGGCATGAACCATGGAAGGGATGACCTGTCTGCAGGTGGAAAAGACGGATGTGAGGTTTGTCGCAACTATCCGGTTCCAGTCGGTAATATCCATGTCGGTGAGCAGACCGATATAAGAGATGCCGGCATTGTTGATTAACACATCAATCTGGCCGAAGGTATCCAGTGTTTTTTGCACCATGTCACAGATAAAAGTATAGTCTCCTACATCACCACGGAAGCAAAGCACCTGTATGGAGCAGGTTGTTTCAAGTTTTGTGGCAAGTGCCTGCAGCGTTTCATAAGAGTTATGGCAGCAAAGAGCCAGATGATAGCCTTCGGCGGCAAATCGACATGCCAGGGCTGCACCGATTCCACGGGATGCACCTGTAATCAAAGCAGTATGTTTCATTGTTCTTCTCCATTCTTTTTTTGTATTGTACCATAAATTAAAAAAATTCACTAGACAAACACCGGAGAATGTGTTACTATAATTGGGCAGTTAAAACGGCGCGTGGCTCAGCTTGGTAGAGCGCTGCGTTCGGGACGCAGAGGTCGCAGGTTCAAATCCTGTCGCGCCGACGATACAAGGATTCCGGTACATGGGTGAGAGAATCCTTGGCAGGGGCAACTTCAGAGGCTTTTAGTAAGCTTCTGGGGTTCTTTTTTTGCCTTCAAAAGTTTTAGAAAGGCTCTATGTCAAAAAAACTGTCGCACGAATTTTCGCGCGACAGTTTTTTTTATTCTACCGTTACAGATTTTGCCAGGTTACGTGGCTGATCCGGATTTAAGCCTTTTCCAACGGATGTGTAATATGCAATCAGCTGGAAAATTACAACAGATTCAAAAATCGTAAATTCGTCGGATACATCCGGAAGATTGATGTGTACATCACAGATAGAAGGATCTGTGATTTCTTTGTCTTTGGACAAAAGAATGACATAAGCACCACGGGCTTTTACTTCCCGGATATTGGAAATAACTTTGCTGTATACATGTTTCTGGGTAGCAGCGGCAATGACAGGAACCCCTTCACTGACCAAAGCAATGGTTCCGTGTTTTAATTCACCGGCAGCATAGGCTTCGGCATGAATATAAGAAATTTCCTTTAATTTCAAAGCACCTTCCATGCAAAGGGTATAATCGAGTCCACGACCGATAAAGAACGCGTTGTTGGCATTGATCATGCGTTTGGTCAGCTGTTCAATATCAGGAGCCTGTGCAAGAACTTCCTCGATGTAATTTGGAATTTCCTGCAGTGTTCCAACAAATGTACGTGCCTCTTCGACAGAAATCTTTTGCTGTGTCATGGCAAGTTTGCATGCAAGCAGGTAAAAAGAAGCAACCTGAACGGTGTATGCTTTTGTACTTGCAACAGCGATTTCCGGACCGGCATGTGTATATAATACATAGCTGCTTTCACGTGCAATGCTGGAGCCTTTTACATTTACAATAGACAGTGTTTTCTTTGTATATTTATTTGCAAGGCGAAGAGCTTCCAAAGTATCAATGGTTTCTCCGGACTGGGATACGACGATCACCATGGATTTTTCATTGATTACCGGTTCTTCATAACGGAACTCCGATGCGATTGCCACGGTAACCGGAATATGCAGGCGGTTCTGGATCATGGTTTTTCCTACCATTCCCGCGTACATTGCAGTACCACAGGCAACGATCGTAATGTCGCTTACATTTTCAAAGAAGGAATCCGCAATGGCATCTTCCGAAAAATCCGGAAGCATATCTTTGATACGTGGGGTAATGGTTCTTGTGATGGCAGCCGGCTGTTCATGAATTTCTTTGATCATGAAATGCGGATAACCATCTTTCTGGGCTGCGGTAACATCCCAGTTTACTTCCATATATTCCGGTTCTACGGAATGACCGTCTAAATCCTCTAACGTAATGCCGTCCGCAGTCATAGTTAAAATATGATATTCCGGCACGATGAAATAACGCTTGTTGTATGCGATAAAAGCAGTCAGGTCAGATGCAATAAAAGCACCGTCATCACAGTATGTTGCAACCATAGGGCTGACATTTCTTACCGCATAAATTTCACCCGGATGATCCTTGAACAGAACGCAGAAGGCAAAGGAACCTTCAATTTCGGCTACTGCTTTGCGTAGAGCTTCTTTTGGATCTCCTTCGTAGAGTTTATTGATCAATGCGGCGGCAACTTCGGTATCCGTCTCGGAAATCAGTTCATCCGTCAGATCATATTTGGTGGCGAGATCATGATAGTTCTCGATGATACCATTGTGGATCAATGCAACCTGTCCGACCTTATGAGGGTGTGCATTGGCATTGGTAACGCCACCATGGGTTGCCCAGCGGGTGTGGCCGATTCCACACGTAGAATTGTTATCATCATCGCAGATTGCACGAAGATCTTTTACTTTTCCGACAGTTTTCCGAAGTGAAATTTTTCCGGTATCTTTAAAGTACGCAATTCCCGCACTGTCATATCCACGGTATTCGAGACTTGCAAGTCCTGTCAATAAGACATCCTGAGCTTTTAATTTACCTGTAAATCCAATAATTCCACACATAATTGAAATCTCCTTTTTCTCATATAATTTTATGATCCCGATATTGTTTTCGTTCATCAGAATATTTTTCATTGTGCATTATGTGGTAACACGTAAGTGTTATCACCTATGCCAATTGCTTCGCGTAAGCAAATTCTCATGCAATTGGCTCCATCGGGGTACGAATCCTTTGTTCGGATGTTACCATCCTGTTTGTGATTCGTATGCGCAGCCCCTTTCTGCGTTCAGGCATCCGCCGAATCTTCGATCACCTGAATCCTCGTTAACCCTTGTGGTGCAGCGAAAGCTGTATCACATTTGCACATTGCTTCCGCGAAAGCTGTATCACAGGGTACATGGCGCTAAAGTTTTTAACTTTTCGAAATCTGTTTCTCCTTTCTATAACAGACACCCCCATCTTAACATAAACACCGGGGCTCTCACAACCGAAAATATCCACAGAGATTTACAGTAATTGCATAAATTTTTCACGTTACTTACAATCTTAAAAAAATTTATACATCTTTGCCTTTGGTATGATATGATTAATTCCAAATGAAAAACATACAGGGAGGAATCTATGGACGAACAGACAAAACAAAAACGAAAAGATATCGTGGGGTGGGTGATTTACATAGCAGTTCTTCTTGCCATTATTATCACATTCCGTTGTTTTTTGATGATCGGGCGGGTGCCATCTGAGAGTATGGAACCGACACTGATGGTTCATGACTGGCTCATCGGAGACCGTCATGCATATGAGGAAGAAAAACCACAACGCGGCGATATTGTCATGTTTTATCAGAAAGATGAAAATGAAACCATGGTCAAACGTGTGATCGGACTTCCGGGGGAGACGGTTTCTTTTGTCGGAGGAAAAGTATACATCAATGGGGAACCGCTGGATGAATCGGCTTATCTGGATGACACTGTCGAAACGGATTGTGGAGAAGAAGATAAAACCTTTACCGTTCCGGAGGGCGCTTATTTCATGTTGGGGGATAACCGGGAAATTTCCCTGGATGCGCGATATTGGAAACATACCTACATTACAACGGATGACATGAAGTCGAAGGAAATCCTTATCATCCCGTTTCACAGGCTTCCGTGGTTTTAACCCTTTTGTGTCTTGACACCTGACGGGCATGTGAGTATACTCTATGTAATATGTTGAATGTAACAAGAAATGTCTGTATAGAAGGGTATTTCGTGAAAAGGAGTATTTTATGTTAACGACAAGAGAACTGCAGGACGAGATCATCCGCCTGAAGAAAGAAAAGGATATCTGTATTCTGGCACATGCATATCAGAGTCATGATATCTGGGAGGTGGCTGATTATGTAGGGGATTCCTATGGGCTGAGCGTGCAGGCTGCCAAGGCAGCGCAGAGCACTGTGCTGATGTGCGGAGTCCGTTTTATGGCAGAGACGGTCAAGATTCTGTCCCCACAGAAAAGGGTATTGTTATCCAACAGCAATGCGGGATGTCCGATGGCAGAGCAGATGGATGTGGAACTGATTTCCGGGGTGAAAAAGATGTATCCGGATTATACCGTGGTAGCGTATATTAATACGACTTCCGAGTTAAAAACGATTTGTGATGTCTGTGTAACTTCCTCATCGGCAGTTCAGATTGTAAAGAATATAGAGAATAAAAATATTTTGTTTATCCCGGACTGCAATCTGGGAAAATGGGTGGCTGAGCAGGTGCCGGAGAAAAATATCAAACTGCTGCAGGGGGGATGTCCAACGCATGTCCGCATGTCGAAACGGGATGTGGAAAAAGCACGAAAGGCACATCCGGACGCACTTCTTCTGGTACATCCGGAATGTCTGCCGGAGGTTTCCGGGCTGGCGGATTATCGGGGAAGTACAACCGGAATCATGGATTATGCAAAGAAAAGTGATGCAAAGGAATTCATTATCGGAACCGAGAACAGTATCGTGCAGCATCTGCAGTTTGCATGTCCGGACAAGCAGTTTTATCCATTATCAAGAGACTGTGTCTGCCACAATATGAAACTGACCACACTCGGAGATGTATACCAGTGTGTAAAGGGCACCGGCGGAGAGGAAATCAAGCTGGACGAAGAAGTGCGTATAAAAGCAAAACGCTGTATTGATACCATGCTGGAACTTGGCAATTAAAGCAGGTCAGCCTGCAAAGATGCGCGACCTGCGGAGTCAAAGATGATGCTGTGTCTCCGCAAGGGCGCGAAAGTGTGCGGTAAACGCACACTTTATTTTTTTACCGATTTTACAAGGGAATCCAATGTAACAGTTGTGGTGGTATCACCGGCAAGGAGCGTGTACGTTTCTCCGCTGGTGAGCTTTGGACAACTGATTACAACGGAATTATAGGATTTGGCAGGGGTATAGGAAAGCAGCATCCGGGGTATCAGATTGTGGTAGTGCCTGTTCTGAAAACAATTTATGAAGAAAGAAAAGGAAAACTTAAGAGAATCTAAATTGACTTGCAACATAAACTTATATAAAATAAAAAGCGCGGAGATGTTCGCAGAGTTCATTTCAAACGAAGAGGAGGAATTTTATATGATATGTCCGAAGTGCGGCAGTGAAATGCCGGATGACAGTGCGTTCTGCACCAGATGTGGAGCCAGCTTACATACAGGAACACAGGAAAATCAGAATTCGCAGGGAGGACCACAGCAGGGAAATCCGCAGGGGACGCCATACGGCTACGGAAATCCACAGGGAAACAACGGAGCGTATTATGGCAATCCACAGATGAACAATGGTATGCCGTACGGGCAGCCTTATGTAGATCCAAAGGATCATTCCGCAGAATTTGACGGAAAGGATATTGCAGATCACAAACTGTTTGCAATGCTTCCATATCTTCTGGGAATTTTGGGAACCATCGTGGCACTTCTTGTGGCGAAGGATTCTCCTTATGTCGGATTTCATGTGCGTGAGGGAATCAGGATCCTTGTGTCTGAAGTTCTGCTGGGACTGATTACTGTAGTGCTCTGCTGGACCGTTGTCGTTCCGATTGCAGCAGCCGTATGTTTTATCATTTTACTGGTTGTCCGTATCATCAGTTTTGTTAACGTCTGCAATGGAAAGGCAAAGGAAGCTGCTATAGTTAGCAATTTCGGATTTTTGAAATAACTTATAAAGATCCAATGAAAAAGAGAAGAAGATTCTGCATGCTATGTAAGAATCTTCTTCTCTTTTTTGTGGAAAAAATGGGATATTTAGATATTTAATTGAAAAGGATGGAAAAGGTCAGGGAATTTCCATCTTCACTTTTGGCAGAAATTTTCCCTTTGTGTCATTCGTAAGTTTTGTCGTTTTACAGGACAACATATTTTTTACATTGAATTTACATTAGTCTGGTTATGCATTTTACACAGACCCGATAAGATAACAACTGTAATGAGGAACAACATGAAAGAAAGAGGAGAAAATCATGAAAAACAAACTTGTAAAAATGATGGCTTTACTGACAGCAACAACAATGGTCGCTGCAGGTGTGATGGGATGTGGTTCTGACAGCAGTGATGCAAACGCTGATGCAAATACAGATACAACGGCATCTGATACAACTGCAAATGCAGATACAACAGATGGATCGGATCTGTGCGGAACCGTTACATTGGCAGGAAGTACTTCCATGGAGAAACTTGCAAATGCCATGAACGAAGCATTCATGGAGAAATATCCGAATGTTTCCGCAACCGCAGAGTTTACAGGATCCAGTGCAGGAATCGAGTCTCTTACAGCCGGCAGCGTTGATATCGGAGATGCTTCCCGTGCCCTTTCTGACGATGAGAAAAGCCAGGGTATCGTAGAGAACATTGTGGCAATTGATGGTATCGCAGTTATTACAGATACAGCAAACACAATCACAGATATTAAGTCTGAAGATCTTGCAAAAGTATATACCGGAGAGATTACAAACTGGAAAGATCTCGGCGGACCGGATGAGCAGATTGTAGTCATCGGCCGTGAGGCAGGATCTGGTACAAGAGATGCATTTGAGGAACTGATGGATGTAAAGGATTCTTGCAAATATGCACAGGAACTTGATTCTACAGGTGCTGTTTTAGCAAAGGTTGCAGCAACTCCGGGAGCAGTTGGATATGTATCTTTAGATGTGCTGGATGACACCGTAAATGGATTAAAGATCAACTCTGTAGAGCCGACAGAAGACAATATTCTTGCAGGAGACTATGTATTACAGAGACCGTTCGTAATGGCTACCAAGGGTGAGATTTCTGAGCAGAGCAAGCAGGTACAGGCATATTTCGACTTTATCAACTCTGCAGACGGACAGAATGTTATCAAGTCTGTAGGACTGATCATCCCAAACAGCAAATAATGTAAATTAAGAAACACGTAAACAGGCAAACGAGGATAAAGATATGACAGGCGGCAAAGCAACAAAGCACATCGTGGAGACGATTGCAAAAGTAATATTTCTTATATGCGCAGCCGTTGCCATCGTAGCAGTTCTTTCCATAACGGTTTATATGTTTGCAAAGGGCACCCCGGCACTGGCAAAGGTCGGGGTGATAGACCTGTTATTTGGAACTGTATGGCAGCCGACAGCAGCAACACCATCTTATGGTATTTTGTACATTATTCTGACTTCTATTGCAGGTACAGCAGTGGCAATTCTGATCGGTGTACCGATTGGAATTCTGACAGCAGTATTTATCACAGAGGTTTCCAATAAAAAGCTGGCAGCGATTGTACAGCCGGCGGTAGAGCTGCTGGCAGCAATTCCGTCTGTAATATATGGACTGCTTGGACTTATGGTTTTAAATCCATTGATGTACCGCCTGGAAAAACGGGTGTTTGCAGGAAGTACAACCCATCAGTTTACCGGTGGTTCCAATCTGCTTTCTGCGATTATTGTACTGGCAATCATGATTCTGCCTACGGTAATCAATATCAGTGTTTCCTCCATCCGAGCAGTACCCAGACATTTAAAATCTGCTTCGCTTGCACTGGGAGCAACACATATCCAGACGATATTTAAAGTTATGATTCCGGCAGCAAGATCCGGTATTATGACAGGTGTGGTTCTTGGTATCGGCCGTGCGCTCGGAGAAGCCATGGCAATCAATATGGTTGCCGGAGGTTCGGTAAATCTGCCGCTTCCATTCAACTCGGTACGTTTCCTGACTACACAGATTGTCAGCGAGATGAGTTATGCGGAAGGACTTCACCGGGAAGTGCTCTTTACGGTAGGATTGGTACTGTTTATCTTTATAATGATTATCAATCTGGTGCTTGCACAGGTGGAAAAGAAAGGAGCCGTTGAAAAATGACAGGAAGTAATACAAGTATTCGTACGAAAACCAGGCATCCGGCAGATTTCTTTACTTATGTTGCCATCTATGTGTGTGCAATTCTTTCCGTTGCGCTGCTTCTCGGAATCATTGTGTATGTATTTGTCAAAGGTATCCGGAGCGTTAACTGGGAATTCCTTACCAGTGTCACTTCGGTGTTAAAAGGAACAACCGGTATTGCGGGAAATATTGTAAATACGCTTTATATCATAATTGTAACCATGCTGATTGCTACCCCCATCGGTGTCGGGGCAGCGGTTTATCTGAATGAATACGCAAAACCGGGAAAACTGGTCAGCATGATTGAGTTCGCAACCGAGACGCTGGCAGGTATTCCGTCCATTATTTTTGGTCTGTTTGGTATGATGTTTTTCGGACAGACACTTCATCTGAAATATTCCATCCTGACAGGTTCCTTTACTCTGACGCTGATGGTGCTTCCACTGATTACACGTAATACACAGGAAGCATTAAAAACAGTTCCGGACAGTTACCGCAGCGGTGCCATCGGTCTGGGAGCAGGAAAGTGGCATATGATAAGGACTATTTTACTGCCGTCAGCGATGCCGGGAATCATCACCGGTGTTATTCTTGCCATCGGACGAATTGTCGGTGAGTCAGCAGCCCTGTTGTTTACGGCGGGAAGCTCGGGTCTCCTCCCGAAGAGCTTTGCCGATCTGTTTGCAAAGGCGAAAATGCCGGCCGGAACTCTTACCATTCAGCTTTACCTGAGTGCGACTAAGGGTGAATTCGGAGTGGCATTCGGTATTGCAGTGGTTCTGCTGATGATTGTTCTTGGCATTAACCTGCTTACCAAAGCGCTGGCAAAGAAATTTGATGTCAACCGCAGATAAATAAATATATATATATAAAGAAATCCTTCGGAAAACCGCTTCCGAAGGATTTTTGCGTATTTTTGAAAAGCTATGCGCTGGTAGGCATGGGAACATGCGTCAGGTTCTGCCGCACCTCCTGAAACTGTTCCGGAATATCTTCTATAGGCATGTTTTGCAGTACATCGGTGGTGCCGGCTTTTAATGCGGTTTCGTAATACCAGCATTTATAATCCAGGGTATTAAGTGTCTGCTGCAGGGAAGCCATCTTTGTAATTGCTTTTTTCTTGGATTATAAATTTCTCTGTGAAATCAGTCAATGGCTGTTTTACGGGTTTCTTAGAAAATAATAAAGGAAGAAAAGGTGCCTGAAAATATTTAACAGAAAATCCGGGAATACTTATGAATGACAATCATTACGGAAACCGTAATAAAACAATTTCATAAAGGAGGAAGAAATGACGGAACCGGATACTATAAAATTATTGAGAGAATGCGACGCGGGAATCAAGATGGGAACGGCATCCATCGGGGAGGTCCTCGAAAAAACCACCAATGAAAAATTAAAAAAACTGCTGGAAACATGTAAAGAAGGGCATGAAAAACTGAAAGAAGAAATTCAGAATAAACTCGAACAATGTCACGATACGGGAAAAGATCCAAATCCGATGGCACAGGGAATGTCCTGGATGAAAACAAATGTAAAACTTGCCATGGATGAATCGGATGCAACGATCGCAGATCTGATAACGGACGGCTGTAACATGGGAGTAAAATCTTTAAGCCGTTATCTGAACCAGTATCAGGCTGCAGATGAGGAAACAAAGGATATTGCAAAGAAATTGATAAAACAGGAAGAAGAATTAAGCATTCATATGCGGTCATTCTTATAATTTAGGTTGAATTTTGTATAAAAGCACACTATAATATATAGAGTTTATATATTAAAAAGAAGGATGTGAAGTGATGAAACTAGGAAATCCTAAGACAAATGCGGACGTCCAAATGTCGGAAGCATTTGTCACAAGTGTGTTTTTGGCACTGTCCGGAGGTTTTCAGGATGCGTATACATACTTTACGCGTGAGGAAGTATTTTCCAACGCACAGACGGGAAATATTGTTTTGATGAGTACGCACCTGATGATGGGAGAATGGCTGGATGTGTTACGATACTTATTACCGCTTCTGGCATTTGCATCGGGTGTTTTCTTTGCAGAGAAGATTCATGTGATCTTTAAATATGCTAAGAAACTGCACTGGCGGCAGGGTGTGCTTTTGATGGAAATTGTGATTCTGTTTTTTGTTGGATTCATGCCAAAACACCTGGATCTGCTGGCTACCGTGCTGGTATCGTTTGCATGTGCAATGCAGGTACAGACGTTCCGGAAAGTAAGCGGATATTCTTATGCAAGCACAATGTGCATCGGAAATCTTCGTAGCGGAACAGAAGCATTTACCGGTTATCTGCAGACCCATGACACAGAAAAATTAAAAAAGGCACTGTATTATTTTGGCATTATTTTATTTTTCGGACTCGGGGCTGGTATTGGAGGAAATCTCTCTATCCGGTTTGGATATCATATGATCTGGGTATCGAGCGGACTGCTTCTGATCAGTTTTCTGCTTATGTTTGTGGAAAAGATGGACCGGTAAATTCATCGGAAAGATATCATCGTGGTCTCTATGCCAATAAAATTCATGTAAAAGATACCGTTGTGGTACCTATATACCGAAAATTAAATATTTAGATACCGGAAAGTCTCTATAGATCAAAAATTGCTTCTTCAGGTACCACTTTTATGAAAAAAGCGGTATCCGGAGAAGCAATTTTTATCATATAGGTGACATGTCCAGATTTCTAGCATTAAAATTTTGAGAAAACGTCACCTTAGGCTTTAATTTTTCATCTATAGATACCGGGCCTTATCATCAATTAATTTATCGGGATGTCTTTCAATTATATTTTCTTCAACCAACAGGAAGAAATGTCCCCCTTCTTACGTCACTTAGAGAAATCTTATATTTAAAACATCAACCTGCAAATTTGGCGTATCAAGAAACTTTACATCCATTACATTGATTTTGCAAAAATTTTACATTCCCAGTCCAGTGCATTTTACAATCTCTCTTTATAATATTCATAAATCCTAAGAAATGGATAATTGCAGTGAGAGAAAACCATTGCAGATGAGGAGAGAAACATGGAAAAACGAACAAAAATTACTGTCCGTGATCTGAACCTGTATTACGGTGAAAACCATGCACTCAAGGATGTAAACATGAATATTCGTGAGAATTGCGTGACCGCTTTTATCGGACCGTCCGGATGTGGAAAATCAACATTCTTAAAAACATTAAACCGGATGAATGATCTGGTGGATGGCGTGAGAATCACAGGAGAAGTGAAACTGGATGATGAGGATATCTATGCGGAAGGCGTAGATACAACCGTTCTTCGGAAAAGAATTGGCATGGTGTTTCAGCAGCCGAACCCGTTTCCGATGAGTATTTATGACAACATTGCATATGGTCCGCGTGTACATGGAATGAAAGATAAGTCAAAACTGGATGCCATCGTTGAAGAAAGTCTGCGCGGAGCAGCTATTTTTGATGAGGTCAAGGATCGTTTAAAGAAATCCGCTCTGGGTCTTTCTGGTGGACAGCAGCAGCGTATCTGTATTGCCCGTGCACTTGCCGTACAGCCTGAGGTTCTGTTGATGGATGAGCCGACATCTGCACTGGACCCGATTTCCACATCAAAGATTGAAGAACTGATGGAGGATCTGAAAAAGAAATACACGGTAGTTGTTGTTACCCATAATATGCAGCAGGCAGTGCGTGTATCGGATGATACGGCATTTTTCCTTGTAGGGGAAATGGTTGAGTTTGGCGATACGAAAACAATTTTTTCTTATCCGAAGGATAAACGGACAGAAGATTATATTACAGGGAGGTTTGGTTAAATGCGGAACAGATTTGACAGACAGCTGGAAGAACTTAATGAGATGCTTATTCATATGGGAGAACTTTGCGAGACGGCAATTGAGGAAGCAACAGGAGCCCTGGAAGGGCATGATATTGCCAGAGCAAAGGCTGTCATTACAGCAGACAGCGAGATCGATCAGATGGAAAAAGAAATTGAAAATCTCTGCCTGAAGCTTTTACTTCAGCAACAGCCGGTAGCGCGGGATCTGCGAAGGATCTCGGCATCACTTAAGATGATCACGGATATGGAACGTATCGGAGATCAGACTGCGGATATCGCAGATATTGTGATCGCAACAAAATCAACAGAGGAAAAGAATCTGAAGGATATTAACCGGATGGCAGAGGCGACTGTAAAGATGGTAAGAGACAGTGTATCTGCCTATGTACAGAAAGATCTGGAGCTTGCAAGAAAAGTCATGGATGCAGATGATGAGGTAGATGATATTTTTGGTCTGGTAAAAGGAGATCTGGTAAAATTTATTTCCGATCACAAAGGAAGTGCCGGAGATGAGGCGATCGACCTGATCATGATCGCAAAATATCTGGAGAGGATCGGAGATCATGCAACAAATATTGCAGAGTGGGTTGAATTTTCAATTACAGGTATTCATGCAGGCGGAACTGCAATCTAAAAGAAATTAAAGGAGAACGAGAATGATTTTTTGTGTGGAGGATGAAGCGAACATCCGGGAATTAGTAGTATATACACTTGAGACTACGGGATTTGAGGCCCGTGGATTTGAAGAAGGCACATCATTCTTTGAAGCTCTGGCAGAGGAACTGCCAGAGCTGATTTTGCTTGATATCATGCTCCCTGGAGAAGATGGAATGGAGATCCTGAAGAAGCTGAAGACTTCCGGGAGAACCAAAGATATTCCGGTCATCATGGTTACGGCAAAGGGTGCAGAATATGACAAGGTCATGGGACTGGATGCGGGAGCAGATGATTATGTGACCAAACCATTTGGAATGATGGAACTTGTATCCAGAGTTAAAGCAGTATTAAGACGATCAAGAAGAGATGATAAGAAAGATGAGATCATTGTAGGTGATCTTAAGATTTATCCAAATAAACATAAAGTAAAATCTTGTGGAAATGAAGTAACACTTACGAACAAAGAATTTAAACTTCTGTGTTTGTTAGTAGAAAGTAAAGGGAATGTATTAAACAGAGATCAGCTTCTTACAAATATCTGGGGATATGATTTTGACGGAGAGACAAGAACTGTTGATGTACATATCAGAACCCTGCGCCAGAAGCTGGGACAGGCAGGAGAATATATTGAGACTGTCCGTGGAGTTGGATACCGTATAGGAGAGATCGATGCGAAATAGAATCCAGAAAAGTATGATTTTTGTGGTTACGATGTCACTACTGATCTCGTATATTCTGGTTACTCTGGTTATTTACCGGCAGGCGCTGGATATCCGGCGCAGTGAACTGGTTCAGGAGGCAGGATATATCCGGGCGGCAATAGAAATATCCGGAGAAGAATATTTTGGCACCATGGATAAGGTCAGTAAGCGCACCAGGGTAACATGGATCGATAAAGACGGAAAAGTACTTTATGATACCGGAAATGATCAGGAAACGCTGGCAAACCACAAATCAAGAAAAGAATTCAAAGAGGCATTGGCAAATGGCAGTGGGCAGGATATCCGTATGTCAGACAGCAAAGGACAGGAGATGTACTATTATGCGTTGAAGATGGATGATAGCTCTGTCCTGCGTGTGTCAAGAGGCATGGATACGGTCTGGAATACAGCATTTATGATCTTACCGTATATGATTGCGATCGGGGTCATGATGGCATGTGTTGCATGGTTTATGACAAGGCATCAGGTGAAAAGGCTGATTGCACCGATTAACAATCTGGATCTGGAAGAACCACTGGAAAATGATGTATAT
>OJSN01001415.1_pt1 | contig 17564 bp, 9 predicted proteins | sample 1599421 | NCBI WGS metagenome assembly OJSN01 (sample SAMN04168659, study PRJEB22393) | human gut metagenome | biome: human gut microbiome; feature: stool | host: Homo sapiens | collected 2014-05-12
CAAGGGTCTCGCCTTCGTACAGGTCCAGCGAGCACTTGCGGATGGCGTTCAGCTTGCGGCCGCGCAGGCTGAAAGTGATCTCCACGTCTTTGGCAGAGATAATCGGTTGTCTATCCATTTACGTCTCTCTCCAATCTATCAAACGTGGTTGCGCGGATCAGCCGCATCCGACAAAGCGTTGCCCATGATATAGAAAGAAATGGAAATGATGGACACGATGGATGCAGGGAAAACCAGCAGGTACGGATAATCCAGGAAGAAGCCGCGCACCTTGCTCAGGATCAGGCCCAGAGAAGGCGTGTCGATGCCCAGGCCCAGGCCCAGGTAGGACAGCGTGGATTCCAGATTGATGGTGCCCGGGATGGACAGTGCCATACGCAGGATGATAACGGAGACCAGATACGGCAGGATGTTCTTGGTCAGCACGCGCCACAGCGGGGTGCCCAGGCAGCGGGACGCGAGGTTATACTCGCGGTCACGGAACATGAACACCATGTTGCGGACACGGCGTGCCATGGAAAGCCAGTTGATGGCGATCATGGAGATGGCCATGATCCAGAAGCTCTGGCCCACCATCAGGGCGATCAGGGTCATATAGATGATATAGGGCACATTGTCGATCAGGTTGTACAGCTCCGTGAAGAAGCGGTCCAGACTGCGCACATAGCCCCAGATCAGGCCGAAGATCACGCCCACGATGCTCTCGCCCACGGCGACCACCAGAGCCAGACGGATGGAAACCTGGGTGGCATACCACACCTGGCACCAGTAATCACGGCCCAGGTTGTCGGTACCGAACCAGTACTCACTGTTGGGCTTGATGAAAGCCTTGCTGGAATCAGAGATCAGGCTGGTGTAGTGATACTTGCCGATGCTCAGCGCAACGAAGGAGAACACCGTCAGCGCCAAGAACAGGATCAGGCAGAAGACAGCGACCTTCTGCTTGAGGAAGTTCTGGATGACAGAACCCCAGTAGGAATAGTTGGAGTAGCCGATACGCTCAGCTTCTTCCGGGGAATAATCCACAAAGTAGAACAGTTCTTCGGGCTTCTTGCCCTCAAAATCCGATGCCTTAGCCATCAGCGAGCCTCCTCCTTTCCGGTCAGAGTAATACGGGGGTCAACCACCATCATCAGCACATCGCCCAGGAACACGCCCACGATGCCCAGCACAGCGTAGAGGATGACCAGGGTCTGCACAACGTTCAGGTCATAGCGCTGGATGGCGTCGGTCAGCAGGGGGCCCATGCCGGGAACGGAGAAGAACCGTTCCATCAGCAGAGAGCCGCCCACCGTCAGCAGGATGGACTGGGGGATATACTGCACCATGGGAACCATGGCGTTGCGCAGAACATGCTTAAACATGATCTCGCGGGAGCTCAGGCCCTTGACACGGGCCAGCTTGATATAGTCGCGGGTCAGCTCATCCACCATGTAGCGGCGGGTCCACAGGGCATAGCCTGCAATGGATGCCAGCGAAAGGCAGGTGATGGGCAGCACGCTGGAAGCACCCACATTGCGGGTGGAATACAGCGTGGGGAATCCCAGGTACTTGGAACCAAAGACCAGCACCAGAGAATACGACACCAGCGACGGGACCGCGTTGACGAACACGGTGTAGGCCGTGCCGATCCAGTCGAATACCTTGTCCTTGAATGCCGCCTGCAGGATGCCCATCAGCACACCGATCACCAGAGAGATGCCGGAGGCGGTGAGGCCCAGACGCATGGAGACACCAAACTTTTTACCAATGACCTTGACCACCGGGGCACCGTTCTGGATGCGGCGGGAAGTGCCGAAGTCCAGATGGAGCAGGTCGTTGTAGAAGTTCAGCAGCTGGGTGCCGATGGGGTCGGTCAGACCGGCGGCTTCCAGCGCGGCGTATTTCTGCTCTTCGGTAAACTTCATGAGCTGTTCCTCAGTGAAGTAGTAGTCCGTCGGCAGGCAGCGCATCATCAGGAAAACTGCTGTTGCGATCAGAAAGATTGTGACAAGCGACTGGAGCAGCCGCTTAACCGTGTATTTTAACATGTTATCGAACCCTTAACTTTTATTTCTACCCTTTCGGGCGGGGAAACGGGGAACTTAAGCCTTGGTAGCTGCATCGAATGCAGCGGCGAACTCCTCGTACTGTGCGGTGGTGTAAGGCTCTTCGCTGGTCTCCCAGTTCACAGCCTTGTAGTTGCAGGGACCATACATAGCATTGATCTTGCTGTACTCGTTGGCGTGGGTCAGAGTCCAGGAAACTTCGAAGTAGCAGGGGCAGACCAGAACGCTGTTGAGCATGCTGGCCTCAGCCTTTGCGAAGGCAGCGTAGCGGGCATCGGTATCATCAACGATGGCCTTTGCGGTGTTGACCAGATCGGTGAACTCCTCGTAGCAGGCCACCAGATCCTTCTGCCAGTCAGCGGGGCCGGCCTCGACGACCTTGGCGATGTTGGAGTAGTACCAGCTGTAGTAAGCGTTGTCGTCGTGCAGGATCTCCTGACCAACGAAGTTGACGGGATCGCCGTAGTCAGCGCCCCAGCCGTTGATGACGAAGCTCTGCAGCTGAGGATTACGGACTTCCTGGGTGATGGAGGAGACGTAAGTCTTGATGTCCAGCACGATGAAGTCATCGCCGAAGCTGTCGGTGAAGCACTGCTTCAGGACAGTAGCGTTATCCAGAGCGGAGGTGGAACCGGCGATGATGTAGTAAGCAGCGTGGACGGGGAAGGTGACGCCGATGGCGCTCAGCTCCTCCATGGCCTGCTTCTTCAGGGCGGAGATGTCGCCGCCGTTGGCACGCAGGCGGATCATGGTCTCGCCGTCGTACTTCTCAGCGTCGAAGCCCATCTCCTTGGCCACCAGAGTGGTGTACTCAGCGCCCTGCGTGTTGTAGCACAGACCCTTCATGGTGTAGTAGTCGTTCTCGCACTTCAGGGGGTTGATCTTGTTGTAGCGGGAGAACCATGCCTTCAGGTTCAGTCCGCGGTAGAAGCACTGACGGAAAGCGGTGTTGGCGATGGCCTTGTTCCAGTTCACATCGGGGGTGCCGTCGGCGTTGTTCTTCTGGTAGTTGAAGTGCATGGCGTAGGCAGTGGGGCGGGCGCGCTTCTCACAGAGCTGGCTGTTGTACTCGTTGTTGGGGTCGGAGGTGATGGTGGTGATGGTGCTCTCGTTCAGGTCGATCTCGTCCAGCTCGCGGTTCTGGTAGAGCTGGAATGCGATAGCCTGATCGGAGATCATGGTCACGGTCAGACGCTCGAAGCGGCTGACGTTGGCAGCATTGTAGTAGTGGGGGTTGGGGATATAGCTCTTGGTGTTGCCCTGGATATACTCCTCGACGATATAGGGGCCGCAGTACCACATATTGGTGTTGTCGCAGCCGCGGAAGGTCTCGATGCCCAGCTCGTCGATCAGCACCTGAGAGGCGGGGTAGAAGCTGGTGTAGGAGACCACGGTATCAAAGTAGGGGCAGGAGTGCTTGCAGGTGAACACCAGAGTGTAGTCGTCGGGAGCCTCGATGCCCACGCCTGCGTCCAGCATATCCTGATAGTGCAGGTCGGCGGCGGCAGCGCCCATATCCTTGGTCTTCTCGTAGTACTCCTCAGCGCCCACGATGTACAGGGTGGGCATGGAGGTGTTGTTGGCCTCGTTCTTGGAGGCGTTCAGCACCCACTCCAGACCGACCAGAAAATCGGTGGCGGTGATGTGCTCCTTCACCTCGCCGTTGCAGTCCACCCAGTCCACATCGTCGCGCAGGTGGAAGGTCCAGACGGTGGAGTCCTCGTTGGCCTCCCAGCTGGTGGCGATGGCGGGCACCAGCTTGCCGTAGCAGTCGAAGCTCATCAGGCCGTCCCACAGGTTGGTGACGACGTTGGCGTCGCTGAGGGTCTGGCTGTACAGCAGGTTCCAGCTCTCGATCTCACGGTTGGCAGACTCCCAGGAGATGTACTCCTTGAGGGGGGTGGCACCGGTAGAGTTGGGGGCTTCCGCGCCGGAAGCAGCCGTGCTGCCGGAGTTGTTGGACTTGCTGCCGCCGCAGGCGGACAGCAGGCCGGCGGCACCCACGACGCCGGCGCCCTTCAGGAAGCTGCGGCGGGTGATGTTGCGGGACTCAAAATCGATGTTCATTGAGATACGCTCCTCCGAGATATTGTTTTCCTTTTTTCCTATCCTAAATGCAAAAAACGGCGCGCTCCGGGTGCCAAAAACGCACAAAGCGCCCGGGACCGCACCTTTCGTATTCTAACATTGTGGGCAAAAGAAGTCAATGACATACAGCGCTGAAATAGAAACAAAATGGTAACGGATGCTTTTTTCTGAAAAATGACGGCAAAAAAACGGTAAAGGATGGAAAGAAGTCATACCTTTACAAGATGACGAATGGATACAACGAAAGTTGGAAAACGCAAAGCGGCTATCTTTTTTCATAAAATCATGCTACAATACTACTGAATAAACCCTATATTAAGGAGTACACGGATGAAAAAGCTGGTTTCGATGTATCAAAAATATATGTTCCGCCCCATTTTGTATAAATCCGTCACCCGGGTGTCGGTGGTGGCTGTGCTGATGCTGCTGTGGGACCGCTACGTCAGTGACGGCACGTTTACCATGTGGCAGGCCCCGGCCCTGCTGCTGGGTGTTGTGCTGCTGGCGTGGGCGTGGGTGAACTACCTCCGTCTGGACGGTGTGACCATCCATCATCTGGGCGAAGAGTTTAAGGATATGGGCAAAAAGAAGAAGTTCCACTCCACCAAGTCCATCGTGGACTTTGCCGATGAGCGCATCGTCTCCTTCGAGGAGCTGGAACCGGAAGAGCGCACCTATTGCAGTATGCTCTCGAATCTCATCCTGGGCGGGGCACTGCTCATCATCGGCCTCATCGCAGGCGCAGTGTGAGGGCAGCGGACATGGAAGAAAAAAGCGAAAAACAGCTGGTGGTGGGCATCCTTGCCCATGTAGACTCCGGCAAGACCACCCTCTCTGAGGCAATGCTCTACCGCACGGGCAGCATCCGCAAGCTGGGCCGGGTGGATAACAAAGATGCCTTTCTCGACACCGACAGGCTGGAAAAGGCGCGTGGGATCACCATCTTTTCCAAGCAGGCCCTGCTGAAAACGGGAAGTACGAATATCACCCTGCTGGACACCCCCGGCCATGTGGACTTTTCCACCGAGACGGAGCGCACGTTGCAGGTGCTCGACTACGCAGTGCTGGTCATCAGCGGCACCGACGGCGTCCAGAGCCATACCGAGACGCTCTGGCGTCTGCTGCGGCGGTATCATATCCCGACCTTCGTGTTCATCAATAAAATGGACCTGCCCGGCCCGGGCAAAGAGGCGCTGCTGAGCCAGCTTTCCCACCGTCTGGGCGACGGATTCGTGGATTTCGGAGCAGAGCAGGCCGAACGGGACGAGGCACTGGCCCTCTGCGACGAGCGCCTGATGGAAAAGATGCTGGACCCGGGCAGCCTGACGGCGGAGGACATCATCCCGGCCATCGCCCGGCGGCACGTCTTTCCCTGCTGGTTTGGCGTGGCCCTGCAGAGGGAGAATGCCGGCGGCTTACAGGGTGTGGACGAGCTGCTGGCCGGCCTCGACGAATACACCCGCGCTGCCCCGGCGCTGGAAGCTTTCGGTGCGCGGGTGTTCAAAGTCTCGCAGGATGAGCGGGGCGAGCGGCTGACCTGGCTGCGCGTCACCGGCGGTGAGCTGAAAGTCAAAGCCCAGCTCACCGGCGAAGCGGACGGCGAGCCCTGGGCCGAAAAGGCCAACCAGCTGCGGCTTTACTCTGGCGTAAAATATACGCTGGCAGAGGCCATCGGCCCGGGGCAGGTCTGCGCCGTCACCGGACTGACCCGAGCGAAGCCCGGCACCGGCCTCGGGGCCGAGCGGGACAGTGACCTCCCGATGCTGGAACCGATCCTGAGCTATCGGGTGTGTCTGCCCGAGGGCGCGGACGTTCATGCCGCATTGGGCAAGCTCCACCGTCTGGAAGAGGAAGAACCTCAGCTCCATGTCGTCTGGAACGAGACGCTGGGCGAGATACACGTCCAGCTCATGGGCGAGATACAGCTCGAGGTGCTCAAGAGCCTGCTGGCCGAGCGGTACGGGCTGGACGTGGAGTTCGACTCCGGCGGCATATTATATAAGGAAACAATCACCGAGGCCATCGAGGGCGTGGGCCATTATGAGCCGCTGCGCCACTATGCCGAGGTGCATCTGAAGCTCGAGCCACTGCCCCGGGGCAGCGGGATGCAGTTTGCCGCCAACTGCCGGGAGGAAGAGCTGGACAAAAACTGGCAGCGCCTCGTGCTGACCCATCTGGAAGAAAAGCAGCACCTCGGCGTCCTCATCGGCGCACCTCTGACGGATATGAAGATCACCCTCATCGCAGGCCGCGCCCATCTCAAGCATACCGAGGGCGGCGACTTCCGGCAGGCCACCTACCGCGCCGTGCGGCAGGGCCTTATGATGGCAAACCAAATCAAAAAGACCCAGCTCCTCGAGCCGTGGTATTCCTTCCGGCTGGAAGTGCCTGCGGAGAACATTGGCCGCGCCATGAGCGACGTCCAGCGGATGGAAGGCAGCTTTGACCCGCCCGAGACGGCACCGGACGGCCAGACGGCCACCCTCACCGGTTTTGCACCGGTGGCCACTATGCGCAGCTACCCCATGGAGGTGGTCAGCTACACCCGGGGCAGGGGACACCTGAACCTGACGCTGGACGGCTACCGCCCCTGCCACAACGCAGCGGAGGTCATCGAGGCGGTGGGCTATGAGCCGGAACACGACCTGGACAACCCGGCCGACTCGGTGTTCTGCTCCCACGGTGCGGGCTTTGTGGTGCCGTGGGAGCAGGTGCGCAGCCATATGCACGTGGACAGCGGCTGGGGCCACACCGCCCCGACAGCAGAAGAAACAGCGGCCCGTCCCCGCCGGATGGCGGCTTACCGCGCTACGCTGGAAGAGGACGCCGAACTGCTGAAAATTTTTGAGCGCACCTACGGCCCCATCAAACGGGACCCGCTGGCGGCGTTCCGCCCGGTGCAGAAGCGGGAGCGGCCCGATTTCGCCGCCGAGCAGTGGGAGATCGCCCCCGAATACCTGCTGGTGGACGGCTACAACATCATCTTTGCGTGGGACGAGCTGAACGCCCTCTCCAAGGAGAGCCTCGACGCCGCCCGCCACCGGCTGATGGACATTCTCTGCAACTATCAGGGCTTCAAAAAGTGCGTCCTCATCCTCGTGTTCGATGCCTACCGTGTGCCGGGCAGTCCCGGCAGCATCGAGCAGTACCACAACATCCACGTCGTCTACACCAAAGAGGCCGAGACGGCGGATATGTTCATCGAGCGCGTCACCCACGAGATCGGCAAAAACCGCCGGGTCCGGGTGGCGACCTCCGATGGTATGGAGCAGGTCATCATTCTGGGCCACGGCGCTCTCCGCGTCTCGGCCCGGATGTTCCACGAAGAGGTGCAGGACGTGGAAAAAGAGATAAGGCGCTGCATTCAGGGGGAGGCGTGAGCATGGCACCCGAAATTACGGCTGAATTTGTCTGGTCACACATCCCAAAACGCCCGAGGGAGAGCAACAAGGGCAGCTTCGGCGCGGTGCTGGCTGTGGCGGGAAGCGCCTGCTACCGCGGTGCGGCGTCGCTGACCGTCGAGGGCGCTCTGCGCACCGGCGCAGGCATCGTCACACTGGCCAGTGTTGAGCCGGTGCTGGCGGCGGTGTCGGCACGCCTGCCGGAATGCTGTCTCTGCCCCTGTGAGCCGGGGGCAGAAGGGGGCATCTCCCCCCAGAGCATCCCCCGCATCCTCCGGCAGAAGGCCACCGTCCTGCTCATCGGGCCGGGATTGGGCTATCTTGCCCAGAGCACGGCCCGCGCCGCCGAGACGCGGACGCTGGTGAAGAAGCTGCTCACCGGCTTTTCGGGCAGTGCGGTGCTGGATGCCGATGGCCTCAACGCCGCCGCCAGCCTCATGAACGCGGGTGAGGAACTGCCGCGCCCGGCCAAAGAGCTGATTTTGACGCCCCACCCGGGGGAGATGTCCCGGCTGACGGGGCTTTCGGTGGAGGCCGTTCAGGCCGACCGGGAGGGTGTCGCCCGGCGGTATGCCGCTCAGTGGAATGCGGTGGTGGTGCTGAAAGGGGCGCGGACCGTGGTCGCCGCCCCGGATGGCCGCGTCTGCGTCAACCCCACCGGCAATCCCGGTCTTGCCAGGGGTGGGAGCGGCGATGTGCTGGCCGGTATGATGTCGGCCCTGCTGGCCTGCGGTCTGTCCGCCTACGAAGCCGCCGCCTGTGCGGTCTGGCTCCACGGTGCCGCCGCTGACCGTGCCGCCCTTCAAAATGGCGAGTACGGGATGCTCCCACAGGATATTTTCGCCCATCTGGGGCAGATGTTTGCGGAAAATGACCGTTGAAATGTGAAAAACAAAATGCAGAATACATAAAATTTTGCACTGATTTCCGTCGATAGATACAAAAGAGGTGTTGAATATGGTTGAAAAGTTGGAAAAAATCATTTCGCAGAGCCAGAACATCGTCTTTTTCGGTGGTGCGGGCGTGTCCACCGAGAGCGGCATCCCGGACTTCCGCAGTGTGGACGGACTCTACCATCAGAAATACGATTACCCGCCTGAGACGATCTTGAGTCACACCTTCTGGGAAGAGCGCCCCGAGGAGTTCTACCGCTTCTACCGCGATAAGCTCATCGTCAAGGGAGCAAAGCCCAACGCGGCGCATCTGCGTCTGGCGAAGCTCGAGCGGGAGGGCAAGCTGAAAGCCGTCATCACCCAGAACATCGACGGCCTCCATCAGGCGGCAGGCTCCAGGACGGTGTACGAGCTCCACGGCAGCACCCTGCGCAACTACTGCGTCAAGTGCGGCGCGTTCTACGATGTGGACTTCATCGCCAACAGCACCGGTGTGCCGCGCTGCCCCAAATGCGGCGGTATCATCAAGCCGGACGTCGTCCTCTACGAAGAGGGGCTGGATGAGCAGGTATTGTCCGGCGCAGTCTCGGCCATCCGCCGCGCTGATACCCTCATCATCGGCGGTACCAGCCTTGTGGTCTACCCGGCGGCGGGACTCATCCGGTACTTCCGGGGCGACCACCTCGTGGTCATCAATATGCAGCCCACCAATGCGGACGCCGAGGCCGATTTGTGCATTGCAAAGCCCATCGGACAGGTGCTCAGCGAGGATGTTGTGGTGGAGGAGTGAAGTATGGGAGCCCCCGGCACTGCCGGGGGCTCCCATTTTGTCTGCAAAAAGTTCAGTCAATAGTCGTCTTGGTTCGTCCCACGCCCAGCACGGCGGTGGAGATCTTTTTCCAGCTGTTGCAGCCGCAGACGCCGTCGACGCGCAGGCTGGTGCGCCGCTGGTAGCCCTTGAGTGCTTCTTCCGTCCGGCTGCCGAAGATGCCGTCGATGCGGTTCCCGGTCTGATAGCCCAGCGTCGAGAGGGCGTCCTGGAGGAGCATGACGTAGCAGCCCCGGCTGCCCCGGCGGAGGGTGGGGTAGCCTGCCGTGGTACCTCTGCAGGCGGGTGTGCCGTAGCGCCGGTCGAAGTGGACCCATGTGGGGGTCTGGCTCAGCGGCTCGACATAGCCCCACGCCCCGGTGGAGCGGGCGGCGTTGTAGATGGCGGTGCGCTGGGTCTGGCTGAGACTCTGCCCCACGTCGAAGGCCACGCCGGCATAGTGTTGGCTGCGGGTGCCGTGGCCTCCCTCCCAGATGCGGCGGAAGGCGTATCCCACCGGGATGCCCCTGCCGTATTTGCGGCGGGTGAGGTTCCACGCTTCCATTGCCGCGATGGTCGTCCAGAGCACCGGGCTGTTCGATTTGCCCCGGAACTCCCGCACGGTCAGAGTCCTGCCGGTGCTGTAGGGCATGGGGTCGTTCTCGCGCAGGTTCGAATAGGTGTAGACTTTGTTCTCGTAGGCGTCATAGACCAGTAAGCGTGCCATCTCTCATCCCTCCTCGGTGCAGCTGTCGCAGGCAGTATGGCTCTGGGCGCGGAGTGCGGCCCAGGTGGGCCGGTCCACGACGCCGTTTGGCTCAAGGCCCGCCCGCTGCTGCGTTTCTTTCACGGCGGCGGTGTCCTCCGGGCCGAAGACAGCGTTGTCGGCGACGTAGTCCTCCTCGCAGTAGAGCTGGGAGCGGCCATTGAGCCAGCCCTCGATGAGGCTGACGTCAGGCCCTGCGCTGCCCTCCTTCATGGCCCGGTCCGGGTAGTCCGGCCCCTGCTCGGGATGCCGGTCGGGGTTGGGGGTGAAGGCCGCCAGCTGTAAGCTCAGGGCTTCCACTGCTGTCCACGTTTCGGCGTCTGCCACGCCGGTGGCGGGCAGGCCCAGAAGCTCCTGCGCGCTGGCGGTGGCGTCCGCGGTCTCCTGTGTGTACTGTCTGGAAAGCGCGGGGGACGCTACACTGTCGTAGTAGTAGGCGATGCGCTGCAAAAGCAGGGTGTAGTAGAGCACGGCGCTGCTGTCGGTGCCGACGGTGAGCGGCGTGCCGGGGTAGGGGAGACGCTTGAGGGTGACCACCGGCCCGGACGAGCGGAGGGCCGATGCTTTGCCGTAGAGCGAATCCCATGTCTTCCGGCCTACGATGCCGTCCACCGTCAGCCCGGCGAACCGCTGGTAGGCCCGCACGGCGGCCTCGGTGGCCGCGCCGAAACGGCCATCGATGGAGACAGAGGGGATGCTGCTCTGGTAGGCGCTCATGAGGTAGAGATAGAATTGCAGCTCCCGGACGGCGGTGCCGGTGGAGCCATTGCGCAGCACGCCCGGGTACTCGCCGGGCCGCAGGCTGGGCGAAAGCAGGCGGTTGGCGATGTCGTTGTAGACTTCGTAGAGCTTGTTCCATGTCGTCCGGCCCACGACGCCGTCGCTGGTGAGGCCGAAGTAGGTCTGGAACCGCCGCACGGCCGCTGTGGTAGACGAGCCGAAGATGCCGTCCACGGTGACATTGTTGAGACTGGAATAGACCGTCCGCGCGATCTTCAGCCAGAACTGCACCAGCCGGACGTTCTGGCCGCTGCTGCCCTGGCGCAGGGCGGTGCCGGGGTAGGCGTTGGGGGTGCCGTTGTCGGACTGGATGCTGCGGAACTGGTCGTACAGCTCGGTCCATGTGGTGAGGCCCACGATGCCGTCCACCGTCAGGCCGTAGCGCCGCTGGAACGCCCGGACAGCCGCCGCTGTGCCGCTGCCGTAGACGCCGTCCACTGTGACAGAGGGGATGCGGCTCTCATACTGAGCCAGCGTACTCAGCCAGAACTGCACCTGCTCTACCTCGCTGCCGGTGGAGCCCTGTTTAAGGACGCTGCTGCCGAAGTTCCATGAGCCGTCCGGGAGGGTGCCGCTGAATGTCTCGCCTTCACTGGTCAGCTCGGCGAGGTCCTTCACCGAGACATAGATATAGCTGATCTTATACCAGGTGCTGCGGCCCACCACGCCGTCGGCGGTGAGGTTGAACTGCTTCTGGAACTTTTTGACCGTCTCGGTCATCTTGCGGCCGAAGATGCCGTCCACCGTCAGCAGGCCGAGGAAGGGATAGTCTTTGGTGATGCGGTTGAGCTGCCGCTGCAGGGTGAACACCGCCGCTCCGGTGCTGCCCTGCCGCAGAGGGCTTCCGGGGTAGCTCTGGGGGATGGACTGGATGTTGTTGGTGCGGATGATCTCGATGTTGTTGCCATAGTAGTATTTGAGGATGCTCAGTGCATTGCGGCCCTGATTGGCCAGCGTGACCGTCCCCCACTGCTTGAGGCCGGGGCAGGTGACGGATTTTCCGTCGCAATATTCAGCGTAGTAGGGGTTCACGGTGCCGGTCTTGCGGATATAGGTGTTGAAGATGTCGTCCGTCAGCCGCACCATGACGTCGAACACCGTCCGGCCATGGACGTAGTATTGGTCGTAGCTGGTGGAGTTGGTGATGTTGAAACTGTAGCCCTTGCTGGGGTACCACTCGGTGTAGATGCGGTTGAGAGCCAGCGAGATCTGGCAGTGGATGTTGGCCCGCAGGGCCTGCTCGGGCCACGGGGAGCAAAATAACCCAACTGGCCAAAGCTGCCTTTTTGTCAAGGGATAATAATAGAACATAAGCAGTATTCACAAGCATGAACGCTTGAAATGCTTCTGTTATAATGCTGCACTACATACTGTATATGTTGGTATATATACTGTTCAAAAAAGCTGCATCGACTGGCGCAAAGAAATCGGACACGCGCTGCTTTTATGAATCAACATATGAAATTTTATTGAAAATCCATCATGGCGGTGGTAAAATAATCCTATAGTTCTGTCATGCTGTATCGATGCCTTTTTGTGGTATTCGGGATCGCAGAACGGCAGCTGCCCAAGAGTTGTGAGGAGAACGATTTGATGAACAAAAGAACATTGCACCGCCTGTTTTCCGCGCTTATGGCACTGGTGATGGCGGTCTCCCTGCTGACCGGCTGCGGAACAAAAACCGCCGAAAATGTGGAAAAGCAGGAGGATGCTCAGACCATTCAGGTGTATCTGTGGAGTACAAGCCTGTACGAGACCTATGCGCCTTATATCCAGTCCCAGCTGCCGGATGTAAATATTGAATTCATCGTAGGAAACAACGATCTGGATTTTTACAAGTTTTTGCAGGAGAACGGCGGTCTGCCGGATATTATCACCAGCTGCCGCTTCTCGCTGCACGATGCAGCTCCCTTGAAGGACAGCCTGATGAACCTTGCCTTGACCAACGAGGCGGGCGCTGTGTACAACACCTACCTCAACAGCTTCAAAAACGAGGACGGCAGCGTGAACTGGCTGCCGGTCTGCGCCGATGCCCACGGCTTTGTGGTCAACCGCAGCCTTTTTGAGCAGTACGGTATCCCCCTGCCTACCGATTACGAGAGCTTCGTTTCGGCCTGTCAGGCGTTTGAGAAGGTGGGCATCCGCGGCTTTACCGCCGATTATACCTACGACTACACCTGCATGGAAACGCTGCAGGGGCTTTCCGCTGCCGAGCTTACCACGACTGATGGGCGCAAGTGGCGCACTGCTTACAGCGACCCTGCCAGCACCGAACGGGTGGGTCTGGACGACACCGTGTGGCCGGGGGCGTTTGAGCGGATGGCGCAGTTCATTCAGGATACCCACCTCACGGCAGACGATCTTGCGTTGAATTACGACGATGTGACCGGGATGTTCCGGAACGGAGAAGCTGCCATGTACTTTGGCAGCTCTGCCGGTGTCAAGATGTTTCAGGATGAGGGCATCGACACGATCTTCCTGCCCTTCTTCAGCCAGAACGGCGAAAAGTGGATCATGACCACCCCGTATTTCCAGATCGCTCTGAACCGTGACCTCGAGCAGGACAACGCGCGCCGCGAAAAAGCCATGAAGGTGCTGAACGTCATGCTCTCCGAGGAGGCGCAGAGCCGCATCGTTGCCGACGGGCAGGATCTGCTGAGCTACAGCCAGAACGTCCCCCTGCGCCTGACCGAGTACATGAAGGATGTGCGCGATGTGGTGGAAGAAAACCACATGTATATCCGCATCGCCTCCAACGATTTCTTTGCCGTCTCCAAGGACGTTGTCTCCAAAATGATCGCGGGCGAGTACACGGCACAGCAGGCTTATCGTGCGTTCAATGCCCAGCTTCTTGCCGAAGAAACGCCTGCCGATGACGAGATCGTGCTGACCTCCGGGAAGAGCTATTCCAATGTCTTCCACGCAAACGGCGGCAGCGCCTCCTTCTCCGTTATGGCGAACACGCTGCGCGGCGTTTATGGCACCGATGTGCTGCTTGCCACCGCAAACAGCTTTACCGGCAGTGTGCTGCAGGCAGATTATAACAAGAAAATGGCCGCTTCCATGATCATGCCCAACGGTCTGATGTCCCGCCAGCGCACCATGACCGGCGCAGAGCTGAAGGAGACCGTCCGCGCCTTTGTGGAGGGCTGCGAGGGCGGGTTTGTGCCCTTCAACCGCGGTTCTCTGCCGGTGGTCAGCGGCATTGCCGTGGAGGTCAAAGAGGCAGGCGGCAGCTATACCCTGACCGGCATCACCCGGAACGGACAGCCGCTCCGGGACGACGACACCGTTACCGTGACCTGTCTGGCAGCGGAAAATCAGATGGAAGCGCTGCTTGCGAGCGAAAGCGGCACGTCTTTGGACGGAGATACATGGGTAAAAAACAGATGGCGAGATCATCTCTCCGGCGGCGGCGCAGCGCTTGCAGAGCCTGAAAACTACATGACACTGAGGTGAGCGGGATGGAAGACGAAAAGCACGAATCCAAACGAAACTGCCATCCCCGGCAAAAGTGGCTCCCTGTTGCTGCCATCCTTCTTCTGGTCTTGCTGATAGCAGGTTTCAGCGTTCGGTACATCTCGTTTGTGTCCCAGACCATCTATCAGGAAAGTACCTCGCATCTGGAAGAGGTGCTGCATAAATCCAATAATATGCTGAAAGAGCTGGTGCGCAAAAATGTGAGCTACCTGCATCTGTACAACGGCTTTCTGGAAAGTACCTCGGATGAGGCCGAAATACAGGCGTATATCAGGGCGGCACAGCAGGAGGCTGGGTTTGCCGAATTCTACTTTCTTACCTATGACGGCAACTACATGACCGTGACCGGGAAAACGGGCTACCTTGGCCTGCAGACCAATCTGGACGAAAAGCTCGCTCACGATGAGGATGTCGTCGTGAACACGGCGCTGCCCGGCAAGCCCCAGATGCTGGCGTTCATCTGTCCTGAAACGCAGGGCAGCTACCGGGGCTTTGCCTACGATGCCGTTGCCATCTCTTATTATAATGATGCGGTGCTTAGATTGCTGGACAGCTCTGCCTTTGAGGGCAATGCCAGCAACTATGTCATCTACCCGGACGGGCGGGTGGTCATCGACAGTTCTGTAAACCGCAAGGAGACCATTTACAATTTTATTGCGATGCTGCGCGACCATTCCGATCTTTCCGAGGCGCAGATCCTGGATCTGTCCAATGCCTTTGCACAGGGCAGCAGCGGAAACCTGAGGGTCAAACTGGGCGACACCAGTTATTATCTGGTCTACGAGGGCACAGCGGTCCAGAGCTGGACGATGGTGGGGCTTGTGCCGGTCAGCATTGTCAATGCTAATCTGGACGAACTGTGGTTCCGCACGGCGCAGATTGTGGCGGGCATCGCCGCAGGTCTTGCGGTGCTGGCCATTCTGCTCATTGTGAGCAGAAGCCATGTCACCCTGCGCCGGAAGGATACCGAGATCCGGTACCGGGACGAGTTGTTTCAAAAGCTCTCGCTGAACGTGGACGATGTTTTCCTGATGCTGGACGCAAAAACCTCCCAGACGGATTACGTCAGCCCGAATATTGAGCGGCTTCTGGGCATCCCGTGGAGAGAAGTCCGGCAGGATGTCCATGCTCTGGACAAGCTGGGCGCCCCGGAGCAGGGCAAAAACTTTCTGGATGGGCTTCTCAGCGGGCAGCAGCGGGAATGGGATCTCGAGTTTGAGCATCTGGAAACCAAAGAGCGCCGCTGGTTCCATAACATCGCCATAGGCAGCGAGGTGGAGGGCAGGACCAAATACATCCTTGTCATGTCCGACCGCACCGCCGACAAACAGGTGAATCAGGCGCTTTCGGATGCCGTTGCCGCTGCCGAGACTGCCAACCGCGCCAAGAGCACCTTCCTTTCCAATATGTCCCACGACATCCGCACCCCCATGAACGCCATCATCGGCTTTACCACACTGGCGATCAGCAATATCGACGACAAGGAGCGGGTGAAGGATTATCTGGCCAAGACCCTTGCTTCCAGCAACCATCTGCTCTCGCTCATCAACGATGTGCTGGATATGAGCCGCATCGAAAGCGGAAAGATCCATCTGGAAGAGGTGGAAGTCAACCTTTCGGAGGTGCTGCACGATCTGAAAACCATCGTCAGCGGGCAGATCTACGCAAAACAGCTGGAGCTTTATATGGACGCGATGGATGTGACCGACGAGGATGTCTACTGCGATAAGACCCGGCTGAACCAGATCCTGCTGAACCTGCTGTCCAACGCCATCAAGTTTACCCCGGCGGGAGGCACGGTCTCGGTGCGGGTACGCCAGCTTGCCGGGCAGGTGCGCGGCTGCGGGCAGTACGAGTTCCGCATCAAGGACAACGGCATCGGCATGAGCCCGGAATTTGCCAAAAAAATCTTTGAGCCGTTTGAGCGGGAGCGCACCTCCACGGTCAGCCGTATCCAAGGCACCGGCCTTGGCATGGCCATCACCAAAAACATCGTGGATATGATGGGCGGCACCATCGAGGTGCAGACAGCGCAGGGCAAGGGCAGCGAGTTTATCATTCGTGTGCCGCTGCGGGTGCAGGCAGAGCACCGCCCGGTGGAAAAGATCACCGAGCTGGAGGGTTTGAAGGCTCTGGTGGTGGACGACGATTTCAACACCTGCGACAGCGTGACCAAGATGCTGGTCACGGTGGGTATGCGCGCCGATTGGACGCTTTCCGGCAAGGAGGCCGTACTGCGCGCACGGCAGTCCATCGAGATGGGCGATACCTACAAGGCTTATATCATCGACTGGCGCCTGCCGGATATGAACGGCATCGAGGTCACCCGCCAGATTCGCAGTTTGAACGATGATACGCCTATTATTATCCTGACCGCCTATGACTGGTCCGACATTGAGGCCGAGGCAAAGTCCGCCGGTGTCACGGCGTTCTGCCCCAAGCCGATGTTCCTGTCGGACCTGCGCGACTCCCTGATGACCGCCATCGGGCAGAGGCCGGAGGAGCAGCAGGGCGTATTGCCCAAGGAACCCACCGACTTTGCGGGCAAGCACATCCTGCTTGCCGAGGATAACGAGCTGAACCGCGAGATCGCCGTGGAGATTCTGAACGCCTACGGCTTTGAGGTCGATACCGCCGAGAACGGCGCCATCGCCGTGGAAAAGGTCCGCACCGCCGCGCCGGGGCAGTACGATCTGGTGCTGATGGACGTGCAAATGCCGATCATGGACGGCTACACCGCCACCCGCCGCATCCGCGAGCTGGAAAACCCCGCCCTGGCAGGCATCCCCATTCTTGCCATGACGGCGAACGCCTTTGACGAGGACCGCCGCAACGCCCTGGAATGCGGCATGAACGGTTTCCTGTCCAAGCCCATCGTGATCGCCGACCTTGTGCAGGAGATGCGCAAGGTCCTGTAACACGCGGGGTTTCAGAGCCGGGAATCATACGCAAAGCCAAAACAAAAAACGCAGCCACGCCATTTTACCGTAAAATAGCGTGGCTGCGTTTTTTGTGGGTGTCCCTGTTGGTCAGAAACGAAATCTGTAGGGGCGCATTCTATATGCGCCCGCGGAAGTTTGCCCTTGCCGCAAGCGGGCACGGGCGGATATGGAATCCGCCCCTACGTTTTTTGTGGGGACGGAGAGGGGCACGTTTTTCCCTGTTGCGTGTGTAGGGGCGACCATTGGTCACCCGTCAACTTACCGCCGCAACGCATTTTCCGGGACAGTTTTCTTGTAAGGCAAGCGGGCACGGGCGAGCAATGCTCGCCCCTACAAATGTTTTTTGGCAGTCTAAGCC
>OJSN01001457.1_pt1 | contig 17205 bp, 10 predicted proteins | sample 1599421 | NCBI WGS metagenome assembly OJSN01 (sample SAMN04168659, study PRJEB22393) | human gut metagenome | biome: human gut microbiome; feature: stool | host: Homo sapiens | collected 2014-05-12
ACACTACAGATTCTGGTCCTGTCATTCCTGGTTCGAATCCAGGTAGCCCAACAAACCACCAGCTTTTTAATGACAAAAACCCGCTAAAACTGCAATTTTAGCGGGTTTTTTGCTTTTTGTGGTATACTTTCAAGTTGGTAAGGCTCAAAAAAAAGAGTCTTCCAAAATGAATGGAAAACTCTTTTTACATCAGCACCGTTTAGGTGATGTTTTTCTGCATCTATGATGGGATACCTATTGTGTCTGTGTTATGACATTTGGCTGCTACCAACCCGGATTCTGAACAAGTTTGCTCGACTTCTGAATCTCGTTTAACGGGATAGGATAGAGGTACATGCGTCTTTCAAAAATACGGGTTTCAAATGCGGTACGCTCCATAAAGTCCTCCAGGTTATCGGCATTCATATTCATACCATGTACCGGTCCGCCTTGCTTATATCCTTCTTCATCGGCACACATCCAGCGACGGACGTCGAAATAGCGTTGTCCTTCGGCGAATAGTTCGATCCGGCGTTCTTTGCGGATGGCTTCTTCCTGTAAGGCTTGGTTGCCTTTTATTTCAGGCTTGATGTCCTTTAGTAAAGGGATACCTGCCCGGTAGCGGACACTGTCGATATGTGCAATGATACGTTCATCCGAAGGATTTACATGGTTCAACGCTTCGGCATATAATAAATAGAAGTCGGCGAGACGGAATAACATTCCTGCTCTGTATTTTGATTTGGCATTGCTTCCTTGGTTTAAAAGATCACGGTTCATTCCCTTGTAAAGCAGATAGCCGGAGTAGCTCATATCCGCTTTGGAGTTATCGTCTCCGCTGCCTTTATAGAAATAAATCTGTTTCGTTGTTTTTTGCCATGTCTTGCCGGAGTAAGTTATGGCCTGATAAAAACGTGGTTCGCGATTCTTATACATATTAGGAATGCCGTCTTCGCCAATGCCTTCTTCTGAATAAAGCCCTGACTCGTGAATACTCTTGCCGTCATTCATGTAGAAATCGTCAATGGCTTCCTGCAATACACCTACACAACCGAATCCGCTATATATCGCACGTGGAGTGCATCTGCGTTCTCTTCCTTCTCCACCTACATCGCCCCATGAATTCTTGCTGGTTTGCCAGATAGCTTCCGGGTTGTTCAAACTTACCTGAAAGAGTTGGTATAGAGATTCTTCTGCATTCAACTCTCCGTCTTTATCTTTTTCTTTATAAAGGTGATAGTGAGTTTTTGCATAATCAATGAAGCGCTGCAACGCGTTTAAGGCAGTTTGCCATTTTTTGTCATCTTTCGCAGGAAACAGTTGTTTGTCCTGATTATCCCTCAATGCGATTGCTTCCGAATATCCTCCGTTAAGTAAGGGGCTTGCGGCATACACGTGGAGTTTTGCCAGAATAGCCAATGCTGCCCCTTTGGTAGGTGCTGCGCTTCGATTCTCGTTTGGAGTCCCGTCATCGTTCACTTCCTTTTCAGGCAGCTCATTGTAGCATTCATTGAGTTCGGAATCGATGAATTGCACTACTTCGTCGACAGAGTTCCGGTAATAGTCCAGATCACTTGCGGACGGTTCCGATATTTCTGTCATAATGGGGATAGGACCATACAATTCAAATAACAAGTAGTGATAGTAAGCACGTAGGAAACGAGCTTCGTTTTTCAATCTTGCCAATTCGTCTTCGTCAATGTAATCCGTAACGTCACCTTGCTGTGGGATCGTATGCGAGTATGCCAGAAATTCGTTTGCCTGACGGATTTGTTTGTAAAGACTCCAGCGCGATAAATCCGCCGATCCGGCATGGTAACCTACTGTCGGAATTGTCTTGACATTATTTTGTGCACTTTTTAACTCGTCGGAAACTGCCGGCCAGGGATTATCCAATCCCGTCAAGGCTGCATAAGAACTGGTTATAATAATGTTTGATACATCCGGAATTCCGGAATATATATATCGGTGGAAGCGACGGGCATAACCGGTATTATTGAATACTTCTTCCATGCTTAATTCTGCCGCCAGGTCGTCCGATACATCCAGATAATCGCTGCAACCCGAAAAGAATATCGTGCTTAGTCCTACGGCCACTATGATTGATAGTTTTTTCAATGTCTTCATATATATAATGTATTATATGTATTATTAGAAAGTAAAGTCAAGACCGAATGTGAAAGTCCGGCTCAGTGGATATGAGAAGCCGCCGTTGGTGTTTCCAAGTTCCGGGTCCCACATTTTGATATCATCCCATACACAAAGATTGTTTCCTTGCAGATAAACACGCAAAGCTTGTATACCGATTTTTTTCAGTGTTTTCTCCTTGAAGTTGTAACCGACTTCAATATTTTTCAGTCGCAGGAAGCTGGCATTGCGCAGCCACCAGGTGCTGGCAGCTGTATTGTTATCATAATTGGTAGAGTGCATGCGCGGGAACATTACATTTTGGCTTGGGTTCTGTTCGGTCCATCTGTTGGCTACTTCTGATCGTACAGCGGATTCTTCGACTCCCCATTGGAACGGGAAAAATGCTCCGTCCGAGCTGGCTCCTAATACGGTCGATGTATTTCCTGATCCTTGGAAGAAGATACCGACATAGGCTCCTTTCCATTCGGCATTGAGGCCGAAGCCATAAACTATTTCCGGAACGGAAGGATTTCCTACATCTTCCATTTGGTCGTTGCTGTCGATCTTACCGTCTCCGTTCAGGTCTTTGTATTTGATATCTCCCGGACGTACTCCGCTTGACAAGCCGGATACAACTCCCGGTTTCAGTTCATACTGGCGGTTCAGACCTTCACCTGTTATGTTGAAGTCGTCGGCGGTATAAAGTCCGTCAGCAATGTATAGTTTCCATGAGTTGAGGCGAGTTCCTTTCTTTTCGAGCCACGGATAGACTTGTGGCACCTGATCATATTCGAGGATTTCGTTACGTGCAAATGTAAAGTTGCCGCGTGCGCTCAGGTTTACTTCACCGACTTTATAATTGAGATTCAGACTTGCATCCACACCCTGGTTTTTCACGATACCGAAGTTTTGCCATGGCATTTGCTGGAAGCCTGTCACATTGGAAACGGTATTACGTTGCAATAGGATGTCCTTACGTTTGTTGTTGAAGTAGTCCACTTGCAGGTCAATGCGATTGTCGAATAACCCCAAGTCGATACCGAAGTTGCGTTTGTCTTCGATTTCCCAGGAAAGAAACGGTGATTCGAACTGGGCTTCGGTAATTCCATTGCCTACTCCGCCTAATGCGCCGCTGTTGCTGAATCCGATATTATAGCCGCTATTATCCTGTTTCATGGTTCCACGATATAAGAAGCGGTTGCCGCCGGTATCGTCGTTACCGGTACGACCGATGGAGAATCTTAATTTCAATTTGCTTACTACCTTTTTCAAGGCTTCCGGATAATAATGTTCATTGCTGATATACCATGCCAAACCCATGGCGGGGAAGAAACCGAAGCGATAGCCTTTTGCAAAGGTTTCCGAACCGGTGTAGCCGAAGTTACCTTCTAAGAAATAGCGTCCGTCATATCCATAAGTTACACGGCCTACCAAACCTTGCTTTCTATAAGGTAAAGCGTTATTGTGATACTGTGTTTCTTTTTGCATGTATAGGAACATGGCGCCTACATCGTGTTTCTCTGCAAATGTACGGTTGTAATTGAATGCTGTTTCAAAGTAAATCTTTTTGTTTGAACTGTTACTCAGGTTTTCTGATAATACATCGCTGCCTTCTACTACAGTCTTATATAACAGTTTGCCATTTTCGTCGCGTCCTGTGGCCAGATATTGTGTCGGTGTTTTGGTGCGTTTGGCGATATATGACATGTCTGCGTCAAAGCTGATGAGGCCTTTCCATGTCAAGCCCTTAGTCAGGAAGTCCAGTTTTTGATCTACTTCCACTTTTGATTGGATGGAAGTTCTCCATTCTTTGGCGTATCCTGAGTTAACAAGCAGGTTGTACGGGTTGGAACGATTGCCTGACGGACGGGGATGTCCGGCCACAGTTCCGTCGGAATAAACTGCCGGCATGATATAAGACGGAGTACGGCACATGGTAGTAAAAATAGTGCTGGTTCCTGTTCCCGGATAATTGGTTTGCAGGTATTGTCCGCTGAGGTCTACTTTTACTGTTGTGGTTTTAGTTGCGTCAAAGTCAATGTTGCTGCGCAGATTGTAGCGCTTCAATCCGATATTGTTATCATAGTCATTGCCGAAATCCTTGAATATACCATTTTCCTGATAGAAGGCGCCGGATACGAAGTAACGGGCACGTTCAGTTCCTCCTCTTACGTTCAGGGTATACCGCATATTATAGGTGTGGTTTCTTAGCATTGTACCCAACCAGTCAGTGTCCGGATATAAATCACGGTCGGCTCCGGGACCGTATTTGGCTATCTCTTCGTCTGTGCGTATGCTGGCGGTCCCTTCGTTGTTCAATGCTTCGTTGTATAGGTTTAACGTTTCTACTGAGTTCATGAAAGTCGGCAGACGTGTTGGTTCGAGAATAGTTCCTTCGGCTCGGAAAGAGATTTTAGGTTTCTGTGAATTTCCTCGTTTGGAAGTAATCAAGATAACTCCGTTTGCGCCTTCGGCTCCGTAAACAGCTGTGGCGGCAGCATCTTTCAGTAAGGTAAATGATTCAATTTCATCCGCTTCAATATCCTGCATTTGCCGGGGGACACCGTCGACTAATACAAGCGGATTGGTACCGCCTTTGAAAGAACTTTGTCCCCGAATCCAGAAGTCGGCATTGTCATATCCCGGTTCACCGGAACGTTGCACTGCGATCAAGCCCGGTACTTGCCCTGCCAGATTATTGGTCATATTACGACTGGAAGAAACGGACAACTCTTTGGGACCGATGGCGTTGATGGAACTTACTACGCTGTTCTTCTTTTGTTTTCCGTAGCCGATAACAACGACGTCCTCCAGCATCTCTGTGCTCGGAAGCATTTTGATTGCTAATACCTTTTCTCCTTTATAAGTGATTTTTTGCTGTTCGTAACCCACATAAGAGAAAAGAAGTATATTGCCTTTTTGGGCTTTGATGGTGAAATTACCATCTACGTCAGTGATGGCACCGACTGTGGTTCCTTCGATTTTTATCTGCACTCCGATCATCGGCTGCCCGTTTTCATCGACTACGAGTCCTGTCGGACTTTGTCCTTGTGCATAAATAGTGTTTATTCCTGCAAATAAGGCAAACAGAATGAAACACATTACTTTTAATATCTTATTCATAAATGTTTCTTTTAAGTAAGAATTAGAAAATAATTAAGGTTACTTGTCCGTGCCGTATACATATATTTCTGCCAGGTGTCCTACAGATGAACCACTGCCCAGAGTGGGGATGTAAATACGTATCCAGCGTGCATCACATGCTTTTACGGGGACCATTTGCTCTGTTTTTATGCTACCGTCAAAGAAGTATTTTCCAATCAGGTTCCATGTTTCACCGTCATCTCCTGCATAAATCTCAAGGTTCATAGAAGTTAGTGCATTTTGTCTGGCGATGAGTCCTAATTGGCTGACACTGTTCTCTTTGCCCATGTCGAGTATTATTTCGTATGGTGGAGCTACTTCTCCTCCCTGCCATTTACTATGCCAGAAAGTGTTTATCTCTCCGTCAATCAAAGATATTGTCTGACCGTTGTGGGGGTAAGCGGCTGAAACTTCGCCTGTCTTTTCTTCCGTGTTGGCAGTCACTGTCCAGTGGTCACGGTTAATAGGGCCGCCTTGTTTGATTACGAAATAGTTGGCTACCGTTTCCTTGTCTATGTTGATGCTGGCGTCTCCTTGTCCGCTAAGTCCGCCGAGTGAAACCGGAAGAAGATAATTTCCGGGGGGAAGTGTTTCACCCAGCAGACTAATAGCAGAGCCTCCCGTTGTCTTTCCCTTGGCGATAGTGACATCGGGAAGAGTGTAGAAGTCGGAAGGTAAAGATATGTAATAGGTCGAATTTGCCGAATTGTAGTTGTCCACATAGTCCGCTCCTTTGGTTGCAAACGAGGTCGTCAGATCCCATTCGTTCTCAAAGCTTATCTCTGTGTCGAGATTCATAGGTGAAGTAGTTGTTCCTCCTTCTACTACGAAGTCTCCTCCGGTAGATGCAAGTCTGACGATGGCTTCTTTAACGATAAATCCGTAAAGTGTTGCCGTTCGGTCGGAGTTCATAGGAGTCCCTGTAGAGGATACCCGTAATGGAAGAACGTATTTAAGTTCATCAAAGCCGCACAGGTTGTAGATTTTGTGAGGATCATACACCAGACTGCCTCCTGTTACGCGCCTGTCTCCGCCAGGAGAGACGGAATAGGTTGCATTTTCAATCGTATAGCATTCGGGAGGTAGTAATTGATAGGAAGTGCCGTCCGCATTATTCAGAGAATCCAACAGGGATTGTTCTACTGAAAAAGTCACCGTTCCTCCGGTATCCTCTAATCCTGCCTTGGCAATGGATAGATCAATCTTGTTGAGAGGGCCTAAATCGTAAACTTCAATGGTGGAGAATCCACTTTGTGATGCTGAGAACATTCCCTTAGAACGTTCGTTATCAACATCTTCTATGCAGCTGGTAATGCATAAGAATGCCAGCAAGCATGGTGTTAGTTCAAAGCATTTTTTCATAAATTAATATTAGTTTTATTAAAGGTAAAAAGGGTAAAAACAAGTTGAAGTACTTGTGGGTACTCTTGGATTTGGAATACTTATTTCTTTCTCATAGGCATTAAAATTAGAAGTTAAAACTTTTATTTGTGTGCTGAACTATGCTGATTTAAAGTCAAAAAAATAATAAGTTCTATATCTTAGTTCTTGTAGAACTATAATATAGTAGATGATAAGATGGAATAGAATGCATGTTGTTGATAATCAATGGGGAATATTGGGGGATGTAAACGTGTAATAGTGAAATACTCACTCTGTTTCTACCCGTTGATTGATTAAATGAGAATAAATGAAAAACTTATTTGTCATTTAAATATGAAATATTCTTGAAAAATAGTATGACTTTTTCAAACTAATTAGTATATTTGCGCACGAATCGTTGATTTTTAGCAAAAAAGATGGTAAATCTATTGCTTAGTTAGATGCGTTAGTTTAGATACAAATGGATTAACAGACTGTTTTTTGTGCTAAGTTCTACAAGAACTTAGTTTAATTATTCCTCTATTCCTTTTTAATTGGTTGATTGTTTCGGTCAGACCGGGCGAAAAACTCACTTCTTAAATATAAAGCATTTTGGCAGTCGTTTAATTACGGGTGTAAGGGAGAAAATATTTAATTGCTATTTGGATAGTACACAGCGTGATAAAGGTTGTTATATTCTCAAAGAGTTCTCATGCCTTTGAGAAAAAATTCTCACCACACTGAGAAAAAATTCTCAATGCAATGAGAAAATTTTCTCAAAGGCATGAATATTTTTTCTCAGTGCAGTGAGAATATAATGAAAGCTTCAATAAAAAAGCCAACTAAATCCATAATGGGTTAGTTGGCTTTTATATTAGAGGATTTATCCTTTGTTTCGGGAATATTTATTCTTCCGCTTTCAATGATTCATCGATAACCTTGATTTTCTGTAATACCAGTTCAAGGTCAGCTTTCAGTTTATCCACTTTTCGATTCAGTTCAGTCAGCAGGCTGCTACCTTTCTTGGAAGAAGAAGTAAGGAATCCCAAGTTATTTTCATAAGTCTGAAGTTCATTCTTCATATTCTCATAAATACGTACCAGTTTTTCCCGTTCTCTATATAAAGACTGAGAGCCTCCTCCTTGGATATTGCTGATGTTTGAACGGAAATTGCTTAATTTCTTGTTGGATGCACTGATGTTGAAACGGTCGAACAGTTGATCGATCAAGCCATGATATTGCTTATACAATTTGTCTTTCTCCTTGAACGGAACATGACCGATGGTATTCCACTCCTTCATCAGTTCGCGTACCAAAGTGCTGGCTTCGTCAGTATCCATGTTTTCATCGATTGAAGCTAATTTTTCAATCAACGCTTTCTTCTTCTCCATGTTCTCTATTTCTACAGAACGTTGTGAAGAAGTAGCCTTGTTTTTCTGGTCGAAGAAATAGTCACAAGCAGTGATGAAACGTTTCCATACGGCATCCGAGTATTTCTTGGCTACCGGACCGATTGTTTTCCACTCTTTCTGCAATTTGGTCAGCGCATCAGCAGTTGCTTTCCAGTCGGTGCTGTCCTTCAGTGCTTCTGCCTTTTCGCAAAGTGCTTTCTTCTTTTCCAGATTCTCGTTCATTCCTTCTTTCAGAGCCTTGAAGAATTCTCCTTTCTTTTTGAAGAAGTCATCGCAGGCATGACGGAAGCGTTCGAAGATCTTCACATTCATCTTTTGGGGAGCGAATCCGATTGTCTTCCATTTGTTTTGCAGAGCAATCACTTCCTGCGTCTTGTTCTCCCAAGCCGAGAATGTTTTCAGTTCATCATATTCAATTGCTTCTACAATTTCGCAAATGACAGTTTTTTGATCCAGATTGTGCTGTTCCGATTCTTTCAGCGCTTCGAAATGTTGCTGGTGACGGCGGTTTACAGCCGTAGAAGCAGCTTTGAAGCGGTTCCAGATTTCGTCACGCAATTCTTTAGCCACCGGACCTGTATCACGGAATTCCTGATGCAGCTTCTGAAGCTGGTGGAAAGCGGAAACTACATCTTCCTCGTCAGCCAGCTTTTCGGCTGCTTCGCAAAGATGAGTCTTGATCTCCAGATTCTTTTTGAAGTCGTATTCACGAAATTCGTTGTTCAGTTTCAGCAGATCGTAGAATTTCTCTACGTACAGTTGGTAATTCTTCCAAAGTTCATTCACCTTGCCTTGCGGAACCAGTTTGGTTTCGTTCCATTGCTGTTGCAGCTTTTTGAACTCCGTATAAGATTTGTTGGCATCATCACCCGATTCTACCAGTTCTTTAAGTTCTTCGATAATGGAAAGCTTGACTTGCAGATTTTCTTCTTTCTGACGTTCCTGTTCGGCTACAAGTTGACTTCTTTTCTCTTTGATCGATCCCATGAGGCGTTTGAATTCCTCTTCTGTCGGATCATCCTTCGGAGTGAAGTCTTCGGCAGCGCCTCCGTTGTCGATAAATTGCTTTTTAGCAGCTTCTAACTCAGCGTTGTGTAACTTGTAGAATGATTGTTTTAGATTGTCAATTTCCTGCTTGTTTGCGTTTTCCGAGTCTTGCGCAAGCTCTTTCAATCGGTTCAGTACGTCTTCCTTTGTGGCAGGTTTAGGTGCTGCTTCAGTCTGAACTTCGGCAGTAACTTCTTCAGTAACTTTTTCGGTACCTTCTTCAGTCGGAGTCTCTGTAATGGCTTCAGAAACCTCAACTGTTTTCTTTTCTTCTTCTAACTCCCCTTGGTTCAAGGGAAGATTAGTGTCATGAGCGTCCATCATTGTATATTAGTTTTGGGTCACAAAATAATGAAATAAAACGATTACTTCATACTCTTTTGCTTATTTTTTTTTGATTATCGCATTTTTATGATAATAAAACAGTAATTCCCATGTACAGCATCATACCGATTATGTCATTTGTGATGGCTATAAACGGACCTGTTGCGATGGCGGGATCTATTTTTAGTTTCTCCAGTGTCATCGGGACCAGTGTGCCGAAGATGGAGGCGAACATCACAACGGCAAACAGACTGATGGATACGGAATAAGTAACCGTAGCCGTCGCACCGAACCGGATAAAGTTGTAGGTATATACCAGCAGGGAGATGATGGTAGCATTGATTAAGGCTACTACCGCTTCCTTGGTCACTTGCTTGAAAGTGTTTTTGGCGTCCAGCGAACTGTTGGCAAGCCCTTGTACGATGATAGCGGAAGACTGTGTACCGACGTTTCCTCCCGTACCGCCAATCAGCGGAATGTATAATGCCATTTCGGGGTGTGCGGCAAAGGTTGCGTCGAAATTTCCCAATATCATGGAGTTTCCGATACCTCCGATCATGCCGATCAGTAGCCAGGGCAGTCGGGCTGTGGTCTGTCTTAGTACGTTGTCATCGGTTTCTACGTCCTGCGAAAGACCGGATGCCAACTGGTAATCACGTTCCGACTGTTCACGAACTTCGTCCATGACGTCGTCGACGGTGATCTGTCCTATCAGTCGGCCGATGCTATCCACCACGGGGATGGCAACAAGGTCATACTTTTCGATGGTTTGCGCCACTTCATCGATGGAAGTGTCTACGTGTACGGAGATCGGGTCTTTCTGCATCACGTGTTTCACTTTGGAGACAGAAGGGGAGGTGATCATCTTCTTGAGCGGGAAGATTCCCCTCAGGCGTTCATCGTCGTCAATGACATATACATAATATATTTCGTCCAGTTCTTCGGCTTGCTGACGCATTTCCTTCAGACACTCGGGCATACTCCAGTTCTCGTTCACGACTACCATTTCGGTGCCCATCAGACCACCGGCGGTGTTTTCGTCATATTTCAAGAGGTCCACGATGTCTCCTGCCTGTTCGATGTCTTCGATGTGCGAAAGAACCTCTTCCTGCTTGTCTTCATCGAGTTCACGCATCAGGTCTACGGCATCATCCGTGTCCATGTAGTCCACAAAGCGCTTGGCGATTGTTTCCGAAGGGATCATTTCGAGGAACTCTTTACGAACGTCCTCATCCATTTCGACGAGTACGTCGGCCGCGGTTTCATTGTTGAGCAGGCGGTAGACAAACCGGGCTTCTTCCGGGTTCAGGTCATCACACAATTCAGCGATGTCGGCGGGATGAAGGTCGACAAGAAGTTCTTTAACCTTATCGGCATCTTTTTGCTCGATAAGGTGTTTTACGTTGTCAATGTATTCCTCGTTCATCTTTTTGTTTACGATTAAACGTTTTACAAATTACGGTTTTCGCTCACTATCGGTCAGTTACCGGATGCGGTGGCTGTTTTCAGCGCTTCTTCCACCTGGTTGGTCAGACTGATGAATTCTTCCACCGACAGTTGTTCCGGGCGCTTGTTAAATAATGCATCCTCCGTCAGCGGACAATCTTTGCCTAAAATCGGCTTGATAGAGTTGCGTAATGTTTTGCGCCGTTGGTTGAAGGTGGTCTTCACCACTTGTTTGAACAGTTTTTCGTCGCATCCCAGTTCCTTGGTATCATTGCGGGTCATGCGGATGACGGCGCTTTTCACTTTTGGGGGCGGGTTGAAAACATGTTCGCTGACGGTAAAGAGATATTCTACTTTATACCATGCCTGTATCAGTACGCTCAGGATGCCGTAGGTTTTGCTGCCCGGTCCGGCAGCGATACGTTCGGCTACTTCTTTCTGTATCATTCCGGTACAGCAAGGGATGATGTCCTTGTTTTCCAGCATCTTGAAAAAGATCTGGCTGGAGATGTTGTACGGGTAATTACCGGTCAGTACGAAAGGCTTTCCGTCGAACAACCGGTGAAGGTTCATTTTCAGAAAATCGTCTTCGATAATGTGATCTTCCAGTGACGGATAGGCTTCACGGAGATAGGCAACCGATTCGTAGTCTACTTCAACGACTTTTACCAACCGGTCTTTTTTTACCAGAAACTGGGTCAATACTCCCATACCCGGTCCTACCTCCAATACAGGCAGTTCGGGGAAGGTGTCGACTGTATCGGCAATATCCTGCGCTACTTTCAGATCTTTCAGAAAGTGCTGTCCGAGAAACTTTTTAGGCTTTACTAATTTCATTTACCAACTAAATAATTACTTTTGCAGCCGACAAAGGTAATTCTTTTAAATGAAGAATGAAGAATTAAGGATGAAGAAACTACTAAAAAAGACGCTGAAGCTGATATTACCGATCGTTTTAGGCGGCTTTATTCTATACTGGGTTTATCGCGACTTTGATTTCAGCAGGGTCGGCGAGGTATTACGGCATGGTACGAACTGGTGGTGGATGCTTTTTTCGCTCTTGTTCGGGGTGCTTGCTCAGGTATTTCGCGGGTGGCGGTGGCGGCAGACGCTGGAGCCGCTGGATGCTTTCCCCAGAAGAAGCGACTGTGTGAATGCCATCTTTATTTCTTATGCCGCCAGCTTGGTCGTTCCCCGGATAGGGGAGGTGAGTCGTTGCGGGGTGTTGGCGAAGTATGATAATGTCTCGTTTGCCAAATCGCTGGGGACAGTGGTGACGGAGCGACTGGTAGATACATTGACCATTTTTCTGATTACCGGTATTACTGTATTGCTGCAAATGCCGGTGTTTGTCACTTTCCTTGAAAATACGGGGACCAAGATACCTTCTTTTGCTTATCTTTTGACTTCGGTATGGTTTTATATCGTCCTGTTTTGTTTTATCGGGGTGGTGGTGCTTCTTTATTATTTAAGGAAAACGCTGTTTTTCTATGAACGGGTGAAAGGCTTTGTGTTGAATATTTGGGAAGGAATCATGTCTTTGAAAGGAGTACGCAATATTCCTTTGTTCATATTTTATACATTGGCCATCTGGGCTTGTTATTTTTTTCATTTCTATTTTACGTTCTATTGTTTTGCATTCACTGCTCATTTGGGCATTCTTGCGGCACTGGTAATGTTTGTCGGCGGTACGTTTGCTGTTATTGTGCCGACTCCCAACGGGGCGGGACCGTGGCATTTTGCTATCATGGAGATGATGATGCTTTACGGAGTAAATGTGACGGATGCCGGAATATTTGCTCTAATTGTGCATGGTATTCAAACTTTTTTGGTAGTTTTGTTGGGTGTATATGGTTTGGCGGCTTTGCCGTTTACCAATAGACAGCGAAAGTAATCACTTAATAAAAATAGATTTGTTATGAGTACTATTCTTTCTTTAGCTCCACAGAATGTGTGGAAGCATTTTTATTCGTTGACTCAGATTCCCCGTCCGTCCGGACACATGGAGAAAGTGACTGAATTTCTGATTAACTTCGGAAAAGGCTTGGGACTGGAATCTTTCGTAGACGAAGCGGGTAATGTGATTATCCGTAAACCGGCAACTCCGGGCATGGAAAACCGGAAAGGTGTAATTCTTCAGGCACACATGGATATGGTTCCTCAGAAGAATAATGATACAGTTCATGATTTTGAAAAAGATCCTATCGAAACTTATATAGACGGTGACTGGGTAAAAGCCAAAGGTACTACGCTGGGTGCTGATAACGGACTGGGTGTAGCTGCTATCATGGCTGTACTGGAAGCGAATGATCTGAAACACGGTCCGCTGGAAGCATTGATCACTAAAGATGAAGAAACCGGAATGTACGGTGCATTCGGCTTGAAACCGGGTACGGTAAACGGAGAAATCCTGCTGAATCTTGACTCTGAGGACGAAGGCGAACTGTATATCGGTTGTGCCGGTGGTATGGATGTGACTGCTACGCTGGAATATAAGGAAGTAGCTCCCGAAGAAGGCGACGTCGCTGTTAAAGTAAGTCTGAAAGGTTTGCGTGGTGGACACTCCGGATTGGAAATCAATGAAGGGCGCGCCAATGCCAATAAGCTGTTGGTACGTTTCGTGCGTGAAGCGGTTGCCAGCTATGAAGCCCGCCTGGTAAGCTGGGACGGTGGTAATATGCGCAATGCGATTCCTCGTGAGGCATGTGCGGTACTTGCCATTCCTGCTGAAAACGAAGAGGAACTGCTGGGCTTGGTGAAATATTGCGAAGACTTGTTCAATGAAGAGTTCTCTGCAATCGAAACTCCGATCAGCTTTACGGCAGAACGTGTGGAGCTTCCTGCCGGTGAAGTGCCCGAAGAAATTCAGGATAATCTGATTGATGCCATCTTTGCTTGTCAGAATGGTGTGACCCGTATGATTCCGACCGTTCCCGATACGGTGGAAACATCTTCTAATCTGGCTATCATTACGATTGGCGGTGGTAAGGCTGAGATTAAGATTCTGGCCCGTAGCTCCAGCGATAGTATGAAAGAGTATCTGACTACCAGTCTTGAGTCTTGCTTCTCTATGGCAGGCATGAAGGTAGAAATGACTGGCGGCTATTCAGGATGGCAGCCGAACGTTGAATCACCTATTTTGCATGCGATGAAGGAATCTTATAAACAGCAGTTTGGAGTAGAACCCGCAGTGAAAGTAATTCATGCAGGTTTGGAATGTGGTATTATCGGTGCTATCATTCCGGGGTTGGATATGATTTCATTTGGTCCGACATTGCGTTCGCCGCACTCACCGGATGAAAGAGCTTTGATTCCTACCGTACAGAAGTTCTATGACTTCCTGGTGGCTACATTAGCACAGACTCCGACGAAATAAGGATTCTTTTCCTATTTATATAATAGGTATCATATAGTAAAAAGGCATGGAAGATTATCTTCCGTGCCTTTTTGTCATATTTGCTGCCATTGAAATTATAATTCTGCCTTATAACAAATAAATTAATTGATGCAAATCAATTAATATGCTATAAAACATAAATTTCTTTCCTTTTTCGGCTCAATCTATAAACAATGGTCGTATTTTTGTGTTATAAAACATGTAATTAGGAGGATAACAAAATGAAAAAGTTAGAAAGATTGTTTAGAAAGATCGGCAATGCCGATGTACATGTTTGGGGATACTCAACACTTGGCATACTCCCCAAAGAGAAGATTTAAGTTTTTTAGTTTTCAGGTATTAGTAATTTTAAAGGTTTAAAGATTATGGCAAAGAAAATGAGTTCATTAATTAGAAAAATCCTCAGTGAAGTAGGTCGCAACGAAATGCTTTCATGGGGGTACAGAATTGAAAAATGAGATTCAGTACATTAACTAAGCTTGAGTGGGGATGCGTTATTGAAAACGTTATCCCCACTTTTTATTCTGTCATTTAGGCTGTATAGTGGTTAATCCGCGTTCTTTATCTTTCTGTTTTCCATGTTCCGATAGTTCTTGTCGCACTATCAAAGTTTACCCCCACTTTTATTATTTTCCAGTCTCCCACCTGATAGGGAATGGCATACTCCTTACTATTAATCTGCGCCAATGCTTCTTCCGGTGTACCGTCCACTTTAAATTCAAAGACATAAAGGGTATCTTGTAATTTTACAATGGCGTCAGCCCTTCCGATAGCTGTATCTACTTCCACATCTATATATTGCCCCATCAGCCTGAAAAATAGATAGAAGATGGTTTGGTAATGTTTCTCTTCTTTATTATTTAACTTATTAGGGATAGAAGCGAAGAAGGACTTTAGTCTTTCCAGGCATCCATCCAAATTTCCGGCACGTAAGTCTTTAATAAATGATACTATATAAAATGTATTCTCTCGTGCGGGCAAATGTACATAAGCAGGCATGAGAGATTCGAGAAATCCTTTCCTGACTTCCTTGTTGGGGTAAGCTAGGGTATAGAGCTGAAAACTCGGGTCATATCCTTTAATAGTGAGATAGCCGCTTTGATAAAGTACTGGAAGAGGGTCGGTAATTCTATTAGTGGGAGCATCAAATTGTTCTGCTGTAGCAGTAGTGTCATCCAACTCACGGATATCAAAGTTACTTTCTTGTAGGAGATCTATCAAAAAAGTGGGAGTACCGGTAGAAAACCAAAAATTGGAATACTTTTTTTGTGCGAAAGCATTGAACAGACTGAATGGATTATAAATATCCTCGCTATTTTCACTAAAATGATATCCGTCATATTGTTGTTTCAGATGAGTACAAGCTTCTTCATATGTTTCGTTATTGGCTTGAGCCATCTGTTCGATATCGATTTGCAGTGTGTGTACCTCTTGTTCGGTAATGCCGCATATAGCGCTATATTCATCCCACATACTGATATTTTGCAAGTTGTTCAGTTCGCTAAAGATACTCATTTGACTGAATTTGCTGATACCTGTGATAAAAAGGAAACGGATATATTGGCCTTGCGCTTTCAAAGGGCTGAAGAAATCGCGCATAATATCACGAATTTCTATTTGCAATTCCGTATTGTTATTACTGTCCAGCATGGGAGCATCATATTCATCTACAAGTATCACAACTGGTTTGCCGGTCTGTGTATATGCGCGTTGTATGATTCCCTTTAAACGAAGGCTGAAAGTCGTTTCTCCTTCTTCGCGTCCATATAATTTTTCCCATTGCAGTAACTGGTAATTAATGACGGCTGATAACGCTTCGGCAGTCATATATTTACTCACACTGAAATCAATATGTAGCACCGGATAAACAGCCCATTCTTTTTCCAGAGTTTCCATTGCCAATCCGTTGAACAAGTCTTTCTTTCCGGAAAAATAAGCTTCGAGTGTAGATACTAGCAGACTTTTCCCGAATCGTCGGGGACGGCTTAAAAAATAAACCTTATTTGTGTTTGTCAAACGGTAAATTAACTCCGTTTTATCAACGTACACATAACCATTATTTCGCAAATCTTCGAAATTCTGTATTCCTATCGGGTATCGTCTGAGTCTCTCGTCCATCTAAATTACATTTTTATATGAAACATAGACAAAGATAGAACTAAATAGGGGAAAATCAAAGATCAAAAAGTATATTGTTGTTTTCTTCCATTTTTATTTTCGTATTTCTTTTCACATAATATACTCTTGTTTTCTTCCCATATTACGATACATTCTTTTAGCTCCTCACCTGTTTTATTTCTATTTGTGTATATATCGGTCTCATGGTGAAAAAATGACCTTCTTAAAAAGGGAATATTTAAACAGTCAGGAAGGCGCTAATGCCAACATCATATAAATATAGAATGAAAAAGCTTCGGCATTTGTAACTATGATATTTACTCTTTTTATGAATTGGATGGTTTTGTGATTAAATTGAAGCTGTCTTGATCTTAAACTGGTTATTTGGTAACTTTATTGAAATTTGATGATTCATTATGCTATTGTTATCATGTTTGTTATTGTCGATAAACTAGAGAAAAATAGCCTCCCTATGCCTCTTTTATTACTTTTTGGCCAGTGATAAATAAGTTCCTCGGTGAGGAAAGAGTCGTTGGTTTAAAAGGAACATCCCGTTGGTTTTAAACCAACGAAGGTTTTGTTGGTAAGAAAAGATGCATATTTCACGTACCTTTATGTAATATTAGTCTATATTTCTGCATATTATTACACTTATTTATGCGAATTATTTGCTGGTTCACTATTTTTTGATCAACTGAATTTCTAATATAATCTTAAAAATCGAACATTGCTGTCTCTTTTTCAAATTTGGTATCAGATGAAATAAGACAATTATTGAAAATTAATTGAAAAAGAATAAATCTTTAAACTTTTATTCCTTACTTTGTTATTTATACAGATATATAT
>OJSN01001488.1_pt1 | contig 16876 bp, 8 predicted proteins | sample 1599421 | NCBI WGS metagenome assembly OJSN01 (sample SAMN04168659, study PRJEB22393) | human gut metagenome | biome: human gut microbiome; feature: stool | host: Homo sapiens | collected 2014-05-12
TCCTATCCCATCGACCACATCGAGAAGATCGTGCGACCCGTGTCCGCCGGACCCGACGCCAAGAATGTGATCTTCCTGTCCGCCGACGCCTTTGGCGTGCTGCCCCCTGTTTCCATCCTGACCCCGGAGCAGACCCAGTACTACTTCCTGTCCGGCTTCACCGCCAAGCTGGCTGGCACCGAGCGCGGCATCACCGAGCCCACCCCCACCTTCTCCGCTTGCTTCGGCCAGGCTTTCCTGGAGCTGCACCCCACCAAGTATGCTGAGGAGCTGGTCAAGAAGATGCAGAAGAGCGGCGCAAAGGCTTATCTGGTCAACACCGGCTGGAACGGCACCGGCAAGCGCATCTCCATCAAGGATACCCGCGGCATCATCGACGCTATCCTGAGCGGTGCCATCAACGAGGCTCCCACCAAGAAGATCCCCTACTTCGATTTCGAGGTCCCCACCGCTCTGCCCGGCGTTGACCCCGCCATCCTCGACCCCCGCGACACCTACGCAGATGCCGCTCAGTGGGAAGAGAAGGCCAAGGATCTGGCTGGCCGCTTCATCAAGAACTTCGCAAAGTACGAGGGCAACGAGCACGGCAAGGCTCTGGTCTCCGCCGGCCCCCAGCTGTAAGCTGACAGCACCTCTTACATAAGGCCATAAGATCAAGACCCCTCCGATCTCCCGCAAAAAGGAAGTCGGAGGGGTCTTTCTTGTGATCCATCTCGTTTTATAGTACTCTGCGGAGGATACTGCGCATGAAAAAAGCAACGGTCAACGACTACTTCCGACACCACTGGGTGAAGCTCATGCTCTTCGCGCTCTTTACAGCGGCGGTATCCTTTTTCGCGCCGCTGAAAAACTTCCAGCTCAAGTGGCTCATCGACTCCAAGAGCAAGCAGGAGGCGCTGGGCTATATGGGGCTGGTGTTCCTCATCACCTTCACCAGCTGGTTTTTCGAACGGCTGAGCCGCCGCTCCTTTACAAAACTCGCCTGCGGTGCCGTGGAGCAGGTACGGGGACAGGTCATGGAGCGGGTGCTGCGCCGCCCGGTGTCCCAATATCAGCGGGAGGGCGACGCAGCCTATCTCTCCCTGCTGACCACCGACCTGCGCACCCTCTACGACGACTATTATATGTCCCTCTTCAACATCGCATTCTGGGGCGGCATCATGCTCTGTGCGCTGGGGATGTACCTTTACATCAGCCCGGTGATGCTGGCGGCCATCCTGCTTGTGACCGTGCCGCCGCTGGTCCTGCCCCGGAAGATGAATGAGCGGCTCAAAGCCTCCCGAGACGCTTTTTCGCTCCAGATGGCGGGCTACACCCAGCAGCTCAAGGAGCTTCTGGGCGGGTTCGAGGTCATCCGGGGCTTTCTGCGGGAGGACGCCTATGCCGCCCGCCACCGGGACGCTGCCCGGCAGGCCCGCGACAGCGAGCAGGCCTACCAGCAGAGCCTCAACGCCATGGTGGTCAACACCTCTCTCATCAGCAACCTCATCTTCCCCATCGTCATGCTGGTGGGTCTTTTTCTCGCTTTCGACGGGCGGCTGACGATGGGCACCGTCTCCACCGCCGCCAGCATGGCGAACTTCGTCATCACGCCCTGTAATCAGATCGCCCAGTGCTGGGCCAAGGTCAGATCTTCGAAGGGCATTCGTCAGCGGCTGGAAGCAGCCATGTCCGGCCCGGAAAGAGTCTCTGCGGGCCGGGCCATCGGTAAACTCGAGCACATCGAGTGCAAGGACACCGGCTTTGCCTACCCCGGAGCCGCTGCACCGGTGCTGCGCGGCGTCCGGCTGACGATCTCCGGGCAGGAAAAAGCCGTCCTCGTGGGCGAAAGCGGCTGCGGCAAGTCTACACTGGCAAAGCTGCTGTTCCAGTACTACCCAGACTATACCGGCAGCATCCTCTTCAACGGCCAGCAGCTGCGGAACATCGACCGTCAGAGCCTCTACCAGCGGGTAGGTTACATTGCCCAGACAACCTATCTCTTCAATGACACCCTCCGCAGCAACATCTGCCTCGGCGCGGACTTCCCCGAGGCTCAGCTTTCCCACGCCATCGGGATGGCGGGCCTCACCGACTGGGTGAGCACCCTGCCCGACGGCCTCGACACCCTCATCAGCGAGAACGGCAAGAATCTCTCGGGCGGGCAGCGCCAGCGCATCGGCATCGCACGGCTGGCGCTTCGCCGGTACGACCTCATCATCGCCGACGAGATCACCGCCAGCCTCGACCCCGACACCAGCGGACAGATCATGGAAAATCTGCTCGCGCTCCCCTGCATGGTGGTGGCCATCACCCACGACGTCTCGGGGGCGTTCATGAAGCAGTTTGACAAGGTATACCGGGTGGAGCACGGAAGCGTCACACAAGCATAAAAAGGAGGGCCTGTGCCGGGTTTCAGCACAGGCCCTCCTCTTGTTTTTACCGGTTATTTTGCCGCGTCGAACTCGGCCAGAATATCTTCCGTGGGAGCCGGGGTCACGAGGCTGACCACCGCGCAGACGGCCAGCGAGACGAGGAAGGCGGGCAGAAGCTCATAGATGCCGAAGACGCCGCCCAGCGGGCTGACGATGTACTTCCAGACGAAGACCATCAGGCCGCCGGAGAGCATACCGGCCAGCGCACCCTGCCAGTTGCAGCGCTTCCAGAACAGGGCGCAGAGGACGACAGCGCCGAAGGAGCCGCCGAAACCGGCCCACGCAAAGCTGACGATGCCAAAAACGCTGGAATCCGGGTCGCGGGCCAGCACCACGCCCACCACGCTGACGCAGATGATGGTCAGGCGGGCTGCGAAGAGGCTCTGCTTCTCGCTCAGCTTGAGGTGGCCGAACTCCTGCAAAATGTTCTGGGACACGCTGGACGCAGCGGCCAGCATCTGGCTGTCCGCCGTGGACATGGTGGCCGCGAGGATGCCTGCAAGGATGAGTCCGGCCAGGACTGCCGCCAGCACACCGTGCCGGCTGATGAGGCTGGCGATGCGGACGATAAGGGTCTCACTGGACGAGCCGCCGAGGAATTCCAGCGCACCGACCCTGGTCATGCCGAGGCCCACCATGCCGATGAGGATGGATGCTGCCATGGCGATGACCACCCAGACGGTCGCAATGCGGCGGCTGAGCACCAGCTTCTTCTCGTCCTCGATGGCCATGAAGCGGAGCAGGATGTGGGGCATACCGAAGTAGCCGAGGCCCCACGCCATGGTGGAGACGATGTCCAGCAGGCTGTAGGATGTGGCCCCGCCGGTCACAGCGTCGTGGCTGGCCGTCATGGTCAGGTAGCCGGAAAGGCTCTGGGCGTTCTCGACCACAGCACCCCAGCCGCCTGCCACAACGATGCCGTAGCCCAGCACCGCGATGAGGGCCAGCGACATGACCACCGACTGGATGAGGTCGGTGGTGGTGACGGCACGGAAGCCGCCGAGGATGGTATAGCCCACGATGACGAGGGCCGACACCAGCATTGCCGCCATGTAATCTACGCCGAAGAGGCTGTGGAACAGCTTGCCGCAGGCCGCAAAGCCCGAGGCCGTATACGGCACGAAAAAGACGATGATGATGACCGCGCCCAGAGCGTTCAGCAGGTTGCGCTGGTCATGGAAGCGAAGCGACAAGAACTGCGGTACCGTGATGGCGTCGAGGTTGGCCGAATAGCGGCGGAGCCGCCGGGCCACGATGAGCCAGTTGAGCCAGGTACCCAGCGCAAGGCCGATGGCCGTCCAGCCCGGCGAGGCAATGCCTGTCAGATAGGCCAGACCCGGCATCCCCATCAGCAGCCAGCTGGACATATCGCTGGCCTCGGCGCTCATGGCCGTGACCAGCGGACCCATCTTCCGGCCGCCGAGGTAGAAGTCGGCGCTGTCGTTGTTGGTCTTGCTGTAGGCGAAACCCACCAGCAGCATGGCCGCAAGATAGACGACGATGGTGACGATGATACAGATCTCACTCATACACGTTCCCCCTTTGGTGCTTTTTCCTCTATGATAAAAGCATGGCATGATTTTATCACAGTAAAGCATCAAAGTGCAAGACCCCTGGGCAGATTCTTACCCTATGACCGAAATTTCGTCCTTTGCAGCGTCCAAAACCGCTCAATATGCCAACAGGCCGTCCTCTTCCAGAGGACGGCCTGTTGGCTCGGATGAAGAAAATGATGAAAATAAAGAAGATGACAGATTATTTTGCGGCTTCGCCTTCGGGGAAGATGATCTTGTTCACGAAGAAGAAGATGACCATCGAGATGCCGCCGTTGAGCACCGTGGTGCCGATGTTGTAGATGAAATCAGGCACCAGCAGACCGGCCACAGCCACCCAGATGCAGTTGATGGAGTTGACGATGCAGGTGATGAGGCAGAAGGCCAGCAGATACCAGCCGATCTGCTTGGCGAGGTTGCCCTTGCTGCGGAAGACAAGGTTACGCTGGATGGGGAAATTGATGCACTCGCCGATGACCATGGCCACCATGTAGGCGCAGAAGTAAGGCAGGCCGCCGTGGGCCGCGTCGTAGCCGAGGATGTTCCACTTGAAGGTCTCGCCGAACAGGGTGATGTCGATGCCCGGCCAGCCGAAGTCCACCACCGGCAGGCTTGCAAACGCCTTGGGCAGGAACTGCAGAAGCAGGTATTTGAACACGGTGATGAGGTTGGACACGATGACGAACAGTCCGCCCTCCCGCACCCATTTGGCCGCGGCCGGATGCTTTGCGGCAAAGTTATTCCAGAAATTCATGGCCTTATTCCTTTCAGCTGTTTTTGAGCCGGTTTTCCATCTGGCTGTTCAGGATGAGATTCTTGACGAACTCATAGATGACCCGGAGGATGCCCACGAGCCAGAAGCCTTTCAGCTCCCAGACGAGGCCGTCCACCATGCCCATGCTCACCATGCCGTTGGTCATCTTGGCCAGCGCGCGCAGCGGCATATTATACTGGAACACGGTGTTCAGGTCGGGGGTGCCTTTTGCAAAGCTGCTGTCCAGACGGCAGCGCAGTACCTTCTGTGCCACCCAGCCCAGCGGACTGCGGCCATGGTCCATCTCGCCCAGCGTCATGTTCCGGTCGATGCGGACGACATCCTCCGGCACAGGGCGGCCCAGCAGCGCCTCGAACTCGGCGTCGGTCACATAGGCGATCTGGCCGGAGACGTAGTGGAGCAGGTCGAGACCCTCGTAGGGGTCGGGAGCGTTGGTCCCCTTGACGGAGACTTCCGCTGTCAGCCGGATGTCCGCGCTGGATGCGCCCACGCGGAGCTGATAGCTTCCGCCTTCGACTTCCCAGCGGTCAGTCTTGACGTTCCAGTAGCGGAACGCCTTGTCGTCCAGAGCGATGCTCACCGTCCTGCTCTCGCCGGGGGCGAGAAAGACCTTTGCAAAGCCCTTCAGCTCCTGCGCCGGGCGGAAGACTTTGGCGTCCTGCTTTGCGACGTAGAGCTGGACGATCTCGGCACCGGCACAGCTGCCGGTGTTGGTGACGGTGAGGGTCACGCCCTTCTCGTCTGCCTTCAGATCACTGTACTCGAAGGTGGTGTAGCTCAGGCCGTAGCCGAAGGGGAACGCCACCGGCACACCGGCGGTCTGATAGTACCGGTAGCCCACATACAGGCCCTCGCGGTACTCCACGTTCCGGCCCTCGCCGCCGAAGTTCGCCTTGGCGGGGGTATCGTCGTGCCCCTGCGCCCAGGTCTGGGACAGCTTGCCGCAGGGGCAGAGCTTGCCGGTGAGGATGTCTGCGGCTGCACCTGCGCCTGCCTGTCCGCCCAGTGCGCCGTAGACCAGCGCCCTGCACTGGCCGACCCACGGCGTCTCTACCGGCGCACCGGCGCTCAGCAGAACGACGACGTTCGGGTTGACGGCAGCCACAGCGGCCAGAAGCTGCTGCTGGTTCTCGGCCAGCGCCATATCGGCGCGGTCGAGGCCCTCGCTCTCCCGCAGCTCATCGAGGCCGAGGCAGAGCAGAACGGTGTCAGCCTTCTTTGCGAGGGCCACAGCCTCTTCCAGCTTCTCGGCGTCAGCTGCACCCTGACGCTCGAAACCGGAGGCATAGCCCACGAGGGTGATGCCGCTGTCGTCGGCCTTGATGCTGTCCAGCAGGGTGTCCACCTGCAGAGCATTGACGGCGCTGGAGCCTGCGCCCTGATAGCGGGGCGTCTCGGCAAAGTCGCCGATGACGGCCAGCTTCTCATTGGGCTTGAGCGGCAGGATTCCGCCCTCGTTCCTGAGCAGGACGATGCTCTCTGCGGCCGCGCGGCGGGCAAGCTTATGGTGCGCGGCAGCGTCGAAGGTGCGGGGCGCTTTTTCCACCGCAGCGTGGGTGGAGAGCACCAGCTCCAGCATCTCGTCGAGGCGGGCGTCCACGTCGGCCTCGGAAATTTTGCCGTCCTGTACAGCCTTCATCAGCTCCCGGATGGAGTCGCCGCCGGGACAGGGCATTTCGAGGGTGGAGCCGTTCTTCACGCCGAGGGCGTGGTCATTGGAGCCGCCCCAGTCGGTGACGACGGCCCCGTCGAAGCCCCAGTCCTTCCGCAGAATGTCCTGCAGCAGGTGGGCATTCTCGTTGGCGTAGGTGCCGTTGATGAGGTTGTAGGAGGTCATGATGGTCTTGGGCTTTGCCTCTTTCACCACGATCTCGAAACCGGTCAGATACAGCTCCCGCAGGGTGCGCTCATCGAGCACCGAGTCGCTGGCCATGCGGCGCAGCTCCTGACTGTTGACCGCAAAGTGTTTGGGGCAGGCAGAGATGCCGTTTTTCTGGATGCCGCGCACATAGGCAGCGGCCATCCTGCCCGCGAGGATAGGGTCTTCCGAGAAATACTCGAAGTCACGGCCGCAAAGGGGGCTGCGCTGGATGTTCAGGCCAGGGCCGAGCAGGACAGCCACTTCCTGTGCAGCGGCTTCCTCGCCCAGTGCCTCGCCCACGGCTTCGCCCAGCTTCTCATCCCAGCTGCACGCAGTGGCGGAAGAGGTCGGAAAGCAGGTTGCCGGAACGCTGGGGTTGAGACCCAGATGGTCGGCGGCACCGGCCTGCTTGCGGACACCGTTGGGGCCGTCCGAAAGGGTGATGGCCGGGATGCCCTTGCCCGGCAGAGCGCGGGTGGTAAAGACCGTCTCGCCCGAGAGCAGAGCGCATTTCTGCTCTAAGTTCAGTTTCTGGATGATGTCAACGTGTTTCATGGATCGCTCCTGATAAAAAAGAAGAGGTGGCGGGCGCTCTGCCCGCCGCCCCTTTCGGTTTTGTGTTACTCAGACGGTTTTGATGTTGTCCTCTTTCTTTTTGCGGAAGCGGAAGATGGTCAGGATGACCAGGACCGCGATCAGACCGCCGCAGACGCCATCCACCGCGTAGATGACCTTCTGGTAAGGCTCGACCTTTGCCAGATAACGGCTGCCCGGCATACCGCCGTTCATTGCCTTGGAGTTTGCAATAGTATACAGGATGTTGTGGACTGCCTCACGGCCATAGTGATAATCCGAAACATCATTCTTGTTAAAGGTATAGCGTGCGCCGGTGGGCAGGTTGGTCAGCTTGCCATCAGCACCCGCCTGGATCATCTGGCCAGCATCCATAAAGACACCGGTGTTTGCATTATCGGTGATGATAAAGCCGTGGAAGCCCCACTCGTTGCGCAGCAGGCCGGTGATCATGTTGTAGTTGCCGCCGGCCCAGGTATAGCCAACGCGGTTGAAGGAGGTCATGATGCCGGTGACGGACGGGATCTCGGTGGTGGCATTGCTGTAAGTGCCGTCGCCGTTGTCCTTTGCATAGTTCATCTCGACCTTATCAGACTTGACGCACATCTCAAAGGGCTTGAGGTAGATCTCGCGGGCCGCCTGCTCGTTCAGGAAGGTCGCAATGCTGTACTGGCCTTCACGGTCGCCGCGGTGGTCCTCCTGATCGTTGATGGCGTAGTGCTTGACAAAGACATACATACCGCGGGAGGCGACACCCTCACACTCGAGGGAAGCAATGTGACCGCCGATGAACGGATCCTCGGAGTAATACTCGCTGTTGCGGCCGGAGAATGCAGTGCGGTGCATGTTGACTGCCGGTGCATACCAGCCATCGACATCCAGATAGTAGGACTCGTCGCCAATGTTCTCGCCGTAGTGAGTGGCCAGATCATCGTTGTAGGTCTGGGCCAGAACGATGACGCCGCAGTGGGTGATGTTGCCCTTGAAGTAGAAGTTGCCGCTTGCATCAACGCCATAGTTGACCAGGCCGGTGGCAGCGTCGCGATCGGTCGTGGAGAGCTTATCCACCGACTTGATGGCAGCCGTGCCATAGCCGGACTGGGTGATCAGGGTCTGATAATCGCTGGGGATCAGCTGGTCGAGCAGGTCGTTCCACTTGGGGTCGTTGTAATCCAGACCACGCATATCGATCAGGCCGAGGCCGTTGTCCTTGCCGTAGACAAGCTCATCGGTCAGGGTAGAAGGATCGGTGGTGTTCAGGGAATCGAAGGAATCCAGCTTTGCCAGATCCTCGCTGCTGATGGTCTTATAGTAAGTATAGGAAGCGGGGTTGCCGTTTGCATCGGTGCCGTTGATGGGGTTGCCCCAAGTGCTGATCTGGTCGCTGACCTCGCCATCGGTGGTCGGCCAGGTGCCGGTCCAGTCGTTGCGGGACAGATACTGGAAGCCGCCGTTTGCCTGATCCAGCTGGTTGGTGACCTCCACGCCGGTGGTGGTGTCGTTCTTATAGGTCGTGGTATCCACGGTGCCGTTGGCCGGGGTATAGGTCGCCACAAACTCGGTGTTGCCATCGGCGGTCATGCCGTCTTCCACGGTCTTGCCCTTGACAGCAAGGATGTTGTTGACGGCATCGTGTGCGTTCTTGGCGGCGGTGATGTAGTAGTCACCGGCATCCAGAATGTAGGTCTTGGCATTGACGTAGTCGTAAGACTTCAGCTGCTCCTGATCAAAGGTGATCTTCACCGTCTCGCTTGCGCCGGGAGCCAGCTCCGAGGTCTTGGCGTAACCGACCAGTTCAACCGCAGCCTTTTCCACCTTGTTGGTCTTGTCATAATCGGTGTAGGGGCTCTGTGCATACACTTCCACAACGTCCTTGCCGGCAACAGAACCGGTGTTGGTCACCTTGACCGTGACGGTGCAGGTGTCGCCATCCCAGCTGGTGTTGTAGTCGGACCAATCAAAGGTGGTGTAGGACAGGCCGTAGCCGAAGGGATACATCACAGCGTCATCGTAGTTGTAATCACCGGCATTGCCCTGACCCAGCACCTTGTCCTCGTAACGGGTCTCGTAATAGCGGTAGCCAACATAGATGCCCTCTTTGTAGCTGACGTAGTTGTACTTGGTCAGGTTACCATTCTCGTCATAGTAGGCAAAGTCGCCGAAGTTCTGCGCCGCCGGGCTGTTCATGGCATCCACTTCATAGGTATCCACGGTGCGGCCGGAGGGATTCACCTTGCCGGAGAAGATCTCTGCCAGAGAGCACAGACCGTAATCACCCATAGCGGGAGCCGAGATGACCGTGTGGATGCTGGGATAATCCTCCACCCAGCTCAGATCGACCGCTGCGCTGGAGTTGAGCAGCAGCACCACATCGTCAAAGCTGTCGTTCAGGTACTGGAGGATCTCCAGTTCCACAGAATCCGGCTCGAGGTAAGTCTTGGTCTTGTCCTCTTCCACATCGGTGTGGTTGTACATGGAGCGGGGCATATCACGGCCTTCGCCCGCCACACGGCTGAACACAAAGACCGGCACCGTGCCCTGCATGGAATCGGTCAGGCCCGGCTCCGCCTGCATGACGGACAGCGGGCACTCGTTGATGGAGAAGTCCTCGTCATCACCGTAAGAGACCGAGCCGACACCCAGACCGTAATCCTTGCCGTTGCCTTCGGAATAGAATTTCCAGAGGTCCTCGTTGACACCGAACCCGGCATCTTCAAAGGCCGTTTTCATATCGACTTTGTTGCCGCCGATGTAACTGACAGCAGAATGGCTGACAAAGCTAAAGGTCGTATCCGTGCTGTACGGCATCTTTCCGGCATCGTTTTTCAGCAATACAATGCCTTCGGCGGCGATCTTCTTATTCAGAGCGATCTCATCCTCAACCAGCGCCTCCTCTGTGTCAAAGCCGGGCTTGCTGTATTCCATATTGATGCCTTCGGTCTTTGCCTTGCTGTTATCGATGCCTCCACTCTTCAGGCCCAAAATGCTCTGCACGCTGCTGGCATTGGGCGGGATCAGCACATTGGCCGCAACCATACCGCCCGCCAATGCGACACACAACACACCCGAAACGGCAGTTTTGATGATCTTGACCATCATCTTACTGTCCTTCTTTTTCTGTGCCATAACTGTTAGCTCCTTCTCTTTTGGGTACACGACCCGGTTCATAGCTGTTCTCCGGAGTGCGTCCACTCCTTTGCTTGATGTCATTTTATCATATAAACTGCAAAACGAACCGTTCTCCGCGCAATCTGTCATTTTGGAGGCATATTTTGCAGAAGTTTCAATTTGATTTCAAATTTTATTGTGCTGATCCACAATTCCGAGGGCGGTTTTATTGTGCATCATGCCAAAAGCAAAAACTCCCCCAGCCGCTGACGCGGCAGCCCCCTCAAAGAGGTGGCCCTTGGCAAAGAGGACAATGTTTCGCTCTCTACCAAAGGCTCCCTCCCTGAGGGAGCTGTCACCGCAGGTGACTGAAGGAGTCCCTTTACTTTTCCGGGACCGGCAGCAAGATCCGCAGGGTGAACCAGCCGTCGGCCCAATGAAGGGTCATGGTGCCGTCGTGGCGCTGGGCGGCCGCCTGCACGCCCTGCAGGTCATAGCCGCCGTGGGCGTTGTGGACAGGCAGGCCGTCCGCGCCCAGCTCCACGGGCTGGGCGCAGTAGTTCTCGAAGCGGAGCATCACGCAGCCGCTCTGGTTATAGATGGCCACCCGCAGCAGACGCTTTTCGGGGTCGGGCTCAGCCAGCACGCTCTCGATGGCGTTGTCCAGCGGCGCACCCACAAGGGTACACAGCTCCCGCGTGCTCAGAAAGCCCAGCTGGCTGCCGTCGGCCACGCTGGTCATGTTGATGCCGCGCTGCTGGCAGTCCATGCTTTTGGCGGTCAATAGGGTATCCAATACCGGGTTGCCGGTCTTGTTCTCGGCCTCATACTGCCGGATTCCGCTCTCCATCCGGGCCAGAGCCGCGTCCTGCTTGGCCCGGTCGCGCTCGGCGCGGATGTCCGCGATTTGAATTTTCAGCGCATGATAGCGGTTGTTGATGAGCCGGATGCCCTCTTTGCTCCGCTTGTACTGCTCGTACTGGCGGTGGAGCACCTCGTCCATGGCGGCAAGCTCACTGTGGAGCGCCGCCTCCCGCAGCTGCTCGTGCTGGACCGTCAGGATGAGCACGCCGCAGAAATCCACCAGCGTGCGGATGTAGTAGACGCTCATGTCCACCTCGCGGTCGCCCAAGAACAGCAGATTGCTCACCGCGAAGACCATCGCCGCCATGACGACGGCCACGAGGGCCGCTTTTCCGCTGATGACGATATGGCCCTTGGGACTTTTGTGCTTATGCTCCAGCACCCAGATGCAGCCGAAAACGCCGCCATAGACCACCACCAGAAGCAGCAGTGACAGGCCGTCGGCCCCGCTGCGCTGGGGCCAGAGGAAGCAGTGCAGCTGCCACTCAGCGCTGGCCGCCAGCTCTGCCAGAACGAAGGCCCGGGCGCAGACATAGCCCGCTTCCAGCAGGGAGATGGTGCGGGTGACCCAGAGGTATAAATACTGTATCCCCACAGCTGCCGCCATGCAGGGGATCCACCACGCCAGCGGGACGCTGCCCGTGGCCTGCAAAAAAGCACTCAGGGCCAGCGCCCATGCCGCACTGGCAGCGATGGTGGCCGTTTTGCCGAAGCGGAGGCCCAGCGGCAGGGCGTAGATGCCCACAGCCAGACACTCGGCCAGCGCCGTATACAGGCGCGGGATGCTGGGCAGTGCCGTCATGCACCCTCACCCCCGATGTGGTCGGCCAGCGCCGCGAGGAAGGCTTTCCGCCGGGGGCGGCTGACCTGCAATTCGTAGGGTCCCACCTGCACCATCCCCTGCTGCACGCTCTTCACCTGTGCCAGATTGACAAGGTAGCCGCTGTTGCAGCGGGCAAAGGGCCGCTTGGCCAGCTTTTCCTCAAAGGCTTTCAGGGTGCCTGCCGCCACGAAATCGCCCTCTTCGGTATAAAAATGGACGCGGTGTCCCTCGCTTTCCAGATAATAGATGAGGGACGAATCCAGCCGCCGCATCCCGCCCTCCACCGGCAGGGCCAGATAATGCCGTGCGCGGCGGCGCAGCTGCTCTTCGGCCTTGCGCAGCTGCTGCGAAAACGCAAAATAAGGCACCGGCTTGAGCACATAGTCCAGCGCGCCCACGGCGTACCCGCCGATGGCGTACTGCGCCATATTCGTGATAAAAACGATGATGACGTCCTTGTCCAGCTGCCGCACCCGCCGGGCCGTCTCCATGCCGTCCAGATGCTTCATCTCCACGTCCAGAAACAGGATGTCGTACACCGGGCGGTAATCATCCAGCAGCTCCATGCCGTCGGCGAATTCCGTCACCGCGAACTCGGTGCCGTACTGCCGGGTGTGCCGCTGCACATAGCCCTGAAGCTGCGCCCGCACCTCTGCCTCGTCCTCGACCAGAGCAATGCGTATCATTGCCGCACCTCCTTTTTCCGCAATTTTTCTGGTTTTTATTGTAACACGAAATAGGGCGTGTGGCAAATAAGAGAATAAAACAGCAGCCCCGCTTCATCTGCCGCGAGGCTGCTGTTCTGTGATTGGAAAATTTCAGGCTCAGTTCGTCTTGACGGCCACAAGGATACGGATCTTCTTTCCTCCGGAGCAGCCGAAGTTGTCGTACCAGCCGATGAGCTTATAATCCTCGGTGTTGATCTTGGGCAGCGAGGTGGCGAAATACTGGCCGTTCGACCACAGATACACCTGCATATCGTCGGCGGTCTCATAGCGCTTGTCGCCGCTCATGACCGAAGCTGCGCCCAGCTTATCGATGACTACCGGCGAGAGCTGGAGCATCCGGTTGATGGCCTTGCCGTCGGCAGAACGGCCAATGGCGATGCCGCCTGCGATAACAGGGTACTTGGTGGCGGTGCTGTAGGCCACCTGCTTGCCGCCGGAGTAGCAGACATAGGTCGCACCCTCGCCCAGATAATTGAGGAAGTCGCCCAGCGTACCGCCCACGCTGTCGCCGGTGCGGCGGAGCACATAGCTGAACAGCTGGTCCGTCTTGCCGGTAAGGGTGTTCCAGGTAGAGCTGACGACACTGCCGTCGATGAGACCGTAGAGCACATCGCTGGTGCTGGGAACAAGGATGTTCTTCACATCCTGGAAGGTCTCCTCATCGGTCTTGTCCACCTTGGTGGTGGTCGTGGTGGTCGCAGCGGGGAGGCCTGCGGCCTCTCTTGCGGCGTCCTGTGCCTTGTCGCTGATCTTTTTGTCGATCTTCTTGGCGGCTTCGTCCGTCAGGCGGCGGACAGAATCCAGCGCAGCATACTCCCACAGGTCACCGGTCACATCGTCGAGGATGACCCGGTCGATCTGGCCTGCGGAATTGGTGGTGTAGTAGCGGATGTCGCTTTCGCTCAGAGTTACCCCCGATAGGCGGCTGGGGCGAACTGCCCCAGCCACACCCTCCGACGTCGTATCAATGATCTGCACGTTGTCTGCAAACGGGGTGTCGCCCAGCGCGGTGCCGTCGGCGCTGACGGTGCCGCTGGTCGAGCGGGGCGAGATGGACTGGACGCTTTCGCCGTCACCGTCCACGCTGATCTCCACCAGCTTGCCGGCCGGGAAATTGAGCTTATTGTCCACATTGACGGTGCGGGCGGTGCCGTCGGTACACATGACCGAGACAGCCTGCTGCACCTCAGCGCTGTTCGTCTCCACAAGGGTGCGGGATGAGGACTGGACCACGCCGTAGAACACAGCGTCTGCCGCGTCGCCGGTGAGGACGGAGACCGCTGCATCGTTCATGCCCAGCAGCAGAGTGACCACCTGACCCACGCCGCCGCCGGACAGGGAGGACAGCTGGTAGGCCACAGAGGGCGAGGCGATGGTGTAGGTGACGCCGGCCACAGTCACAGAGGTCGGAGCGCTGGCCGAGGGCGAGACCGCCGTCACGCGGCCTGCGGCGCGCTTGTTGTAGATCCAGACGGTGCGGGCGCTCTCGTTATAATAGTAGACATCATAGGGAGAGAGGGCCGCAGAGGTGGTGACTTCGTCGTTGCGGTAGATGGCCGCCGGGACGAAGGGCAGGACGGTGGAAGCATCTGCCACGAAGGGACCCTTGACGTTGTCCAGCAGGACCGAAGAGATGTCCACCTGGCCGTTGCTCACGGCAAAGCCCAGGGTGGAGGCGTAGACCTGACCACTGCCGTTCATGGCGGTGAGGGCGTTGTAGAAGAGCATGGTACCCTGCTCGAGGGTCAGAGTCTCGCCCTGACGGGCATTGATCTCATTGCGCAGGCCCAGTGCGCCGGCCTTGCTGAGCTGAGCTGTGGGGAAGGTACCGCCCAGCTTTGCCACATCATAGCCCAGCAGGCGCAGCGCCATGGTGCAGGCTTCTTCCAGCGTGACGGTGTTGTCCGGGCGGAAGCTGCCGTCGGAGTAGCCGGTCATCCAGCCGTTCTGGACAGCGGTGCGGATGTAGACCGCATAGGGAGAGTCGCTGTCTACATCGCTGTAGAGGCGGCCGGTGCGGCCCTGTGCCGTGGTGGTATCGCGGTAAGCAGAGAATGCGGTGAGGAGGCGGGCCGCCTGCCCACGGGTGAGGGGCGCACCCAGAGAACCGGCCTGCTCGGCGGTCAGACCGCCCAGTGCCGTCGCCGTCTGGACTGCCGCGTTGGAGCCGACCGCAGAGGCGGGCAGCACCAGCATGGAAACAGCCACGCAGACAGCCAGCAGGAATGCGAGGAATCGTTTTTTCATGGTAAACTCCTTATAAGTGTATAAACCTCTCAGTCTCGCATTCGCTCGACAGCTCCCCTACCGAGGGGAGCCTCTGGCGAAGAGGTGAAGCTTTGCGGAATGCCAAAGCCTCTCCTCGCTAGGAGAGGTGGCAGCGCGTCAGCGCTGACGGAGAGGTTTTTTACACGCAAAAAACAGAGAGGATAGTTCAGGAATGACTATCCTCTCTGTTTTTATGCTTTTTTACGTTAATACGAAGGTCAGCTCTGCGGTGGCGGCGCACTTGCCGTCCACATAGGCGGACGCTTTGCCGATGCCCACCGGGCCGCGCTGCTCGACCAGCTCACAGTGAAGGGTGAGCACATCGCCAGGGGTGACCTGCTTGCGGAAGCGGGCGTTCTTGATGCCGCCGAAGAGGGCCAGCTTGCCTTTGTTCTCAGGCAGGCTCAGGGCCGCGACAGCGCCGGTCTGGGCCAGTGCTTCGAGGATCAGGACGCCGGGCATGACCGGCTGGCCCGGGAAGTGGCCGCAGAAGAATTCTTCGTTGCGGGTGACGCACTTGCGGCCAATGGCCCACTGACCCGGCTCGTAATCCAGAATGCGGTCCACGAGGGCAAAGGGATACCGGTGGGGCAGGATGGCCGCGATCTCCTCGCTGGTCAGGCTGTTTGCGTTTTCACGCACGGTGCGGGGTTCTGCCATCGCTCAGCCCTCCCACTTCTTGAAGGCCAGGCAGGCGTTGTGTCCGCCGAAGCCCAGGCTGTTGCTCAGAGCGTACTCCATCTTCATCTCACGGCCCACATTCGGCACATAGTCCAGATCGCACTCCGGGTCGGGCTGCTCGTAGTGGATGGTGGGCGGCGCGAACTGGTCGCGGAGGGCCAGTGCGGTGAACACGGCCTCGATGCCGCCTGCGCCGCCCAGCAGATGGCCGGTCATGCTCTTGGTGCTGACGACGGCGATGTCCTTGGCGTGGTCGCCGAAGACGGCGTGGATGGCAGCAGTCTCGCAGCTGTCGTTCATGTGGGTGCCGGTGCCGTGGGCATTGATGTGGTCGATCTGCTCGGGGGCAATGCCGCCGTCCTTGAGGGTCAGCTTCATGCAGCCGATGGCACCTGCGCCGCCGGGTGCGGGAGCCGTGAAGTGGTAGGCGTCGCAGTTGGCGCCATAGCCCACGACTTCGGCATAGATGTGTGCGCCGCGGGCCTTGGCGTGCTCCAGCTCTTCCAGAACCACCACACCGGCTCCTTCTCCAAGAACAAACCCACTTCTGTCTTTATCAAATGGAATTGATGCACGCAGTGGATCTTCTCTGGTAGTAAGTGCGGTAAGTGCGGTAAATCCGGCAATCCCTGTCGGACAGATACAGCTTTCCGTACCACCTGCAAACATTACGTCCGCATCTCCGTACTGAATGGCACGAAGCGCATCCCCGATACAATTGGTTCCCGTTGCACATGCTGTAACGACATTTGTGCACTTTCCTTTAAGCCCAAGCTGGATCGATACATTTCCGGCTGCCATATTGGAAATCATCATCGGAACCATCAGTGGTGCTACCCTTCCCGGTCCCTTTTCCAGGATTGTCGTGTACTGTTTCTCGATCTGCTGCAGACTTCCAATTCCTGAACCGATGATCACGCCACAACGGTACGGATCCTCTTTTTCAATTTCAAATCCCGCATCCGCACACGCTTCCTTCGCCGCTGCAACCGCATACTGGGAAAATGTTTCCATTCTCTTCGATGCCTTGAAATCCATCCGTTCCTTTGCAACAAAGTCCTTGACTTCCGCTGCGATCTTCACTTTATATTCGGTTGTATCAAATTTTGTGATCGGACCGATTCCTACGGTTCCATTTTTGATACCGTTCCAGAATTCTGCTACTGTATTACCAATCGGGGTAGTCGCTCCAAGCCCCGTAATAACACCTCTGCGCTTCATACTGCCT
>OJSN01001492.1_pt1 | contig 16814 bp, 16 predicted proteins | sample 1599421 | NCBI WGS metagenome assembly OJSN01 (sample SAMN04168659, study PRJEB22393) | human gut metagenome | biome: human gut microbiome; feature: stool | host: Homo sapiens | collected 2014-05-12
CGACCACGAGTTCGCCCGCACGCCCGAGGACGTGCTCTTTCGCCGTCTGCGCCTCGGCCAGATGAACGAGGCCCGCACGAACGCCCTGCTGCCCAAGATCGCCGCTGCCTTCGGCCTGCCCGTCGAGGAATGCTGCTGCGCCGACGAAGCCTGCACCTGTGAAGAAGGCAAGTGCGAATGCGAGAAGGCCGAATGCGAATGCAAGGCCGAGGTCTGCGAAGCCGAAGTCTGCGAATGCAAGGCTGAGGAAAAGGCCGAGGCTGCGTCCGTTGAAGCCGAAAAGGTGATCGACGTCGAAGTCGTCGAGGAAAAGCCGGCCGAAGAGGCTGAGCAGAAGAAGTAAGACCGATGCCTGAAGGGCCCCCGGGCCCTTCGGCCGCCGGCCTTCGGTGCGGGCGACTCCATGGCGGAGGCGCCCGTGCCGTTTCTTTTGGCGTGCCGCGCCGTCTCTTGAGGACGGCGGCGGACGGAAATAAAAAAAACGGTCCTTCTTGTGGACAAGTAGGGGCGATTAGGGTAAAATCGCGGTCCTGACTTTGCTTCACGGATTGCTTACCCCATCTTTTTCCACTGGCGCCGTGATTCACACGCGAAGTTCAGAACGCCATATTTCTAGGGCGAACCCAATTTCAGGTTCGCTTTTGTTTTTATTCAGCATCTGCATGTCAGCGCGGGTCCTCAGAAATGATGACGGACCGCGGCGCCATCCGTTGAGCGCTGCTGCAGCTGCCTTACTTATTAGGTGAAACGCAATGAAGACCTTCTCGGCCAAGCCGCTTGAGGTTAAGCGCGACTGGTTCGTGGTCGATGCCAGTGACAAGGTGCTCGGCCGTCTTGCCAGCGAAATCGCTCTGCGCCTTCGTGGCAAGCACAAGCCCGAATTCACGCCCCATGTCGACACGGGTGACTTTATCGTCGTGATCAACGCGGACAAGCTCAAGCTTTCCGCTGAAAAGGACACGAAGAAGACGTACTACCGCCACACGGGCTATCCCGGCGGCATCTACGAAACGACGTTCCGCGAAATGCAGGACAAGCACCCGGGCCGCGCTCTGGAAATCGCCGTCAAGGGCATGCTTCCGAAGGGCCCGCTCGGCTACGCCATGATCAAGAAGCTCAAGATCTACGCCGGCGCCGAACACCCGCACTCCGCCCAGCAACCCAAGGTTCTTGACCTCTAATTTCCGAAAGGCTTGAAAGATGATCGGTAACTACAACTACGGCACCGGCCGCCGCAAGAGCTCGGTCGCTCGTGTTTTCATCAAGCGCGGCACTGGCAAGATCGTGATCAACGGCCGTCCGCTGGAACAGTACTTCCATCGTGAAACGGGCCGCATGATCGTCATGCAGCCGCTTCAGCTCACGGAAAACACCGAAACGTTCGACATCATGGTCAACGTTTGCGGTGGTGGCGAATCCGGCCAGGCCGGCGCCATCCGTCACGGCATCACGCGCGCCCTCGTCGACTACGACGCCGGCCTCAAGAGCGTTCTCTCCAACGCCGGTCTCGTGACCCGCGACGCTCGTGAAGTCGAACGTAAGAAGGTCGGTCTGCGCAAGGCCCGCCGCGCCAAGCAGTTCTCCAAGCGCTAATCGCTTCGAGTACGGATTTGCAGAAGGCTCGTCCTTCTGCGGATCCCGGCAAAAAGAAGGTCGCCTGCATCAAGCAGCGCGGCCTTTTTTGTCGTCTGCGCGTGCCGAATCTGACGGCGAGACCCGTCACGAGCGCGCTTTTTCGTGTAGCATAGATGATCGCTTGAACAACGCCGTGAACGGCCTCCGCCCATCGTGGAAGAGAAGCCCCGGCGTCCCGTCACATTTTTGGAGGGCCGTCCTTTGGACGGCACATACCCCGATGACTGAAAAGATTGAAACGCCTCAGGAAGAAATGCCCGAGCTCATGCCCGATCCCATCAACTTCACCGACGCCGCCGTCGCGAAGGTCAAGGAGCTGATGGACGAAGAGGGCAATCCCAGCCTCAAGCTGCGCGTGTTCGTTCAGGGCGGCGGCTGCGCCGGCTTCCAGTACGGCTTTACGTTCGACGAGGTCCAGAACCCCGACGACGCCGTGATGGAAAAGGGCGGTGTGACGCTTCTCATCGATTCCATGAGCTACCAGTACCTCGTCGGCGCCAAGATCGACTTCAAGGACGACCTGAGCGGCGCTCAGTTCGTCATCGACAATCCCAATGCGGTGACGACCTGCGGCTGCGGCTCCTCCTTCGGAGTCTGATGCTGGAGGACCGAAGGCCCGACGACACAAAAACAAACGGACGACGTTCCATGCGAACGCCGTCCGTTTTTTCATAGACCTGCTTCCGTCCTGATCAGCGCGGATAGAGGGCGCCGAGAATTCGCGGTCCCGCCGCCCGCGTGACCGCAGGCAGGTTTCCGGGGAGGCTTGCGAGAAAGCGCTCCGCAAGCCAGGCGAAGGCAGCCGCCTCCACCTCCATGGGCGGCACGCCCAGAGCTTCGGTCGTGGCCGTGAGGCCGGGGAAATGCGAGGCGATGGCCTGCATGAGGGTCTTGTTGTAGACACCGCCGCCGCAGACGTAAAGCTCGGCGGCGTCAGGGGCGAACCGTGCGACGGTGTTCGTGATCGTGCGGGCGGTCAGTTCGACGAGCGTTCGTGCGACGTCTTCGGGCGGCAGGCTCTCATGGCCGCAAAGGCGGGCGTCGAGCCAGGCGGGCGAGAAGAGCTCCCTGCCCGTCGACTTCGGAATGGGAAGTGCAAAGTAGGGCTCGCTCAGAAGGTTGTCGAGAAGCGTCGTGCTGACGCGGCCTGAGGCCGCCCACCGGCCGTCCCGGTCGTAAAGGGCTCCCGTGATGCGCTGCGTCCATGTGTCGATGAGCATGTTGCCCGGACCCGTGTCGCCGCCGAGGATGGTGGGGGACTCGCTGCGAGCGGGCAGAACGGAGATGTTGGCGATGCCGCCGATGTTGAGGACGACGCGCGGGACGTCTCCCGTGAAGCATTCGGCGTGGAATGCGGGCACGAGCGGCGCTCCCTCGCCTCCTGCGGCCACGTCGCGGGAGCGCAGGTCCGCAACGACGTCGATGCCCGTGAGCTCTGCGACGAGCGCGGGATGGTTGAGCTGCAGCGTGAAGCCCTTTTGAGGACGATGGCGGATCGTCTGGCCGTGCACGCCGAGTGCGGCAACGTCGGCGGGGGAGAGTCCCGTTCGGGCCAGAAGAAGGCCGGTGGCTTCTGCATAGTGGCGAGCAAGCGCGACGGAGGCTTCGCCCATGCGCTCGATTTCGTCGGGGCCGGGCAGCGTGAGCGCCGCGAGCGCAGCGCGCAGGTTGGGCGGAAAGGCGAGCGAGGAGTGCCCGAGACTCCTCATGACACGGCCGTCGAAGGCCATGGCGACGGCGTCTGTGCCGTCAAGGCTGGTGCCGGACATGAGTCCGATCGTAATGCGTTCGGTCATGGTGGTTCCCTGCGGAAATGGCGGACAAGGAAAAGCCGACGCCATGGCGCCGGCTTTCTGATGCCTGCATGGAGAAGGAATCAGTCTTCCTTCATCGAGGTGACGCGGTGCGCCACCCTGGAAGCGCCTTCGGCCTGCTCCTCGTCGCCGAGAAGATGCTTGGCGACGGCGGTTGCGTCGTCCCTGTGGGTGCGCAGGACGGTCGGAACGGGAAGCGACTCGCTTTCGGCAAGCAGGTCGAAGCGGGCCTGAATCGGACGGGCGATCGTCTTGAGCTGGGCCACCTGGAAGGCGGTCAGGTTTTCGGTGTCGGGCAGGTCGGCTGTGCGCGGATTGATCTGCACGCCGTCGAACATCAGTTCGTAGTGCAGATGCGGACCGGTGGCAAGGCCCGTGCGGCCCACGTAGCCGATCACGTCGCCGCGCTCGACCTTCTGGCCTGCGCGCAGGTTCTTGGTGATGCGGGACATGTGCGCGTAGAGCGTGGTGCGGCCGAGGCCGTGGTCGATCTTGACGTAGCGGCCGTAGCCCTTGCGCTCGTAGCCCACGAAGGTGACCACGCCGTCGGCGGCAGCGAAGATGCGGGAGCCCGAGGGGGCGCGGAAGTCGGTGCCGTTGTGCGGGCGCACGACGCCCGTGACGGGATGACGGCGAAGCGGCGCGAACTCGCTGCTCACGTCCTTGACGTCGAGCGGTACACGCATGAAGGTTTGCTGCGAGGCGCGGCCAGCGAGCGTGTAGAAGCCGCCGGCACGGCTGTCGTTCTCAAACCAGTAGGCCTCGTGGACGTCCTCGCCCGAGACCACCTGAACGGCAAGCAGCTGGCCGTTGCGGATGAAGTCGCCGCCTGCGAACTTGCGCTCGAAGACGAGGCGGAGCGAGTCGCCCTGCTTGAGGGTGCGGACGGGATTGTCGGCGCCCTCCCAGACGACCTTGAGCTGTTCGGCGATGTCGGCGGGAATGCGCAGGGACTCGACGGTGGCAGCGAAGCCCGAGGAGGCGACGCCGGAGATGCTTTCCTCGAGCGTGTCGAAGGCGACGGGGTATTCGGCGGCGGCGAAGAGCTCGCCCGTGCGGGTGACCTCGATGCGGCGGCTGTCCTGAGGGTGCGGGCCCTCGAGATAGAGGTGCAGGAAGGCAAGTCGGCCGTCGGGCAGAACGCCTGCGTTGACGTACTGGCCGTCCTGCGGCATGACGAGCGGACGCAGCATGCGCTGCGAGCGGATGTAGGAGACGGCCTGAGGGTCGACGACTTCAAGGCGTGCGAGCAGGGAGGAGAGGGTCTCGCCGTTGCGTACGGTCAGGCTGCGGGGCGTAACGGAGCCGTTGCGGCGCAGGGCGTCGAGCGCCTGCGTGAGAACGGAGTCGTCAACGGAGCCCGTCACGAAGTCCGCGCGGTGCTTTTCCTGCGCGAGACTGGGCGAGACGCCGAGCATGGCGCCCGTTGTTCCGATCACGACCATCGAGGCTATCCCCGCCGTTGCGGCCCCGGTACTCAGTCTGCACGCGTGGAGAAGCGGGGACGAGGCCCAGACCTTGAGCCAGGATCGAAACGCCCTCCCGGCGGTGCGGAGCTGCCGGGCAATGAGGGAGGGAGCGGTCATGATGAGTCGGAGTTGCGAAAGGCGCGGAAAAAGGGAACAATACTTAGATTGCCATTTTAAATCAGAACCGCTGTGCGTCCCGCCTAAAAAACCTTAAAAATGGTTACAGGCGGGCATTTCATGCGTCTCCGGGGCCTTTTGCATGACTTTGTGTGCAGATGAGCCTGCGAACGGGCGCTGCAACGCGGCGGCCTCAGTTTGTTTAAGTCATTGAAGGGATACTGATGACCGTTGAATTAGAGAAGGCTCAGGAGGCCAAGAAGCTCCCTGTTACCGACGACATCCGCGAGGCGATGGCCCTCATCCGCCGCGGCACCGACACGTTCCTCATTGAGGAGGAGTTCGAACAGAAGCTCGCCCGCTCCAAGATGACCGGTGAACCGCTGCGCTGCAAGCTCGGCCTCGACCCGACGGCTCCCGACATCCACATCGGCCACACGGTCGTGCTCAACAAGCTGCGCCAGCTTCAGGACCTCGGCCACACGGTGATCTTCCTCGTGGGCGACTTCACGGCCGCCATCGGCGATCCGTCCGGCCGCAACGCCACGCGTCCGCCGCTCTCGCACGAGCAGATCGTCCAGAACGCCCAGACCTACCTCAATCAGGCCGGCCTCGTGCTCGACCTTGACCGCACCGAAGTCCGCTACAACTCCGAATGGTGCAACAAGCTCGGCTCCGTGGGCCTCATTCAGCTTGCCTCCCGCTACACGCTCGCACGCCTTCTTGAGCGCGACGACTTCGCCAAGCGCTACGCCGAGCAGGCTCCGATCGCCATGCACGAGCTCATCTACCCGCTGATGCAGGGCTACGACTCCGTGGCCCTCAAGGCCGACCTCGAGCTCGGCGGCTCCGACCAGCGCTTCAACCTGCTCGTCGGCCGCGAACTCCAGCGCCAGTACGGTCAGGAGCCCCAGTGCATCCTGACGATGCCGCTTCTCGTGGGTCTTGACGGTCAGGTCAAGATGAGCAAGAGCAAGCACAACTACATCGGCATCACCGACGCTCCGAACGACATGTTCGGCAAGGTGATGTCCATCTCCGACTCGCTGATGTGGGACTGGTACGACCTGCTGAGCCTGCGCGGCAACGCCGAGATCGCCCAGCTCAAGAAGGAGTGCTCCGAGGGCCGTAATCCGCGCGACGCCAAGGTGCTGCTCGCCAAGGAGATCGTGGGCCGCTTCCATTCGGACTGCGCCGCCAATGCCGCCGAAGATGAATTCAACGCCCGCTTCCGCGCCGGCGCCATGCCGAGCGACATTCCCGAAGTGACGGTCGAGGCTCCCGCCGGCGAGATCGGCGTCGGCCAGATGCTCAAGGCCGCCGGTCTCGTCTCCTCCACGTCCGACGCCAATCGCAACATCGATCAGGGCGGCGTGAGGATCGAAGGCGAGAAGGTCTCCGAGAAGGGGCTCAAGCTCAAGGCCGGCACCGTCGTGACGGTGCAGGTCGGCAAGCGCAAGTGGGCCCGCATCACGATCGCCTGAGAAGCGGATCATGATCGTTCTGATCCAGCGAGTGGCCGAAGCCTCGGTGAGCGTTGAAGGACGCGTGACCGGGGCCGTCGGCCGCGGGCTTCTTGCGCTGGTGTGCGGGGAGCCCGGCGACACGCCCGCCGTCATCGGGAAGCTCGCACGCAAGACCGCGAGACTTCGCATCTTCGAGGACGAGGCGGGCCGGATGAACAGGAGCGTCGTCGACGTCGGCGGCGATGTGCTCTGCGTCTCGCAGTTCACGCTTGCCGCGGACACGATGTCGGGCAACCGCCCGAGCTTCTCCAGAGCTGCGCCGCCCGAAGAGGGCCTTGCCGCCTTCAATGCGTTTGTGACGGCGCTCAGGGGCGAGGGGCTGTCCTGCCCCACAGGCGAATTCGGCGCGCACATGCGCGTCTCGCTCGTCAATGACGGACCGGCGACCTTCAGCCTCCACCTTAGGGCTGATGGTGCTGGCGCCGACTAGTCCCAATGCTCTAGACTGTGGTCTTGGGCCGAAAGTGATGATATAAATAGAGGACGCCGCCCGCTCCGGGCGGCTCCGCACGTGGAGAAGCACCCGGTGAAAATCACTTCCGACAACTTCAAACAGGGCGATTTCATTCCTGAAGCCCTTGCCTGGGGCCGAATCGGAGAGGACGGCTCGACCGTCCGCTCGACGAACCTCAATCCCCAGCTCTCCTGGACGGACGCGCCCGAGGGCACGGCGTCCTTCGTGCTTGCCTGCCTTGACGACGACGTGCCGACGGATCTCGCCGAGCGCGACGCCTCGGGCGAGATTCCTGTTTCCCAGCCCCGCCGCCGCTTCGTGCATTGGGTGCAGCCCAACTGCCCCGCTGACGTGACGAGCATCGCCGAAGGGGCGCTTGCGGAGGAGAGGAAGACGACGCCGGGCTTCGGCGCCGTTTGCATCAACGACTACAGCCGCGGCGGCACGCCTGCTCCGGGCGAAACGGGCACGGGCTACGATGGCCCCTGTCCGCCGTTCTTCGACGCACGCTGGCACTACTACCGGTTCATGGTCTTCGCGCTCGACGCCCCGAGGCTCGAGCTTCCTGAAAATGCGACATGGCAGGACGTCGACGCCGCCATGAAGGGCCATGTCCTCGCGTCGGCTGAGCTTGTTGGCCGCTATACGCTCAATCCCCGTCTGGCCGCCCTTTGAGACGACCGGCATTCACAGAATCCACGTCATTAACCTCCGGCGGCATCCGCCGCCGTCTTACTAAAGGAACTGAAGTCGTGTTCAAGCGCTCCAATACCATTGAGGCCGTCGATCCCGCCGTCTGGGACGTCATCAGCCACGAGACCGCCCGTCAGGAAGACCACATTGAGCTCATCGCGAGCGAAAACTACGCTTCCCCGGCGGTCATGCAGGCCCAGGGTTCCTGCCTCACGAACAAGTACGCGGAAGGCTATCCCGGCAAGCGCTACTACGGCGGCTGCGAGCACGTCGACGTCGTTGAACAGCTCGCCATCGACCGCGCCAAGAAGCTCTTCTGCGAGCCCGCAGGCGTCGAGATGGCCGTCAACGTGCAGCCCCACTCCGGCGCTCAGGCCAACTCCGCCGTGTACTTCGGCCTTCTCGAGGTCGGCGACACGATCATGGGCCTCTCGCTTGCCGAAGGCGGCCATCTGACGCACGGCATGCACCTCAACTATTCCGGCCGCTACTTCAAGGTCGTTCCCTACGGTCTTGACGCCAACGAGGCGATCGACTACGACCGCGTTGAACAGCTCGCCAGGGAATGCAAGCCGAAGATCATCGTCGCCGGCGCCTCCGCCTACTCGCTTCGCATCGACTTCAAGCGCTTTGCCGAAATCGCCCACTCCGTCGGCGCCTACCTGATGGTCGACATGGCCCACTATGCGGGCCTCATCGCCGCCGGCGTCTACCCGACCCCGTTCGGCCACGCCGACATCGTGACGACGACCACGCACAAGACGCTCCGCGGTCCGCGCGGCGGCCTCATCTTCTGCCGTCCCGACCTTGAGAAGAAGATCAACTCCGCCGTCTTCCCGGGCATGCAGGGCGGTCCGCTCATGCACGTCATCGCCGCCAAGGCCGTGGCTTTCGGCGAGGCGCTCGACCCCAGCTACAAGGAGTATCAGACGCAGGTGCAGAAGAACGCCGCAGCCATGGCCGCCGCCTTCGTCGAGCGCGGCTACAAGATCGTCTCGGGCGGCACGGACAACCACCTGATGCTCGTCGACCTGCGCACGAAGTTCCCCGAACTGACGGGCAAGCTGGCCGAGAAGTGCCTCGTGGCCGCCGACATCACCACCAACAAGAACATGGTTCCGTTCGACAGCCGGTCGCCGTTCCAGACCTCGGGCCTGCGCTTCGGAACCCCGGCCATCACCACGCGCGGCCTGAAGGAGGACAAGATGGACTACATCGTCGGGCTGATCGACCGCGTGCTGCACGACCCGGAGAACGAAGCGAACATCGCCGCCGTGCGCAAGGACGTGAACGCGCTGATGGCCGACTATCCGCTTTTCGCGTGGTAAGATGAAGGAGGTCATCGACTTCTTCCGCCGGCTGCACGACGACAACACCCGGGAATGGTTCGACGCCCACCGCGCCGAATGGACCCGTGTGAAGGGACGGTTCGCCGATTTCACCGGACAGCTGATCGGGGGCATCGCGTCGTTCGACCCCGAGGTGCGCGGCCTGCGTCCGCAGGACTGCACCTACCGGATCGCCCGCGACACGCGTTTCTCGCCCGACAAGTCGCCCTACAAGACCTATATCGGGGCTTACATTGCGCCGAAGGGCAAGAAATCGGGTTTCGCGGGATACTATTTCCACATCGAACCCTGCTGCGACAGCCTCGTATGGAGCAACCTGCTTTCGGCGGGGCTCTACTGCCCCGAGCCGGTCGTGCTGCGCAGCGTGCGCGAGGAGATCCTCGACAACGGTGCGGAAATCGCGGCGGCCATCCGCAAGGCCAAGGGGTTCGCCATCGTCGAAGAGAACAAGCTCAAGCGGGTGCCTACGGGATTCCCTGCCGACAGCGAGTATGCCGAGATGCTGAAACTCAAGGATTTCTATATTGCCAAGAAGATCACCGAGGAGTTCCTGCTCTCGGACGACCTGCTGGAGCGAACCCTCGCGGAGTTCCGCCGCACGCAGCCGTTCATCGCGATCCTGAACCGTGCCGTGCAGTTCGCCTACGAAGAGATGATGTAACCTGCCCGTGCAATAATGCAACCGCCTTCCCTGACCGGGGAGGCGGTTTTTTGTTGGCGGGAGCCTCCGGCGCGGCACCGTACGGGGGCAATAAAAGGCAAAATCCGCCGCCGCCCGAAAAAAAACAGGGCGATTCTTTGCCTGCGGAATAGGTGATTCGCGCGCTTTCCTTGTATTATATACAAGAAAGAAAGCTATGCGACAACAAATACAGAAATTCGGCAGGGCCCTGAGCGGCATGGTCATGCCCAACATCGGCGCGTTCATCGCGTGGGGATTCGTCACGGCGCTCTTCATCCCCTCGGGATGGTGGCCCAACACCCAGATGGCACGCCTGGTCGACCCGATGCTGACCTACCTGCTGCCGTTGCTGATCGCCTATACGGCCGGGCGCAACGTCGCCGGCGAACGCGGCGGGGTAATCGGGGCCATTGCCGCCATGGGCGTCATCGTCGGCAGCGATATCCCGATGTTCATCGGAGCCATGGTCATGGGCCCGCTGGGCGGGTATACGATCCGGTGGTTCGACAAACTTACGCAGGGACGCATAAAGGCGGGCTTCGAGATGCTCGTGAGCAATTTCTCGATAGGCATCCTCGGTATGCTGCTGGCCATACTGGGCTATTGGGTCATCGGCGGTGCGGTGACGGGGCTGACGCTGCTGGTCAGCAACGGCGTGGAGGTCGTGATCCGCCACGGACTGCTGCCGCTCGTGTCGCTTCTGGTCGAGCCGTCCAAGGTGCTGTTCCTCAATAATGCCCTGAACCACGGCATCTTCTCGCCGATCGGCATCGAGCAGGCCCGCGAAACCGGGCAGTCGATCATGTTCCTGCTGGAAACGAATCCAGGCCCCGGGCTGGGCGTACTGCTGGCCTGCTGGTTTTTCGGCCGCGGCAATATGCGCCAGTCGGCGCCCGGCGCCGTAATCATCCAGTTCTGCGGCGGTATCCACGAAATCTATTTTCCCTATATCCTGGCGCGCCCGGCGCTGATCCTCGCCCCTGTTGCGGGCAGTGCCGCCGGGCTGCTGTTCTTTTCGCTTGCCGGGGCCGGACTGGTGGCGCCGGCTTCGCCCGGCAGCATCATTTCGGTGCTGGCCATGGCTCCCAAAGGCCAGACCCTCGTCGTGCTGGCCGGAGTGCTGATCTCCACGGCGGTGTCGCTGCTCATGGCGGCGCCCTTCGTCCGGCGTGCCGCCACCGCGGAGGATATGCCGACAGGCGCAATCCCCGCCACGCAGGGCGGGGCGCCCGCCGTAAAGGCCGCGCAGTACTTCCCGGCACATATCCGCAAGGTGGTTTTCGCCTGCGATGCGGGCATGGGGTCGAGTGCGCTGGGTGCCACGCGGTTTCGAAAAAGGCTCTCCGATGCGGGCATCGGCATGGTGGTCGGCAACTGTGCCGCGGACGGCATTCCCGCCGATGCCGACGTCGTTGTCTGCCAGTCCGTGCTGGCCGGGCGGATCGCCGGAGCGGGACATGGCGCTGCGCTGGTCGTGATCGACAATTTCCTGGCAGACCCGGCCCTCGACGCCCTGTTCGCCCGGTTGGCGCAGCAGGACGGTGCGGACGCCATTCCCCGAGCCGGCGGTCTGCCTGCCGGGACGGCGGATGCACAGCCCTCCGACGCCGGCCTGCGAAGGGTGGGGGATGCCCCGGATCGCATGGCCGCCCCGCAGCCGGACGATGCCGCGGGGCGGTCTTCCGGCGAGGTTTTGCGCCCCGGGAATATCCGGACGGGGCTTCCCTCCGAACCCAAGGAAGCCGCGATCCGGCGGGCTGGGGAACTGCTCGCAGCGGGCGGATATGTCGAACCCGGATATGCGGATGCCATGCTGCGCCGCGAGGAGTCGGCAACGACCTATATGGGCATGGGCATCGCCATTCCGCACGGGACGTCCGACGCCAAGAAGTGCGTCCTGCACTCGGGCATCGTGGTGCTGCAATACCCCGGCGGGGTTGCGTTCGGCAACGAAAAGGCATACCTCGTAGTGGGCATTGCCGGCGTGGGGGACGCTCACCTCGATATCCTGGCCCGGCTGGGCGAGGTATTCGGGGACGAAGAACTGTTGCGGAGGCTGACGACCGAAGGCGATCCGCAGGTGATATACGAAGCACTGAAATAACTACCTATATGACAACCGGAAAAGTAACGATCACCGCCCCGAACGGCATGCATGCGCGGCCTGCGGGCGAACTTGTAAAGTTAATCAGGGGGCTTGCGCCCGCCAGGATCACCCTGCGCACCGCGGCCCGGGAGGCCAGTGCCGTGAGCATTCTTTCGCTCCTGGCATTGGGGCTCAAACACGGCACCGAAGTGGAAGTCTGCGCCGAGGGCGGCGACGAAGCCGCCGCCGTGCGGGCCGTAACGGATTTCATCGCCGGCATCCGCGAATGATGTTCACGATCCGAGGAATCCCGACGGCGGGGATCGCCGTCGGGACGGCGTTCGTGCTGCAACGCCGCGCATCCGCCGCTGCTACGGCCGCGGCAGGCGACCCCGTGGCCGAGGCCGGGCGGTTCCATGCGGCGCTGGAGCGTGCGAAGGCGGAGCTGTCCGCACTGGCGGAACGGGAGGCTGTTTTCGCCGCCCATCTGGAGATGGCCGGCGACCCGATGCTCGCCGGGCTGGTCGAGGGGAGGATTGCGGAAAAGCACCTGTCCGCCGAGCAGGCGCTCGGAGAAGCCTGCGAAGAGGTGTGCGGCATGTTCGCGGCGCTCGACGACGACTACCTGCGCGGACGTACCGACGATGTGCGGGACGTATGTGCGCGTATCGGCCGCATCCTGTCGGGCGAAACCGCCCACGATCCCTTTGCCGGGCTGGCTCCGGGGACGATCGTGGTGGCCGACGAGCTGGCGCCTTCGGATACGGCACAGATGGATTTCAGCAGGGTCGCCGGATTGGTGACGGCGCACGGAAGCGTGACGAGCCATGTCGCGATCATCGCCCGGAACAAGGGCATCGCGGCGCTGGTCGGCGTTGCCGGGTGCATGCGGCAGGTCAGAACCGGCGACCGGCTGATAATCGACGGGGAGCGGGGCGAACTGATCGTCGATCCCGATCCGGCTACCGGACGCAAATACGCCGCGCGGCTCGAATCGCTGCGCGGCGGATGCACAAGCGCCCGCCGTCACGCCCGCCGGGCGGCGGATCACGGTGCTGGGCAATGCCGCGAACGTCGACGAAGTGCGACGCGCGCTCGATGCAGGCGCCGAGGGCATCGGACTTTTCCGGAGCGAGTTCCTCTACATGCAGGGCCCGGCGCTCCCCGACGAAGAGACGCAGTTTGCGGCATACCGTGCCGCGGCGGAGCTTTGCGGGGCACGTCCGCTGACTGTACGGACACTTGACATAGGCGGGGACAAAGCATTGCCCTACATGCATTTCGAGCCGGAGGAAAACCCGTTTCTGGGATGGCGTGCGATCCGGGTTTCGCTGGCCATGCCGGAGCTGTTCCGCACCCAGCTGCGGGCATTGCTACGCGCGAGCGCATTCGGCAACGTGCGGGTGATGTTCCCGATGATAGCTTCGGTCGGGGAGTTCCGCGCCGCCAAAGCGGTTGTCGAGACCTGCATGGCGGAACTCGACGCAGAAGGGGTTGCCTACGACCGCGACATAGCGCTGGGGGTGATGATCGAGACCCCGGCCGCCGTATTCATCGCCGACGAACTGGCTGCCCGGGCGCGGTTTTTCAGCATCGGCACCAACGACCTGACGCAGTACGTGATGGCCGCCGACCGTGGAAACCCCCGCGTAGCCTACCTTTGCGACGCATTCGACCCGGCCGTGCAACGCAGCATCGGCATGGTGCTCGACGCCGCGCACCGGGCGGGTATCGAAGCCGGGATGTGCGGCGAACTGGCTGCCGACCCGCGCGCCACGCAGCGCCTCGTGGCGCTCGGTCTCGGGGAATTCAGCGTCGGCCCCCCGGCCATCGCCCCGTTGAAACACCGTATACGGACTGACAAATAATTTTTATCTTTATCCCAACGTCTAAAACTCGAATTATGAAGAAAACAATGCTCCTGCTCTTCGCCCTCATGCTGTCGTCGGCGATTTGTGCGCAGGATTACCACGTTGTCCTGTGGGACAACACGACGGCACCCACCTCGAACGGGCTTTCGGGCGACGAGGTCGAATCCAAGCCCGGACAGTGGAAAAACACGCAGACGGCCGAAATGTGGATTTACAAGGCCGGGGACAATGCCACGGGACAGGCGCTCGTGTTTTTCCCCGGGGGCGGCTATTCGTCGCTCTCGGTCGGCAACGGACATAAGGAGGCCCAGTGGTTCGCCCGGAACGGCATCACGGCCGCGGTGGTGAAATACCGCCTGCCCAACGGCCACAGCGAGGTTCCGCGCAACGATGCCGACGAGGCGCTGCGCGTGATGCGTTCGATGGCTGCGGAACTGAACATCGACCCCGCGAAAGTGGGGGTGTCGGGGACTTCGGCCGGGGGTTACCTCGCCGGGAGCGTCGGGACGCTTTCGGACGTGAAGCCGGGCTTCATGATCCTCTTCTACCCGGTGATCTCGGCCGACCCGGACAAACGCCATAAGGGGACTTTCGTACAGCTGCTCGGCGCCGAAGATGCCGACAAGCCCCTTGCACAGGAGTTCTCGCTCGAAAAGAAGGTCGATGCCGCCACGCCGCCCACGCTGTTGTTCCATTGCGACGACGACAAGGTGGTACCAGCCGTGAACAGCGCGCTGTTCTACCAGAAGCTCAAGGAACACGGCATCAAGGCCACGCTGCACATCTATCCGTCGGGCGGCCACGGCTGGGGCATGAACTCCCGCTTCCGCTATTACGACGACTGGCAGAAAGCCACGCTCGACTGGCTTTCGACGCTCTGATCCCGCGGCGCCTGCGGCCCGTGAAACGACAAAAGAGGCTCTTTCCAGAGCCTCTTTTTGTTGTGCGATCCTGCCGGCATTCCGGTACGGGAGCCGGCGCCGTTGCCGCGTGCGGCCGATCCCGGGAATCCGGCGGCCGCTGCGCTTATTTCTTGCGGTAGATGACCTCGCAATGCTCGCCCGTGAGGTATTCGACGATATTGAGCACCTCTTCGAGCGAATTGGATCGCTGGTAATTGAACGTATAGCGTTTGTCGCCGTAGCGTCCCGGCACCGAAAGCCGCACGCCGAAGGTCGTCTCGATGTGCGAGATGATCTCGTGCAGCGTAGCGTCGGACATCGTCACCAGGTCGTACTGGGTCAGCACGAGGTGCGAAGCGTTGACCTGCGTAATGGCGAGGTTGTCGTCCGCAGCGTCGTACAGGGCGCGCTGGTCGGGTTGCAGCGTCACCAGGTTGACCCCTGCGGGCGTCTGAAGGCGTACGGAACCGTGTTCGAGGACGACTTCGGCCTGCTGCGAACCTTCGTAGGCCTGCATGCAGAAGGAGGTGCCCAGCACGCGCACGCGCAGTTTGTCGGTGGACACGACGAACGGGGCGGCTTCGTCCCGCGCCACCTCGAAGAAGGCCGCGCCGGCCAACTGCACGTTGCGCTGCGTCGGGCCGAAGGCTTCGGGCAGCGTCAGTTTCGTACGGGCGTTGAGCCACACATGCGTGCCGTCGTCGAGCGTGACGGTCGTCACCGCATCGCCCGTGTTCTCGTAAACCCGGTATATGTCGGGTGTCGAGAGGAAATGCCATGCCGTGCCGGCGCAAACGGCGAGCAGGACGGCAGCAGCGGCCCCCAGCGTCCACCGCACCAGCTTGCGGCGCCTGGCGGATCGCTCCCCGGCGGCGATCTTCCCGATCCGGTGGTCGGTGCTGCGCATGAACGATGCGAAGCGCGCCAGGTCGGTGCTCTCCTCGAAGACGCAGCGTGCCCCCCACAGGCTCTTCAGTTCGAAGAAGTATTTGCGGTGCTCCTCCGACTCCTCCAGCCACGCGAGGAGATATTTTTCCTCCTGCTCCGAAGTCTCCCCGGCAAAGTATTTCTGTATGACAGCGTCCATTATAATCGTATCGTCCATTTGTTCTGTGTCCGTTTAGTATACAATCCACGGGCGAAATCTACCCAAGCGGATGGGAATTATTTTGCAAAAAAATGAAAAACAGCAGCAGAATCAGCTCCGATTTCGACAATTTTGCCCGCAGTTGCCTCAGGGCAAGGTAAATATGGTTTTCGACCGTGCTCTGCGCAATCCCCATCTGTTCGCTGATCTCGCGGTGGGAGAATCCTTGCAGGTAACTCAGCGAAAAGACCTCGCGGCATTTGGCCGGGAGGGCTGCGATCGCCTCGTTGATACTCGTGCGCAGATCCTGCGAGTAGAGCTTTTCGATGACCGGATTCCGGTCGGGATCGTAATAGGCGTAGCCGATGCTTTCGATACGTTCCTGGTAGTAGGAGCGGTAACTGCACGCATGGCGGTGCTTGTTGACGTAGTTGACCGACTGGTTGTAGACCGAACGCAGCAGGTAGCCGTAGAGCGACTGCCCCGGGTCGAGCGCCTCGCGGCGCACCCATACGTTAACGAATACGTCCTGCACGACGTCCTGCGCCCAGTTCCCGTTCAGGAAGAGGCGTGCGTAGGCCGTCAGCGGCGCATAATAACGGCCGCACATCTCGTCGAAGGCTTCGCGGCTCCCGGCGCGTATGGCGGATATGAGTTCTGCAGGCTCCATGTTCGTATGCACAAAGTTAGAAAATATTTGCAGATTGGCGAGCCCGCCTGCCTTTTTTGTTTTCCGCAGGGCAATAAAAACGGCGGCGGGCATGATACCCGCCGCCGTCGGCTGTCGGTCGCGCCTTCAGGGAACTGCGGGGTGCCAGGCGAAATTCCCGGGCACAGGCGCACCGCCCTGCGGCAGTCAGTTGGCCGACACGAATGTCCTGGTGAGGAGCTCCTTCAGGGTCTCGGGGTTGTTGGTGGTGATGAAATCCATTCCCCATGCGATGCAGGTCATCATGTCCTGCACCGTGTCGACCGTCCATACGTTCGTGACCATGCCGTTGACATGTGCCTCCTTGACCCATCCCGGATTGCCCGAATAAGCCGAGAAGCGGTAGTCGATACCCCCGATGCCGTCCTGCCGGACTGCGGCGGGAGCCAGGTCGCCGTTCAGGTATTGCACCATGGCACC
>OJSN01001579.1_pt1 | contig 15929 bp, 10 predicted proteins | sample 1599421 | NCBI WGS metagenome assembly OJSN01 (sample SAMN04168659, study PRJEB22393) | human gut metagenome | biome: human gut microbiome; feature: stool | host: Homo sapiens | collected 2014-05-12
TCGCCAAATATGACTCCATCTCTGGATCAGACAGGTTGAGAGAGACCTGAAGCAGGTGAACCCGAACCATCGTTGATTGCGGCATGGAAGCTTCGGCCTCCGGCTTAATCCCGGAAAGTCTGAGCATCAGCCTGTCAACGGTCCTGGACGTTCAATTTTGGCAAATTCTGGTACCATATTCCCAAAATTACACGCCCTTTTGGGAATATAATCCCAAAATGTTCCAAACCTGCAGGTTAGCTAATCATGTTCAACTTTCCCTACATTCGCCGCGAGCTCGAAGCCCCCATCTTAAGAGGCACACTCCGCAATCGAGCGGAGCTGATTCTCGGTCCTCGACAGGTAGGTAAAAGTACAATGCTCGATCATCTTGTACAGAACCAGCGTTTCATTAAGCTCACCGGAGAAGATGAGGACGACCTGAGCATCCTTGCAGATCCGAAGACATTTCTCACGCTAACGCAACAATTCCCAAATGTCATCATTGACGAAGCGCAGTTTGTACCGAACATTGGCCGCGTGATCAAGCGCTTAGTCGATAACAACACAACGGACTCGCGCATCTTCGTAACCGGTTCCAGCGCCCTGGACCTTGGTGGCCATCTCAAAGAATCTGCAGCCGGCCGCTTCAATTCGTACAACCTTTGGCCTCTTTCTCTGGAAGAACTTGCCGAACACAGCAGCTGGATCGAAGTCAAGCGTCAAATCAATGATCGCATGATCTATGGTTGCCATCCTGATGTAATCAATGATCCGGCCCATGCCAAAGAGTATCTTCTCGACTTCACGGATTCCATTTTGTACAAGGACCTGTTCAAACTGGCTGAAGTCCGGAAGCCTACCGATCTCACGAAGTTGGTTACGTTCCTTGCAGCTAACGTTGGCTCCGAAATCCGCTACGGCTCCATCGCTTCCGAACTTGGCATTCAAAACAAGACTATCGAACGCTATGTCGATTTATTGGCCTCCTGTTTCATCTTGAAGGTTGTTCCTTCGTGGTCGAGAAACCCAACGGCAGAGCTCAAACTCAGTAAGAAAATCTATTTCTACGACAATGGAATTCGCAATGCGCTATTGAAGAACTTCGCGCCTGTGCCTGCACGCGAAGACAAGGGCGCTCTTTGGGAAAACCTGTTCTTCACCGAACGCTTAAAGCTCCATGCCTTTAGGCGAGACGGCGGAGAAATCTATTTCTGGCGAACCAAAAAGCAGCATGAGATGGACTTTATCGAGATTGTGAACGGCACCATTGCTGCCTTTGAGTGCAAGGCTGGCAACAAAATCAACTCCACCTCAATCAAAGCATTCTCTCGCGCCTATCCGAACATTCCGGTGACAGTTGTCTCCCCTGACAATATTGACCAAGAGCCGGCGGAGCCTGCGAGCTTAGCAAATGCATTTGACGCCCCTCCAAATCCCTGACCGTCCCGACGGCAAGTCTTCAATTTGGCAAATATTGGGATTATATTCCCAGAATGTTCGGCTTTTTTGGGATTATAATCCCAAAATGTTCCGTTGATAGTCTGATCAGGCCGGGCTTTTGACTTTCTCCCAGCGTCTGATCTCTGGACCACCCTAGCCTTTCTAGCTCTTCGGGGATATCTGTGGGTAAAGGATATCCCCGCTGTCAAGCAATACTCAGGTTCCCGGCGCCGGCGCAACTCGACGAAATGCTTCATTTAGTGAATTGGCTCACAACGCCAAACCTCTGTCACAGGCAAATTAAATCAGTCTCCTATCAAAGCGAAATAATCTTTATAGACGGTCATTACCGTCGCGAAATTCCCCTAATCACTGTTTACCAAAAAACGATAAGCAAACCATAAAGGATATCCGGACGAAACGTTGCTGACAAATAACTAAAAAGAGGTCCCGCGTAACAATCCCGCAGGACCCTTTATCTGCTTTCAGACGGTCGGAGAAGGATGGCAACCGTCCTCATGCCTTATCAAGCCTTTGCTGCACTTCTACCAGCAATGCGCCCGAAGACGTGAATGTCCAAGATAGCATTGCCGCCCACGCGGTTCGAACCATGAATGCCTCCTGTGATTTCACCCGCCGCGAAGAGACCAGGGATCACTTCACCTTGACGGTCGATGACCTTAGCTTCACCATTGATTCGGACCCCGCCCATCGTGTGATGAACCGCCATACCGGAGAGCGAAGCCCAAAACGGAGCCTTTTCGATCTTGAAGGCCAGATTGCGATCGGCCTTTCCGAACTTTGGATCTATCTTCTTTTCAACGAAGCTGTTGTATTCGTCAATGGTCTTCTTGAGAGCATCGGCGGGCACTCCCATCTTCTTTGCAAGTTCTTCGATCGTATCGGCAGTGAAGGCGTCACCCGTGGCTAGACCAGCCTTGGCATCATCACGAACGATCTGGTTGTAGCTGTTGAAGCCGTCGTTATCCACAATGGCAAAGCCATACTTTTCCGGAAGATTGAGAATGGCGTCGCGAAGCACATCGCGGCGAGCATCTTCTGCAACAAAGCGCTTACCCTGCTTGTTCACGAATACGTAGCGGGCAACGTCCAGATGGAGCGCCTGACGCTTTGTATGTCCCGGAGGGCAACCCGGATTGCACTGAATGTAGTCACAACCAAGCAGGTATGCACCAGCTTCGTTTGCAGCCAACATCACTTCACCCGTCGAGCACGACGAGTTGTTTGTCGTCGTCAACGTCAACATGCGCGGGTCGTGAATGGCACGTAGTTTCGGATTCGCAGCGAAACCGCCGGCAGCGAGAACGACGCCCTTCGTTGCACGAATGAAGATGGTCTTGCCTTTATTGGAAGCCTCGATGCCGAGCGTCCGACCAGAGCAAAAGTCCTCACGAATGATGCGAACAAGCTTCGTGTTCATCAAGAAATCAACCTTCAGGTCATCACAGCGCTTCTTAAGGACTCGAATGAAGCTCGTGCCCTTCGGTTCCAGAGCAAGATGAGACCGCGGCCAAAGCGCACCATAAACCTGAATGACAGTCGGTCGGAACTTAAGGCCCAGACCTTCAAGCCAGTGAAGCGTGTCGAGACCTTGACTGCAAAGAATTCGAACCAATTCCGGATCAGCACGACCGTCACCTGCATCAAGTGTCTGCTGAATATGCTTTTCAACGCTGTCTTCAATACCCTGCGGTCCTTGACGTTCCGGGTCACAGCAGTTGTAGTACCCGCTCGAAATCAGTGTATTGCCACCCGGGAAGGCAAGCTTTTCAATCACAGTTACCTTAGCCCCATTTTCAGCTGCGGAAACAGCAGCAGCCAGACCAGCACCGCCGGTACCAACAACAAGAACCTCAGTAGTAACATCCCACTTCGCGGGAATGTCTTGCTTGCCTTTGGCCTGCGCAGCTGGAGCCAATGCCGCAGCAGCCGCTGCCGCACCGAGTCCGAGCATATTTCGACGAGAAACAATGGCTGTCATACTTTTCTCCTTTGGGTTTATGGCCGAGAATTTGAATTGTTCTCCTTCCAACTGAGTAAAGCGTAACGACAAACCTTTTTATTTCATATCCGATGATCATCGGAAGTGAAAACCACAATACTCATCGTACAAACGTCAACGACTTCCCTGCAGCACCAGCACCGGCTATTCGGCCGAAAACAAAAGCATCCAACAACCCGTTGCCGCCCAACCTATTCTCACCGTGTATTCCACCTGTAGTTTCACCAGCGGCATACAGTCCATGGATTGGCAGACCATCCTTACGAAGCACGCGGGCGCCACTGTCGATACGAATGCCCCCCATGGTGTAGTGAACAGACATGCGCACCTTAGCCGCATAGAATGGCGGCTTTTCAAGACGTTTGACAAGCATCCACTTCTCGCGCCCTTTTGGATCATAACCCTCCATGACAGCGCGATTATATGATTCGACGGTCTCAATAAACACCTGAGGATTAACATCCATTGCACGCGCCAAGCCTTCGAGCGAATCGGCTCGAACAGTGGCTCCTTCTCGAATTCCCATCGCACCAGCTTGCTGAAATAATGACGGCATTACCTGAAAACCGTCAGAGTCGACTATACTGAATGCAAAGCGTCCCGGCTGAGAGAATATTGCATCGCGAATGGTGTCTCGAGCTCCATCTTCAGGTACGAATCGGAGGCCCTCCCTATTGACGAGAATGTACCGCGTCACGTCAAGATGAAAACCCGTCCGATGATGCCCACTGACAGGCCCCAGATTGCATTGAATATCCTCCATCCCAATCAAGTCCGCACCGATGCGTTCAACTACTTCAAGTATCTCCCCGGTAGCACTGCTTCGACCAGTAAATGAAAGACCTTCAAGGCGAGGATCGTACTTGGTACACAGCCGACTATTGGCTGAAAAGCCGCCAGTAGCGATTATGACGGCATCTGCCGATATATTGGGAAGGTCCGCCCCGGCCCTTCTGGCCCTTACGGCTAGCACGCGATTTTGATCAACCACAAAGCCTATTACCTCTGTTTCGGTTTTAATCGGAATGCCTGCTTTTTCACAGGCACCGGCTAGAATGTTGACGTACCCTCGCCCGTGCGAAATAACTGGATTGTGAGAGCGCGGCCATAGACCGCCGTAAACCTGAAAAATTCCCGACTTGAAAGCAACTCCATAACTTTCAAGCCAGCGTAGTGTATCTAGGGCACCGAAGGCCATCTCATTGATCAGGCGAACGTCGCCCTTGCGATGTCCAGACTCGTAGGTCTGAAGAGCAAACAAAGATGGAGAATCATCGATTCCAGCACTCTTTTGACGTTCGGGATCAGGCGCGTTGATCACCCCGCTGCTCACCAGCGTATTGCCGCCAATGACTGGCATCTTCTCGAGGATTTTGACATCAGCTCCAGCTTCATGTGCCGACAGAGCTGCCGCGAGACCTGCAGCGCCGGATCCGATTACCACAACATGGGGGCGATATGATGCTGCGCCCAGTTTTCCAGCTACGACCAAAGGGATCATTCCCAAAGATGCTTTTACAAGCGTGCGTCGATTCATCATGATGCCTCCTCGACAAGACGTCTCAGGAAATCGGAAGTTTCAACAGCGTTGTGCACGCCGAGCTTTCTTGAAGCCGTGCCACGATGTTGCTGAACTGTTTTTTCAGCAATCCCGAGTCGATCCGCAATCAGCTTGTTTAAAAGGCCGGTTCCGACAAGCCTCATCACATCCTTCTCACGTTCGGTCAGCGAATCCCACAGTTCCTGATTTTGCCTTCTCTCGATTTCTTGAGCATATTGCCTGCGATTGATCCTAAGCGCGTCTTCAAGAACATGCATCAGTTTTTCCTCTTCTGGCGGCTTTTGCAAAAAGTCGAACGCTCCCTGCTTGACGGCACGAACGGCCATCTCGATATCACCATGCCCCGTAAGAAAAATTATTGGAAGAACATTACCATCGGCATTGAGCCTATCGAGCAGTTCCAGACCGGACATCTTCGGCATGCGAATATCAAGGATCAGGCATCCGAGATCGGCGTCTTCGATGTACTCCTGCAAAAACAGTTCGGGATCGGTCCATGTTTTCACGCGGTAGCCCAAAGACTCGAAGAAAAAGCTCAGCGATTCACAAGTCATGGCGTTGTCGTCCACCACTCGAATCAGCGCCGGCTCTTCGAAAACAACATCTATAGAAGTCTTTTTCTCAAACATCATTTGTTCTTCTCTCCAGGATGGGCAAGCGGCAGACAAACGAAAAAAATCAGATGACCGTTCGGTCCGCGCAAAGCATCAATTCGACCGCCATGAGATTCGGCAATTCCTTGGCAAATGCTCAAGCCTAGCCCTAGCCCTCCCGTCTTTGATGACCGCAAAGGAACAAAAAGCCGGGCTATTTCGTCATCGGAAATAGTCGGACCATTATCTTCGACGGTGAAACGGCAAAAGCCCATATCTTCCTGCATGGTGATACTGATTGACGGGTGCGGCTCTGCTGCGCAGGCTTCATATCCGTTCTTCAGAAGATTGTGAATCATCAGCTCGATTTCGAGTGAGTTCACTTCACACATGATGGTCTCCGGCGCGCCCAGCTCGATTTCAATCGACGTTCTACCCGTAGATTTGAAGCGTTCAATGGAATGGCGAACAAGGTCCACCATATTTTCCATCTTGTGCTCGCTTTCCTTCATATGAGCGTAGGCTCTAACCCGGTTGACGATATCGGCTGCCTGCATGCCCTGATCGACAATGGCCGCAAGCGCCTTTCGCAACGTCTCCTCATCAAGAAAACCCCGATCGAGACGAATTCGGACGCCACGTCCGTAATTAACAACCGCGCTGAGCGGCTGTTGGAGTTCGTGAGCAATCATGCTCGACATCTGACCTGCCACGCCCGCCTTTTCAAGCGCAGCAATGCGGTCGCGCTCAGCGCCGACCTTCGTCTGCAAAGTTTGATTCTCTTGCAAAGCATCTACCAACTGAGCCGTCCTTCGTCGCACAAGCCAACCAACATAGAAACTGTGTACGATCATGATCAGAATGCCACCGAGCAGTGCCATCAGCCAGATGCCATAACCACGCCAAAGCTCGACAAGACCATATTCTGATTTGTCATGCCGTCTGCTTTCTGCGACCAATTCAAGCAAATCGGAGCTGTCGGCAGGAGAAGCCCACTCGTAGACATTGGCAAACCTAGGAACTGTTAGAAGAGCCGAAGAAACGGCTCCTATCAGGTCACGCATTTCGTCGGTTAGCAAATCCTGATGTATGCAAACTCCAAAAACCCATCCTGGATAAAGGTCAGTCGAGTGCCGGCATCTCAAATCGGTCGAATGCTTCTGGCCAAGAACCGCTAGCGTACCAGGAACAATGCTTCCGGCGGCTTCCATACGCTCCAATAGACAGGCATCCACAATACCCACGTCCCCCTTCCCTGCGGCAATCGCATGTACGACCTGCTCTGCCGGACCGTATGTGAAGACTTCTGTCCTGAATATAGGCTCATTACCGAAGAGTCTACGCAGTTCCGCCATGCCGATCACGCGGCTTTCAAATGCACTTGGAGACGTTGCGACAACGATCTTGTCGCGAATGGAATCGAGAGATGAAAGATCATGACGGTCTGCTCTCACAATAAATGCCGCAGCAGTCGTATGAGCACTGTCCCTCGCCAAGGGGCTCTTCATCGAAGCAAGTGCCCAAACTCCGTCGTTCTTTTGAAAGGATGCAAAACTGGCCGCGTCAATGATGACTGCGTCGGCCTTGCCTTCCGTGACGACAGCCTCCATTTCATCAGCCGCATAGTAACTGAGTTCGAAATCAGCAGGTATCCTGGCACGGAGATGATCAAGCGTCGCCGCAACTGTTTCCACCACAGGTTCAGACTCATCGAGAGTCTGCGCTGCAATGCGAAGGGCTGCCACGGCATTGAGGCTAAAGCAGGCAAGCAAACAAGAAAGGAGAATTGAACGAAACGGAGGCATGAAAACGTTTCCAGCAGGTCGAAAACAGTTTAACTTTAGCCCCTACGATCAATATAAAACAAGAGGCGGCCAGGATATATTCCCTCAAGCTTATGAACAACAGCAACAGGCCCCGTCTTCTTCAGACGGAGCCTGTATTCTTGCGGGATATGGACTAAAGCCGCACAAATATTCCCTGATCAGCCAGCGTTCATCGCCAACCAACGGAGAGTATTAACGACCGCCGATTCTGGTCGACGTCGAACCATTAGAGTTGTAATAGGTGTCGCCAATTCGCGTGGTCATAGAGCCATCAGAGTGATAAAGAGTATCGCCAATGCGCGTGCTCGAAGAACCGTCGGAATTGTAATAAGTGTCCCCTACTCGGGAAGTCGTCGAACCATCAGAGTGATAGGTAGTGTCGCCGATCTGAGTTGAGGTGCTGCCGTCCGAGTGATAAGCGGTGTTGCCAATAATCGTTGTCGTAGTCCCGTCGGAGTGATAGATCGTTTGAGCATTCGCCGTTCCGAAAGCAAGCGCGGTCAGAGAAGCACATAATGCGAGGATAAGTCTGCTGTTTGTCATAATGACCTCAACTCAAAAAAGTTGAATCCAGTATAGGTGTTTCGCAGACTAGGGAGGATTTCGCAAATTTGCCACATCTATCTTGGAGGCTTTGCTAGTCGAGTAGAGAGTGCCCTCACAGGCACTCCCTCCCACACCACTATGCTCAATCAGTGCTGAGCGTTCGGACGTGCCGTTCGGCATCCGGCGGTTTCTGAGTTAGAAATAGAAGGGGACTCAGCGCATCTCGAGAAGGCTGTAGAGTCCCTGTCGTCTGAAGAAAGTCTTTGGAAATGCATCGCGCATGTGAAGTGCGCCAGCGTTCCACCATGCACCCCGTCCGTTGTTGGCAGACTTCCACGCACGCTCTTTATCCAAGCCGCGACGTCGAGGTTCCCGTTCACGTGTCTTCGGTCGCTTCCATGCAATCCACACCGACTTTCGGAGATGGCGTCGGATGTGTATGTCGAGCGCTTCGCCCCCCTTGCGAGTGTCCAACTTGAAGTACTGCCGCCATCCACGCAGGATCGCATTGAGTACCCTAATCGTTCGAAAGAGTGACCCGCCGCGCGCCATGTAGAAGACGGTGCGAAGCTTGTCCTTCAGCCGCTTGAAGCTTTTCGGGTGAACTAGCGGTTGTCCCGTCGTCCCCACGAAGGTGTAGCCGAGAAATTTTGCTCCTCGAGGGCGAAAGACGCCGCTCTTGTTGCGATTAACCCGCAACTTGAGCGTCTCCTCGATGAACTTGATCGTGTTTTCCAACACGCGCTTCCCGGCGCGCTCGGACCCAACGTAGATGTTGCAGTCGTCGGCATACCTACAGAACTTCAAACCCCGTTTTTCCAGATACTTGTCCAATTCGTCCAGAACGATCAGGGACAGGATCGGGCTAAGAGGGGACCCTTGCGGCGTACCTTCGTCTCGGGGAGTTACCAGGCCGTCGGCCAGAATACCCGTACGGAGATAGCGCCGTATGAGGCGGATGAGCATCTTGTCCCTGCAATTCCGTTCGAGCATCGAGATCAGACGATCGTGGTTGACGGTATCGAAGAATTTGGCAAGGTCCATTTCGACAATCCAAGAGCGTCCTTCCGCTATGTAGCGTTGCGTTTGCTCGATAGCCTGATGTGCACTGCGGCCCGGCCGGAAGCCGTAGCTGAATTCCGAGAAGGTGGGGTCGAAGTGTTCGACCAGAACCTGTGCGATGGCCTGCTGAATCAGACGATCCTGTACAGTGGGGATACCCAGCATACGCGTGCCGCCGTCAGGTTTTGGAATGTCCACGCGCTTCACAGGCGAAGGGATGTACCTCCCTGCCCGAATGTGAGCGCAGATGCTCGCCCAGTGGCGGCGAAAGTGCCCCTCGAGTTCGTCGACGGTCATCGGGGCTCCTTTGTTGGCTCTCACGCGCTTGCATGCCAAAAGCATGTTTTGCGGCGAGAGTACTTTCTCCAGTGAAATCACTGAACCTCCTGTTTTCGTCCAGTGCGTGGCCCCTCTTTTCTGCTCCTTCGGCCTCTGGACTCACAGCCTCCCTCGGGCTTCCGGCCCTTGGTCGGGAGTGAGCTCTACTCTTCTTCTACTTCGACTTGCGCTACTGCCGTCGCATCGGAGAGTTCCACGCTCTCTACTTACATAACTCAGATTCGGCCCTTCATGGCGATAATTTCACCTTACTACGGCCTCGGCTGACTTCCATGCCGGTATCCCTCGGCCTCTCGACCTCGGTAGCCTCTCGGCGTCGACATGGATATCCCCAGGTATCACACATGTGCTTCCCTCCCTACCTGCCGGATCTACGTGCATCCCTCCCGGAACAGCTTTGGGTTAATCGACCTGTGCCGACTCTCCCGAGATACACGCCGCACATCCGATTCCTGTTCGTCAGGCTGGAGTTTTGTTATCGGCTTCCTTCATCAAGGTCGTTGCCTCCCTCGACTTGCACGATTCACTCGTCCTTCCCCTGTTCGGGCGGACAGCGGACTTTCACCGCATAGACACACGTGCGCTGCTGGGCGCACAAAGGAAAGGCTCATGCCTGATAACGACAAAGGCCTTGCCACTTCATGACGAGTTGGCAAGGCCTTCTGATGAATCTTGATCGAGTAGCACACCACCGCAAGGTCCCCTAGGCGAGATGGCTGTTTGAGCGGTGTGCCGGAACTTTCCCAAGCATCGCGTAGCGGAGGTGACGTGGAAAGTCTCGCTTTAAAGCATCAACGCGTCTGCCCAACGTTCGAGAATCATGGGTGCCTGCCATTCAAGGGGGCGACAGTAGTACGGTACTCCGACTATTCGTCCTTCTCTCAGAGCCCTGCATGACTGCAGTTCCGGATGAGCTTTTACGACTTTTCGAATCACCCCGGCCCCCGCCGCGGAATCGCCTCCAATTGCGATGACATCCGGATTCTTCATCAGTAGTTCCGAAATATCGCCAAGAGGCTGAATGCCCTCGATCTGATCGAACTCCGGCGAGGATTCGAATAGATTGATCACGTCCCATTGGTCGGAAAGAAGCTGCGAGAGTTCGCTGTGAGCAGCAACGCGGAATACATAGCTTTCGTGTCTGATAGGACTCCGAATGGCGAGAAGGATGACGGCGGTCTGTCCCTTCGGCACCTCAAGTTTTGAGAGGGCTTCAAGGCGCTCGCTTCTCTCACGAATCACGCGCTCAGCCTGTCGCTGCTCTCCAAACATTTCACCTGCTCGTCTAAGCACCTCTTCGGGCGTTCCATTAACATCTAGCACCTTAACAGGGATGCCCATTTCAACCAGGCGCCCTTCTGCGGTACTCGGATCGAATCCAGCCTTTCCGTTGGCTTCAAGCAGGACAAAATCTGCCCCGATCTTTCTGACGGCAGGCGCAAGAATCTGCTCCGGATGATTCAAAAAGCACGAAATGCACTCCAGATGCTTTTCGTTGGGATGACGCAGCTCCATCGAAGGCACTTCGCCTCCTATGAGTCCCTTGCCGAAGATTCTCAGAGCTCCGAGAATTTCGGTTGCCGTGTCGCCAACAATGATGATGTTTTCATTGCGTGGAAAGGGAATGAATGGATTGCCCATGAGTATCTCCGTTTAGCGTGATGACGACATCCGCTAGCGCGCGAACGGCGTCTTGATGTGAAACCATCAGAATGGCAGTATTTGGAAGCCGGCGTCGCAGGAGTCGGATCATTCTTCCAACTTCAGGCTCGTCGAGACCGCTTGTCATTTCATCTGCAAGCAGTACGTCAGGCGAAGCCAAAACAGCTCTTAGAAGTGAGCATCGCTGCTGCTCTCCGCCGGACAAAAGCGTCATCCAGTCAGCTGTTTCCTCAAGCTTTCCAACAAGATGCGCCAGTCCAGCATCGGCGAGCAGCTGCCGAACAGAATCGCCTGGCACATCGCCTGGGGCCATCGGATACGTGAGCGCCGCCTTGAGCGTCCCCTTCGGAAGATAGGTTCGTTGAGGGAGCCAAAATATTCTTCCGCGTGAGGCTATGTCTCCCTGAAAGCCGCCGCGAAAGCCTGCAAGCACCTGTAGAAGCGTGCTTTTACCTATGCCTGAAGGACCTGTCACCAGGGTGATCGTTCCAGGGCTGAGCTTCAGGTCGACGCCAACCGTTCGGATTTTGTCTCCAAACGGGACGCTCAGCGTCATATCTGCAGCCAATGGCACGTCCGAAGCTATACGCGCCGCGGCGAGCGAGCAATGAGTTTCGTCTGCATCTGTAAGACCTTGCTCCAATCTTTGAAGACGTTCGTATGCAGCGGCGAGCCGCATCAAATCGTCATAGGCCATGATGAACCAGGACAATGATCGGGCGACATCGTTGAAGGCTCCCCGTATCTGCATCAGGCCGCCGAGCTGAATGGAACCTGACAAAAATGAAGGAAGCGCGAAAAAGATCGGAGCCAGATGCGTAAACTGCCCAACGCTAACAGTAAAAAGGTCGAGATCCCTCTTCCGCTTAAGCAGCGCTATCTGCACATCCACCAGATAAACGAGACGATCCTTCAATCCCGCTACCTCGACGCTTTCAGCGCGAGCACCCGCAATTGAATCCGAATACCTATGCTTTTCGATGAGAGCGGCACGGAGGTTGGCCTCGCGATGTTGCGCCTCAATGTTGAGAGGCTTAAGCTTGCGTCCGATGAAATGCGTGATAGCCGTTGCGATCAGCGTGTAAATAATGCATGTCCAGAACATGTAGCCGGGAATCGTGAAGCCGAACAGGACTGCAGATCCCGACAGATTCCATAGGATCACCGAAAAGCTACCGATGGTTAGAAGTGAGTCGTAGAAGCTTACAGCAAGGCTCACTGCATAGGCCACCAGTGTCTTGACATCTTCAGTGATTCGCTGGTCGGGGTTGTCGGGCTCGCGTCCACTTTCCCTTAGCAAGTAATGCGCGCTGTCTGGTGACAGCCACCGGTTGAAGAAGAGTGACGTCAAGTCTCGGCGAAGCGCGAGCGTAAGGCGGTCCTTGAGATATCCAGCCCAGACCAAAAGCAGGATAATGACGGCGGCAAGTCCGATGAAGTAGAGAAGCTCACGAAAGATGCCGTCGCTGTCCACTGCCTGCAAGGCGTTGAAGAAGCGCCCATTCCAATCGTTGTAGAGAACCGCAAGCTTGATGTTGAAGGCATAGGCCGCCAGAACGACGCCAAAAAGAAGCCACAGCCTCCAACGAACCCGATTGAACAGATAAGCGAGAAGAAGTCGCTTCAGGCCTCCGTTAGTCGTCCGAATCATGTTAAAAAATCGGCGGAGCATCCGCTTGAAGAGACGCTCCGCCCGCAGTCAGAAATGATCAAAACTGAGCCGAGAGCCACGCGCGGAACGAACGGGCGTAGCCGTAGGAATCCGTTACCGAGACATATTTCTTGTTTGTGAGATTGTCGACGGCAATGCCGGCTCTCACGGTGTAGAAGTTCGGAATCTTCGGCGTCCAGGTCAGGCCGACGGAATGCGTAGCATAGCCGCCCTGATATTTATCCTGGGAAGTCCAACCGCCCTTGGCGCAATGAAGCTTGTACCAAGGTTCGAGCTGAACTTCCTCAAATCTGTAGCCGGTGCGTAAATTGGCGGACTGAGGCGTGACGCCGGTCACGCGCTCGTTCGTATCCTTGTTCTCCGACTTGAGGTAGCCGTAGGATGCCGACACTTTGAAGCTGTCAATTACATACGAAGCCGAAAGCTCGATGCCCTTGTTCACGACGTGGCCCAGATTCTTCGCACGGTAGGTGAATACCGGCAAACTGCCGCTGTTGTCAGGTTCCACTTCCACGTTGATGAAGTCCTTCACATCATCGTAGAAGACAGAGGCGCGAGCCGTGAACCGATCGCCAACACCGCTAAGGTTCTTAAAGTCAAGGCTAGTGCCGATTTCGTAGTTGACGGACTTTTCAGGCTTGAGATCCGGATTTGGGATGACCACTGATTGGATTCCCCAGCTCGAATAGTCCATACGGTAATACATCTCGTCAAGAATCGGCGGACGATAGCCTGTCGTGACGGAGCCCCAGAACATCACCTCTTCTATCGGCGTGAGCTTGACCGTGACACCGGGCGTGAGCTTGCTGTCCGACAGGGACGGATAATCTGCGTTAGACTGGCGCTTGAAGTACGACCAGCGTAGCTGGGGCGCGATGGCGAGGTAATTTGTCAGCTTGTACTGATCCTCGATAAAAACACCTGCGTCCAGGCCTTCGGCATCAGGGCGCGAAGTGTCATCCGCCCATTCGCCTGAATCCTTAGTTAACCCGCTTTGCTCCGTGCGGGAAAAGTCTAAACCGTAGGTTAGGTCGTGTCGACCGAACAATTCAAAACGGCTCGTGTTCTGAAAGTTTCCGCTGAACGACTCAAACTTGTCCTTAAAGATACGGGGAACATTGTTTTCAAAATTGAAATTCGACTGAGCGTACTGAAGGCCGGTCTTGAGATTAATGAACTCGTCTAATTCGTACTCCCACTGGCCGATGATGCGGTGTTGCTCATAGCGGTAACTGTCGAACCGAGTCCCCTTTTCACTGTCGTTGTGCGCGATGTCATAGGCATAGGAAAGCGTAGCTGCATTGTTGTCAGTCGGAGAAAGCGTGGCCTTGATAAAGACGGACGTCGAATCATTGTCCACGTCCGCCGTGGAGCGCAGTCCCTTATATGACGTTTTAGCCGCACCAGAATCTCTGCGTGTTACGCCGGCTACAACGTCCCACATATCGCTGCGTCCAAACGCATAGGCACTTTTCGACCATGAGATGGAATCAGAACCGTAGCCGACCTTGACGAGAGCGCCGAAGTCCTTGTCCGAGTCGGCCAGAAAATCAGCGGCCGATTTCGTTTCCAGAGCAAGCGTGCCGCCGATGCCGCCGTTGCCGTACAGCGCGCTGCCGCCGCCGTTTCGAACCTCCACCTGCTTAAGGATTTCAGGGTCGGCAAAGACGCCCATCGGACGGTTGCCGCCCATCGTCAAGTCGTCCTAACGCATGCCGTCAATCAGATATGTTATCTGATTGGGTTGAGAGCCTCGAATAGACACGCGGTTATACATCACCGAAGTTGAGGACGTCGTATCTACGTTCGGAATCGTATCCAGAATTTCGGCAAACGTCAGAGGCTGAGTTTGCGCGATCTCCTTTTCCGACACAACCGTTATAGAACTGGCCGCCTCGGACAGCGGCTGGTTCACACGGGTGGCTGTTACGACCACTGGCTCAAGCGATTGAACAGTTTCAGCTACGGACAACGTGGAAATGGCGGAAAGAATCGCTAGCGTAACGGGAGCAACAAGAGGTTGCGCTAGAAAGCTAGTTGCGAATTGGTTGGATTTCTTCATATTTTCGTCTCGCAAGCAGTTGAAATGCTCATGCACAATGAGAATGCTTCTCATTATACAATCAAACTAAATGGTGCGATGATACGGGTTTTCCCGCTCTTTCCGAGAACTCCAGTTTGTCGCATCCCTCTTCTTTTTTTCTTGGAGGGAGCCGACCAGACTTTTTCTTAAAAGTCAAGGCCGCGTTCCACGGACTTCCGAGATGATCCAAAAAAACGGGACGAAGTCTTGACGTCGATGAACGTCGGCGTGCCCGAAACGCCTCGCGTCTGGCATACTCGAAAACGACCCCCGGGGGGCTGACCGGTTTTCGCGGCCCCCCTTTCCTGCCGAAACCAACCCACAAGACCGCAAGTCGCTCCCATGATCGTCAATGCCGATGAACTCAAGCTCTTTCGAACCATCTACGAGACCGAATCCCTGAGCGAAGCCGCGGCGCGGCTGCAGCTTTCGCTCTCGAAGGCGAGCCGTCAGCTCGCATCCCTGAGAAAGACCTTCGGCGACAAGCTCTTCGTGAGGTGCGACCACCGCATGTGTCCCACGCTTCGCGCGCGCTCGCTCCTGCCCAAAGTGGACGCGCTTCTGAGCGGCTTCGAGGCGCTTGAGGATCCCGGCGTCTTTTCGGTCGAGCAGCTCCGCCATGTCTTTCGCATTGCGGGGCTCGACAATGCGCTCCTCTCCTACTTCGGGCCCGTGCTCGGCGCGCTCGGCCGTCATGCACCCGGCGTGAGGCTCAACTTCCATTCGATCTCCTCGAACTTCTACGCCGAACTCCATCAGGGCCGCATCGACCTTGCGATCTACGCAACGCAGGAATCCTTCCCGACCTTTCGCAGGCTCGCAATCTGCGAGGACGCCTACGTCTACGTGGCGCGCGGCACGTCCGAGCTCGCCCGGCGCGTCCTTTCGGGGCAGGTGCTCACGGAACGCGAGGTCAGGGCGCGGCAGTCGGTGCAGATCGCGCTTCCCAAGGCCTCGGCCGACGACTGCGGCCTCATTCCCGTGATCGAGAGCCTCGATGCGTCGGGACAGGCCTCGCCTGTTCTCTCGGCCCCCTACTTCGTCACGGTGCCCCTCCTCCTCGGCGCGGAGGCCACGACTTGCATCCCGTTTCAGACCGCGCACGCGCTCTGCCGCACGACGGACCTCTGCATTCTCGGA
>OJSN01001584.1_pt1 | contig 15901 bp, 16 predicted proteins | sample 1599421 | NCBI WGS metagenome assembly OJSN01 (sample SAMN04168659, study PRJEB22393) | human gut metagenome | biome: human gut microbiome; feature: stool | host: Homo sapiens | collected 2014-05-12
GAGCAGCCCTTAACTCGTTGCGGGGAGAGTGGAGTCCAGAGGTAGGGAGGGGGGATTCGAAACACCCCTCCCTACCTCTGGCCCGCGCGGAGCGCAAAGCCATTTGACCGAAAGAATAAAACCTGCCCCGCGCCACAAGCGCGCACGCCCACTTCCACTTAAAGAAAAACCTCTTCCGTAACAATATGTATCCTCCCCGGTTTCGCCATCAGCTCCTCCTCCGTCAGCGGCGGGGCCTTCTCCGCCCAGAGCCACCACCCGGCCCAGAGGACGGGGACCGCCGCCGCAAGGGCCAGCCCCGGCCAGAGCACAGCCGGATAGCCCAGCGCCGCACTGCCGGGCCAGAACACTGCCGCTGCACAGAGCGCCAGCGCCGTCCAGCCCTCCCAGAAGATCGTCGTCCATTGTGTTTCCTGTCGCATGGCTTTTCGCCTCCTTCTGGCCCCAATATAACGCACTCCGGGCGAAAAATGAGGCGAAACGGCCCGCCTTGCACACAAAAACATCCCGGCTTGAGCCGGGATGTTTTTCTAATTCTGGTCATGGCTCTTCCCCACCCACGAGCAGACGACTCCGCACACAAGGCTGGTGGTGATCCCTGCCGCGGCGGCAGTCAGCCCGCCGGTGAGGATGCCGATGGCCCCTTCCTCTTCGATGGCCGTCCGCACGCCTTTCGCCAGCAGATGGCCGAAGCCCAGCAGCGGCACGGTAGCGCCGCAGCCCGCGAACTCCGCCAGCGGCGCATACCACCCCACCGCCGAGAGAATGACGCCCGCCACCACATAGCCCGTCAGGATGCGGGCCGGGGTCAGGCCGGTGAGGTCGATGAGCAGCTGGCCGATGACGCAGATGCCGCCGCCCACCACGAAGGCCCAGAAGTAATTCATCCGTTTTCCTCCTTCTGCTGCGGGCTGCGCAGCTCCACGAGATGGGCGATGGCCGGGATGCTCTCCTTCTGCAAAAAGGTCGTCTGGCTCATCAGCGCGCCGGTGGCGATAAAGAGCACCCGCTTCTGGGTCCCCTTCTCGAGGCGGGGCAGGATATGCCCGCAGAGGACGGAGGCGCAGCAGCCCGGGCCGGAGCCGCCGCTCTTCACAGTCTGCTCGGCGGCATCGTAGAGGATGCAGCCGCAGTCCACATGGTTCTTGAGCAGAAGTCCTTCTGCCGCCAGCAGGTCGCGCAGGAGCTGGCTGCCCACATGGCCGAGGTCGCCGGTGTAGATGCGGTCGAAGTCCGCCGGGGCGCTGCCGGTGTCCTTCAGATAGTGCAAAAGGGTCGCGGCGGCAGCGGGGGCCATAGCCGCACCCATGTTGTTGATGTCTTTTATTTTATAGTCCTGCACCCGTCCGAAGGTGGCGGCGCAGAGCTGCACACCCTCACCGGCGGGCCGCAGCAGGCAGGCACCCGCCGCCGTAGCCGTCCACTGGGCGGTGGGCGTCCGGACAGCGCCGTAGCTCAGCGGCGTGCGGAACTGACGTTCTGCCGCACAGAAATGGCTGGACGTCATCGCCAGCAGGCCGTCGGCCATGCCTGCACTGCACAGCGCCGCGCCGAGGCCCAGCGCTTCGGCCATCGTGCTGCAGGCCCCGAAGAGGCCCGCAAAGGGGATGCCCAGCTCCCGCAGGGCGTAGCTGGACGCGGTACACTGGGCCTGTAAGTCGCCCGCCAGCGCGAGGCTGACGTTATCCGGCGTCGTCTCCGCCTTTTTGAGGCAGAGCCGCGCCGCCCGCAGGGTCATTTCTTTCTCGGCGGCCTCCCAGTTGGACTGGCCGAAAAAGTTGTCGGCGCTCAGCTCGTCGAAACAGGCGGCAAGGGGGCCTTCGCCCTCCTTTTTGCCGCCGATGGCCGCATGAGCCGCCACGACGGGCGGCGTCGGGAACAAAAGAGTGTCTCCGCGTCGTGCAGCCATCACAGTTTCCTCCTTTATGGGGCTGATTTTATCTGTTTTTTGTGGTATACTGAATTTTAGTGTGAAAGTGCAATTTCCGCGCTTCCTTATGCGTATCCTTGGCAGGGGGACTTTTACTGAAGCAGCCAGTAGACGCTGCCGTAGAGCACCGCCGCCAGCGTACCGTACACGATGACCGGCCCGGCGATGATGAACATCTTCGCGCCGGTCCCCAGCACACGGCCCTCGGTCTTGAACTCGATGGCCGCACTGACCACCGCGTTGGCAAAGCCCGTGATGGGTACGAGGGTGCCTGCGCCCGCTTTCGCGGCCAGTTTCTGGTAGAGGCCCAGCGTCGTCAGCAATGCCGACAGCGCCACCAGCGTGCAGCTGGTGAGCGTCCCGGCCAGCTCTTTGTCGAGCCCCATGGTCAGATACCACCCGCGCAGCACCTCGCCCAGCAGGCAGATGCCGCCGCCCACGCCAAACGCCCAGAGGCAGTCCATGCCCAGCGGCGAGGGCGGGCCGACCCGGCGCACCCTGCGCCCGTATTCCTCAGCCGACATTTTCATCCTGTTCGCCTCCCGGGAATAGGATGTCCGCCCGTGTGCAAAAATATACATACCCTTAACAAGAAAGAAGGTCCATTATGAACCCCTCTGCTCCTCATCCTCACCGCCGGCGCCTCACCCGCGCCGAGGTGCGCCGCCGCAGACGCAGCCGTGCCATCCGCCGGGTGGCCGGCCTTACCGTGATGCTCTGCGTCGCCGCAGGCGGCGTCTCCTTCCTGCTCACCCGCCGTGCCGTCGTCCCCAGCGCTTCGGCGGCGTCCGCCATCTCCATGCCGGCCCAGAGCATCGCCGATCCCACTGTGAGCTCTGCCGAGAACACCGCTGCCCCCGCCAACGCCCTCGGCCTCACCGCCGACGAGGCCCGCGCCATGCTGGCCGACCCGCTGATGGTGCTGGTGAACCACACCAGCAAGATGCCGGACGACTATACTTTCGATACCAAGGAGTGCGGCTCTGCCACCGCCGTCAACAAAACGCTGCAGACCGTGGCCTGCGACGCCTTCCTCTCCATGCAGAAAGCCGCTGCCGCCGACGGCGTGACCGTCTGGATGCAGAGCGGCTACCGCAGCGTCAAGTACCAGACCAGCCTCTACGAGCGGAAGACCAAATACTACCTCGACAAGGGCTACGACAACGCCACTGCCAAGGAAAAGGCCGCTGCCGTCGTCAACCCTCCGGGATACTCCGAGCACAACTGCGGTCTCGCCGCCGACCTGAACAGCCCGGAGCACACCGGTCTGGACGAGGGCTTCGAGAAGACCGCCGCCTTCCGCTGGCTCTGTGAGCACGCGGGCGACTACGGCTTCATCCTCCGCTACCCCAAGGACGCCGAGGACAAGACGGAGATCATCTACGAGCCCTGGCACTGGCGGTATGTAGGCGTGGAGAACGCCGCTAAGATCAACGCCAGCGGCCTGTGCTTTGAGGAGTATATCGAGACTCTGCAGAGCATCGCCGCCGAGGGCTGAATCCACTGGTGAAGAAAAGGTTAAAATTTCACGCTTCGTTTGCAATTCTGCCGTCGATATGGTAGACTATCTTGGGGTTTCGGGCCGACAGTTTTCGGGGCGGCCGGGCCTCAGAATTTTAACGACAAAAGAGGGAAATCTTTTATGAATATTCGTTTGAAACTCGTCCTTTCTGCTGCTGCGCTGGCTGCGGGCTGTGTCCTGCTGGCAGGCTGCGGCGGCTCTGCTTCTTCGGCATCCTCTGCCGCTTCGAGCGCAGCGTCCTCCGAGGCCGCCAGCCAGAGCGCCTCTGAGCCTGCTGCTTCCGTTTCCGCTGAGGAGAACGGCGCTTCCGACGCCGTAGCCTCTGCCGTGGACGCCCTGCTGGAGGCTGACCCCATCTCCAACCAGTTTGAAATTGATGCTATTAGCATTGAGTATGATTTCTTTTTGGATGCCGACGATGTTGTAACTTATAAGGGCATCAAGAGCAACGACAACGGCGACGCTGGCCTCGTTCTTGCTGTCGAAGCCGCTGATGGCAAGGTGCAGAATGTCATTGATGGTATGAAACAGTATCAGCAGCTGCTTATCAATAATTGCGAAAATTACCCCGATGAATTTGCTCAAGCTTTACAAAACGCTAATGATGCCATCATTGATAATAATGGTAATCTTGTTGTTATGGTAGTCGCCTCCAACGACTGCTCTTCCGATTTGACCAGCGCCGTGAAGGACGTTCTGGGCAAATAAACAGACTCTCTCGGGCCGGTGCCGTGGCGGCATCGGCCTTTTTCGGCTTTATCACAATGTTAAAAGGAGGCTGACGCCGTGGTCTTCAGCACCATCATCTTTCTGCTGCGCTTTCTGCCCATCACACTGGCGCTGTACTATCTCGCGCCCCCGAAACTCAAAAATACCGTTCTGTTCCTGTGCAGCCTCGTGTTCTACTGCTGGGGCGAGGTGCGTTTCTTTCCGGTCATGCTGGCGCTCGTCCTCATCAACTACCTCTGCGGCCTGGGGCTTGAGCGCTTCGAGCAGAACAAGACCGCCCGTCTCATCCTGCTGCTCATCGCGCTGGCGGGCAGTCTCGGGATGCTCTTCTACTTCAAGTATGCAAATTTCGTGCTCAGCAGCATCAATGCCATCTTCGGCACCGGTTTTGCGCCCATTCAGGGCATCAGCGTACTGCCGCTTGGCATCAGCTTCTACACCTTTCAGACACTTTCCTACACCATCGACGTCTACCGCCGGGATGTGAAAACGGAGCATAACATCATTGATTTCGGTGCTTACGTCGTCATGTTCCCCCAGCTCATCGCCGGCCCCATCGTCAAGTACCGGGACGTCTCCGACCGTCTCCACGTCTACAAAGGCCGCTATGAGCTCAAGCAGATCGAGGACGGCATGACCCTGTTCACCTTCGGCCTGGCAAAGAAAGTCCTGCTGGCCGACGCCATCGGTGCGCTCTGGACAGACATCATCGGCGTAGCGGACAGCCCCTCCGTCTCCTTCGTGGGCCTCGCCAATGCTTCCACCCCGCTGGTCTGGCTGGGCGTCATCGCCTACTCGCTCCAGCTCTATTTCGACTTTTCCGGCTACTCCCTGATGGGCATCGGCATGGGCAAGATGCTGGGCTTCGACTTCCCCCAGAACTTCAACTACCCCTATATCTCCGCGTCCATCACCGAGTTCTGGCGGCGCTGGCACATGACGCTGTCCGGCTGGTTCCGGGAGTATGTGTATATTCCCCTCGGCGGCAACCGCAAGGGCCTCAAGCGACAGATCTTCAACCTGTTCGTCGTCGAACTGCTCACCGGCATCTGGCACGGCGCGAACTGGAACTTCATCTGCTGGGGCCTGTACTATTTCGTGCTGCTGGCTCTGGAAAAGCTCTTCCTCCTGCCCTACCTCAAAAAGGGCAGGGTCTGGCCCCATATCTACACCCTCTTCCTCGTGGTCGTAGGCTGGGCCATGTTCGTGGGCAACGACGCAGGCGTGGAGTTCGGCCTGCTGTTCCGCAAGCTTTTCATCCCTTCCGACGGCGTGATGCCCCTTTACTTCCTGCGCAACTACGGCGTACTGCTGGCGGTCTCCGTCGTCTGCTGCACCCCGCTCATCGAAAAGCTGTGGAAGCTGCTTTCCCGCAATGCCATCACCAAGGCGCTGACCATTCTGGTGCTGCTGACGGTCTCGATGGCTTATGTCGTGGGCAGCACCAACAGCCCGTTCCTGTATTTCAACTTTTAAGAGGAGGCGTGAACGATGGACAAACATTCAAAGCGCTCCGCTTCGATTTTCCGCTATCCGGTCCTTATCGCCTTCACCCTGTTTTTTGCCGGGCTGTTCGTGCTGGACCTTGTCACGCCGGACCGGGCCTACAGTGAACTGGAAAACACCACCCTCTCCCAGCGGCCCGGCCTGTCCAGCGTCTCGGCTGATGGGCTGAACAAGTTCTTCACGGCCTACACGAAATACGTCAAAGACCAGGTGGCGGGCCGTGACAACTGGGTCGCCCTGCAGAGCACCGTGGAAACAAAGGTGATGCAGAAAGAGCAGAGCGGCGGCATCCTGCTGGGCAGACAGCAGATGATGTTCCCCCGCACCTACGGCCTCGTTTCCAGCGAGACGCGCACCCTGCCCAAGAACACTGCCGCGCTGGAAGCGCTCTGTCAGCGATACCCGGGCAAGGTCAACGTGATGCTGGTGCCTGCGGCGTCCGCTATCTACCCGGAAAACGTCCCTGCGGGGGCTCCGCTGCTGGACGAGGGCCGTTATCTCGACTCGCTTTCCGATGCCGTACAGGCCGCCGGAGGCCGCTTTGTGGACGTGCGGCAGACCCTCACCGCGCACAAGGACGAATATATCTACTACCGCACCGACCACCACTGGACAAGCACCGGCGCTTACTACGCCTACAAGCTGCTCTGCGACACCCTGGGCCTTACGCCCTTTGATCCCTCGGCCCACACCGTGCTGACGGCAGACGGCTTCTACGGCACCCACTACTCCAAGGCGCGGACTCCGGACGCAGAACCGGACACCATCACTTATTATGACCTGCCGAACGAACTGACCATCTACTCGGTCAGCGGCCCCGGCCAGCCCGCCGACGGCGAGACGACCGGCCTGTACGACACGGCCAAGCTGGACGTTTACGACAAGTATGCCATGTTCCTCCACGGCAACAACGGCCTGAGCCGCATCAGGGGCGACGGCACCGGGCGCATTCTCGTCATCAAGGACAGCTACGCCAACTGCTTCGTGCCTTACCTGACGGCCAACTACGCCGACATCGACGTGGTGGATTTCCGCAACTACAACTACGGGCTGGACAAGCTCATCGCGGACAACGATTACGACCAGCTCCTCGTGCTCTACAGTTTCGACAGCTTCAAGAGCGACCCCTACCTCTACCGGGCCGGCGTTGCGGGCTGATACTGGGAATTATTGCAGTATTTTTCCACAAACTTCCGAGGTGTTTTTCATGCATTTTCCCGGGTTTTTGTGGTTTCTGTCCAAAACCCTTGCACAAAATCCAGCGTTGTAGTAGAATGATGCTGTCAGAGAAGTTAGCTCTGCAAGAGGGATTTTTGCAGCGCGGTGCGGTGCGCCGTCTGCTGATATGAAGGAGTGATTCTTTATGAAGAAATATATGGAATTGCCTGCTGATTACGCAGTGCTTTCTGACGATGAGATGACCTACACCACCGGCGGCAGCGCTGTTGGCGGCATCGTCACCATCGTGGGCGTGGCCGTTCTGGCATCCAGCTATGTCTGGGGCATCTCGCAGGCCAGAGACTGGCTGAGCGTTGACAGCAACCGCAGGGGCAATCCTCTCACCGTTATGGGTCGTGCAATGGACGCCATCGGCAACGATATGTCCAAATCGCCTTCCAACTTCCTGCGTGACGTTGTTTCCACCGGTACGGTGGTGGCTCTCGCTCCCCTGAGCGCGCTGCTGCTCATCCTGTAAGTTTCCCCTGCGGCTTTTCGGAAACTTCTATCTTTCGTCAAACCGGCGCACACCGCGCTGTTTTGGGATATTGTTCATAAAGGAGTGCTATTATGGAAAACATCATGATGCTGCCCGCTTCCTACTGCGTGATGAACGAAGAGGAAATGACCTATACCACCGGTGGTGCCAGTGCTATTCAGGCTATCGCTGCATGGGTCTTCCCTCCTTATGCATGGCTTGCGGGCGTCACCGCTATCCGTGATTACCGCAAGAAGAACCCTAATACTTGGACTCAGGACGGTCTGGACTATTTCGCAAATGATATGGGGAAGAGTGTATCTAATTTCCTCTATGACCTTGCGTGTGCCAGTTGGGTTCTGGGTACCTCCGCTACCGGAATCGGCCTTGTGATTAACGCAGCTATTATCCTGCTTTAATAACTCAGGAGACTCCAAAGAACAACAAAGGCGGCGGCTCTTCCCGCAAGGGAAGGGCCGCCGCCCTCTTTTTATTTTAGTGCTGCGGCTGGACATGGGGGACGAATTCCAGCTTCAGCTCCATGCCCATCCCTTCTGCCAGACGCTTGAGCGTCCGCAGCGAGGGATTGGCGGTTCCATTTTCCAACCGACTGATATTGGCCTGATTGATCCCCGTGACCTGTGCCAGCTGCTCCTGTGTCAGATTGCAGTTCTGCCGTCCTTCCAGAATGGCGTGCATGATCTGCCGTTCCGGCTCCTGCGCTTCCCACTCTGCACGGAATTCCGGGTCTTTCATCTGCTCGTTCAATGTCTCTCTGAAATTCTTTCCCATTGTTCAGCTCTCCTCTCTCTGCTGATGATCTGCTCTGTACCGCTTGGCTTTTTCGATCTCTCTCGGGGGTGTCTTCTGGGTCTTTTTCACAAATCCGTTGGTCAGGATGACCTTCTTCCGCCGGTCTTGAGCCATCGGGAAGCTCATAATATTCTACTTCATAGCTCATCGTATCACCGCATTTTTATTTGTTCTCCACCCTCATTATATGTTATATAAAGCATATTGTCAAGCCATTTTTCCCAAGCAAAAAGCAGAGGCACCCGAACCGGATGCCTCTGCCTGTTTATGGACGTGTTGATTTAGTTATTGAACATATCCTTCAGCTTTTTGAAGAAGCCCTTGCGCTTTTCGTAGTTATCCTCTTTCAGGGTCCCCTCGAACTTCTTCAGGGCCTCACGCTGGGTACGGCTGAGCTTCTTGGGGATCTCAACCTCGCACTTGACGTACATATCACCGCGGCCTCTGCCATTCACATACTGGACGCCCTTGCCGCGCAGGCGGAAGGTGGTGCCGCTCTGGGTGCCTTCCGGCACATTGACCTCGACCTTGCCGTCGATGGAAGGCACCGTGATGGTATCGCCCAGGACAGCCTGACTGTAGGTGATGGGGAAGATGACGTAGATATTGTTTTCATCGCGCTGGAACACCTCGCTGGGCCGGACAGTCACCGCCACGATGACGTCACCTGCGGGGCCGCCGTTGGTGCCGGCATTGCCCATGCCCGAGAGGCGGAAGCCCTGATCGTCGTCGATGCCCGCAGGGACATTGGCCTCCAGAGTCTTCTTGACCGCGATGGTGCCGCTGCCGTGGCAGCTCTTGCAGGGGTTCTTGATGAGCTTGCCCTTGCCGCCGCAGCGGGAGCAGGGCTGCTGGGTCTGCATGACGCCGAAGGGCGTACGCTGCTGGCGAATGACAAAGCCTCTGCCGCCGCAGTCAGGGCAGGTCTCCGGGCTGGAACCGGCGGCGCAGCCGCTGCCGTGGCACTCGGTACACTCCTGCTGACGGGTGATGGTGATGTTCTTTTTGCAGCCATGCACCGCCTCGTCAAATGTCAGGGTGATGCGCACCCGGATGTCCTGGCCCTTGCGGGGGGCGTTGGGATTCGCCGAACGGCTCGAGCCGCCAAAACCGCCGAAGCCGCCGCCAAAGATGTCGCCGAAAATATCGCCAAGGTCAACACCGTCGCCGCCAAAGCCGCTGAAACCGCCAAAGCCGCCGGGGCCGCCGCCGTTCTGGGCAGCGTAGTTGGGGTCAACACCGGCAAAGCCGTACTGGTCGTAGAGCTGGCGCTTCTTCGGGTCCGAAAGCACCTCGTTTGCCTCGTTGATCTCCTTGAACTTTTCCTCGGCTTCCTTGTCGCCGGGGTTATAGTCCGGGTGGTACTTCATGGCCAGCTTGCGGTAAGCCTTTTTGATCTCCGCGTCGGTGGCCGTCTTGGATACACCCAGCACTTCGTAGTAATCACGTTTCTCCTGTGCCATAATCCAATCACCTCTCGTATAAGCAGCAACCTCCCCTATATAGCAGCGCACTGCCGCTTCCAGTACAGACAGCCTCAGGCAGATCTGTACAAGCCTGACCGGCCTGCCAGTGGCTCCCCTATCAGGGGAGCTGGCGAGCGTCAGCGAGACTGAGAGGTTTTCTCTATAACCAGCAAGAGCCGCCCCGGCAAAACCGGAGCGGCTTTTGCTATTCTACGCGCATACCCGCCGGTTTGGCCGGATACGCACTGCTGTGTCTCAAATCAGACTTCCTTGAAGTCTGCGTCCACAACGCCGTCATCGCCCGGCTTCTGCTGGTTGTTTGCGCCAGCATCGGGGCCGGGCTGTGCGCCTGCGGCCTGCTGCTGTGCAGCAGCGGCAGCCTGATACATCTTCTCGAAGACGTGGCTCAGAGCATCCTGCTTTGCCTTGATGTCGTCGATGGAGCCGGACTGGACAGCGGTCTTCAGGTCGGCCAGCTTTGCCTCAGCCTCGCTCTTGACGTCGGCGGACATCTTGTCGCCGTTCTCCTTCAGCATCTTCTCAGTCTGGAAGACCATCTGGTCGGCGCCGTTGCGGATGTCCACTTCCTCACGCTTCTTCTTATCGTCGGCAGCGAACTGCTCAGCTTCCTTCACAGCCTTGTCGATGTCGTCCTTGGACATGTTGGTGGAAGCGGTGATGGTGATGTTCTGCTCCTTGCCGGTACCCAGGTCCTTCGCACTGACCTTCACGATACCGTTTGCATCAATATCGAAGGTGACTTCGATCTGAGGCACACCACGGGGAGCCGGAGCGATGCCGTCCAGATGGAAGACGCCGAGGCTCTTGTTGTCGCGGGCAAACTCACGCTCGCCCTGCAGGACATTGATCTCAACAGAGGGCTGGTTATCCGCAGCAGTGGAGAAGACCTGGCTCTTGTGGGTAGGAATGGTGGTGTTGCGCTCAATGATCTTGGTGCAGACGCCGCCCAAAGTCTCAATGCCGAGGCTCAGCGGGGTGACATCCAGCAGCAGCAGACCCTTGACGTCGCCCTGCAGGACGCCGCCCTGGATAGCAGCACCGACAGCCACGCACTCATCGGGGTTGATGCCCTTGAAGGGCTCGCAGTTCAGCTCTTTCTTGACTGCATCGTAGACAGCGGGGATACGGGTGGAACCACCGACCATCAGGACCTTCTTCAGGTCAGATGCGCGCAGGCCGGCATCCTGCAGAGCCTTGCGGACAGGGGTCATGGTGCGGTCGACCAGATCTGCGGTCAGCTCGTTGAACTTTGCACGGGTCAGGGTCATATCCAGGTGCTTGGGGCCGGTAGCGTCAGCCGTGATGAAGGGCAGGTTGATCTGGCTGCTCATAGCGCTGGACAGCTCGATCTTTGCCTTCTCGGCAGCTTCCTTCAAGCGCTGAGCGGCCATCTTATCCTTGCGCAGGTCGATGCCGTTCTCGGTCTGGAAAGCGTCAGCCATCCAGTCGATGATGCGCTGGTCGAAGTCGTCGCCGCCCAGATGGGTGTCGCCGTTGGTGGCCAGAACTTCGGTGACGCCGTCGCCCATCTCGATGATGGAGACATCGAAGGTGCCGCCGCCCAGGTCGTAGACCATGATCTTCTGGTCATCTTCCTTATCGATGCCGTATGCCAGAGAAGCGGCAGTAGGCTCGTTGATGATACGCTTGACGTTCAGGCCGGCGATGGTGCCGGCGTCCTTGGTAGCCTGACGCTGGCTGTCGTTGAAGTAAGCAGGAACGGTGATGACGGCCTCGGTGACAGGCTCGCCCAGATAAGCCTCAGCATCAGCCTTCAGCTTCTGCAGGATCATAGCGCTGACCTGCTGGGGAGTGTACTCCTTGCCGTTCAGGGTCACCTTGTGGTCGGTACCCATCTGACGCTTGATGGAAGAAACGGTGTTCTCGGGGTTGGTGATGGCCTGACGCTTTGCGACCTGACCGACCAGACGGTCACCGGTCTTGGTGAAGCCAACAACAGACGGGGTGGTGCGGGAGCCCTCGGAGTTTGCGATGACGACGGGCTCGCCGCCCTCCATGACAGCCACGCAGCTATTCGTAGTACCAAGGTCAATACCAATGATTTTGCTCATAAATGAAGTCTCCTCTCAAAAGAACTTGTTTATCTCATGCTTAGATGTGAAGCGGATGTCTATATTCAAAACCCCTGCGGGTCTTTGCGATGTCACTCGGCCACCACGACGGTCGCGTGGCGGACGATCTTGTCGCCCAGCTTGTAGCCTTTCTGGTACACCGTGATGACGGTGCCGCTCTCCTGCCCGTCCGGGGCGGGGATCTGCTGGACGGCGTTCATGAAGTTGGGGTCAAAAGGCTTGCCCAGCGCCTCGATCTCCTCCACATGGAGGGCATCCAGTGCTTTGGCGGCTTTGTCCAGCGTCATGGTCACGCCCTTTTTGTAGTTCTCGTCGGTGGTGGGGGCGTTGGCTGCCATTTCCAGCGTGTCCAGGATGGGGATGATCTGGTTCACGGCGAAGGACACGCCATCGTTGAACTTCTGGTCAGCCTCGCGGGTGGAGCGCTTGCGGTAGTTCTCGTACTCCGCTGCCATCCGGAGCAGCTGGTCTTTGGCCTGTGCGGCGTTCTTCTCGGCTGCGTCGAGCTTTGCCTTTACGGCGTCCATCTCACGTGCCTTCTTATTGAACCAGCCATCTTTCTTCTTGGCGTCTGCGGGTTCTGCCTCGGCCTCCTTCTCGGGGGCTGCGGCGGTCTCGGGCGCTTCCTGAGGTGCGGCTTCGGTCTCCTTTGCTTCCTGCTCGGGAGCTTCTGCCGTCTTCTTGGTCTCTTCGCTCATTCCAGATCCTCCTTATATATCACAGTCCGCCGGGGTGCGGCCATCTGCGGGGTGTCTTTTCGTTTGCCGCTCATGCCCTCGCCAAGCTCGTCGGCGAAGAGGTGGAGCAGCGGCATCAGCTTCTGGAAGGGCATCCGGGTCGGCCCGATCAGGGCCACCGTACCCCACAGCCCGCCGCCTACCAGGTAGCGGTCGCTGACGATGCACAAGCCGGGGATCTGAGGTTCCAGATCCTCGCCCAGCAGCACGCTCTCACTGCGGTCTGCCGGGGGTGCGATGATGCGGGCCGCCTGCTCTTCGTCGTTCAGCAGGGTGAGGATGTCGCCCACCTTGCCTTCGAGCTGCGGCCAGTTGAGCAGGTACTGCTCACCGCCCAGAAATACGTGGGGCTGTGCGGAATCCTGCAAAATCGCAGCGGCTGCGCTGATGACCGGAACCAGCTCCGGGTCGATTCGGCTGCACAGCTCTGCCAGCAGCCGGTTGGACAGGTCCACCGGCGCAACGAAGGTCAGGTTGCGGTTGAGCAGCGCGGCCAGCGCAGCGGCGTTCTCGCGGGAAAGGCCGGTGCGGACCCGCGCCACACGGGTGCGGACGTAGCCCGCCGTCGTGACGGCCAGCACAGCCGCCGCGCTGCGGCCCACCTGAACGACTTCGTAGTGGGCGACGCAGAGGTCTTCGGCACAGGGGGTGCTGACGGCTGCGGTGCAGCCGCTGATGGCGGCCAGCGCCTTTGCAGCGCCCTGTGCGAGCTTTTCCGGCTCATGATCGAGGCTGGCGAAAACGGCTTCGACGCGGGCGCGGGTCACGCGGTCCAGCGGCTGGTCGTCCGTCAGCAGATTGTCGAGATAATAACGGTAGCCCTTGGCACTGGGGACACGGCCCGCGCTGGTGTGGGGCTGCTCCAGCAGACCCAGCTTGGTCAGCGCCGCCATTTCGTTGCGCAGCGTGGCGCTGGACACAGCCATATCAAAATAGTTTGCCAGCACACTGCTGCCCACAGGCTCGCCCTCGAGGCCATACAGCGCCACGATCGCCTGCAAGACTCGCTGCTTGCGTGCATCCATCGTCATAGCGCCTGCCTCCTTTTTGGCTTTTGTTTCTTTAGCACTCCATCTTCCTGAGTGCTAAGACCATTATAGCCAAAAATTTTTCCCTGTCAATAGCTTCTCGAAAAAGTTTATAAAGATTCATAATTCTGTCATAAACAAAAAAGGGAGCGCCTGCCAGAAACGCAGACGCTCCCCTTAATATAGCAGTTTGCGTTTTTAATGCACAAGCAACATCCGCAAACTGCATATCGCAAATATGCTATTTTGATAGGCACTATTTTTGAAAATTGCGATAATAATGTTCACTCTTCCATCTGCTTTGCCAGGAACGCTGCCGCCACGGCCACAGCCTTCTGCTGGGCAGGGTCGGGCTGCTGGGTGCGGTCCTCGGCCAGCAGACCCACGGCCCCGGTGACATCCCCTGCCGCGATGATGGGCCACGCGCAGAGCAATGGCCGCAGCGAACCCTCGCAGGGCAGCAGGACATGCTCGAGGTCGCCCTCGCTGAGGTAGGGCTTGCGGGACTCCATCACCTTTTCCAGCGGCTGGCTGACGCTGCGGTCGGCAAGGTCGCGCCTCCCCGACCCGGCTGCGGCGAGGATGCGGTCACGGTCCGCCACGAAGGCCGTCAGGGCGAAGCTTCGGCTCAGCACCTCGGCGTACTGCACCGCCACCCCCTGCAGCTCCCCCACCGGGGAATACTTCTTAAAGATGACCTCGCCGTCGCCGGTGGTGAAGATCTCGAGGGGGTCGCCGCGGCGGATACGCTGGGTGCGGCGTATCTCCTTCGGGATGACCACCCGTCCCAGCTCATCGATGCGGCGGACGATTCCGGTTGCTTTCATCTGTGTACCATCCTTCCCATTCTGCATTTTCCCATGCTGTGTAGTTATTATGTGGAAGCGGCAGGGAAATATACACCTGCCCGCCCTGTGTTTGCCAAACAGGGGCGGCTATGATACAATAAATTTACTACAGAAAGGATGGGCAGAGGATGCAGCAGATTTTGATTTTGGGCGGCGGCGCAGCCGGTCTGGCCGCTGCGCTGGCGGCAGCACAGACCGCAGAGGGCCGCGCACACATCACCGTGCTGGACAAAAACGCGAAGGTGGGCAAAAAGCTTCTGGCCACCGGCAACGGGCGCTGCAATCTCGACAACCGGGACATCACGCCGGAGCGGTATTTCACCAGCAGCCCCAAGGCCCTGCGCCGCCTGCTGGACGCCGTGAACGAGGCTGCGCCGCTGGCGTGGTTCGAGAGCCTCGGCCTCTACCCCCGCACCGACGAGGCCGGGCGGGTGTACCCGTATTCCAATCAGGCGGCGGACGTACTGGCCCTGCTGGAGCACCATCTATCGAGACTGGGCGTCGAGGTGCGCACCGGCTGCACCGTCCAGAACCTGAGCCAGAGCCGGGGCGGCTATGCCGTCCAAATCGAGACAGAGGCAGGCCGCGAGACCCTGCGGGCCGACGCCGTCATCTGCGCCATGGGCGGTGATGCCGGCCCTCAGTTCGGCACCGATGGCTTCGGCACCCGGTTCGCCGCCCAGTGCGGCGGACGGATGGCTCCCCTCTATCCCTGTCTGACAGCCCTGCAGTGTGCTCATCCCCGCAAGTCGCTGGCCGGCATCCGGGCCAAGGGCTGCGCCAGCCTGCTGGACGGCGCAGATGGCCGCGTGCTTGCCCGGGAAACGGGCGAGGTGCAGTTCACCGAGTACGGGCTTTCGGGCATCTGCATCATGCAGCTTTCGGGTCTGTTGGCCCCGGGGCGCGGGCCGAAGCGGCCTGTCGTGGCCCTCGACCTCTTCCCTGCTCTGAGTGAGACCGAGCTGACCGCGCTGTTCGCCCAGCGGGTTGGACTGCTGGGCAGCGAGGCGGCGGAGTTCTGGCTGGGCTTGCTGCCCGCAAAGCTGGGCCGCGCCCTCTGGGCTGACGCCGGTCTGCCTGAAAACGCCCGCGCCCTGCCCGCCTCCGCGTGGCCGAAACTCGCCGCCACGGCCAAGTGCTGGCGGTTCGAGGGCTTGACGCCCTGCGGCTGGAAGCAGGCTCAGACCACCGGCGGCGGCCTGCTGCTGGACGAAGTCGAGGACGATTTCCAGTTCAAGGGCTGTCCGGGACTCTACTTTGTGGGCGAGACGCTGGACTGCGCCGGCAGCTGCGGCGGCTACAACCTCCACTGGGCCTTCGGCAGCGGCATCATCGCCGGGCGGGCGGCGGCAAAGCTTCGCAAAAAGAAGAAGTAAACCAGCAAGCCCCCGGAAGGTCGCCTTCCGGGGGCTTGCTTTTTGTGTTATTTGTTTGCGGCCTTCTCCAGCTCCGCCTCCTCGGCGGCAGCCTCGGCCTCTTCTTCCTTCTGATACTCTTCAAAGGCCGACCACA